>Ga0172372_10007067_pt1 | contig 15150 bp, 12 predicted proteins | sample LakKiv5m_2_FD_114544 | JGI IMG/M metagenome (GOLD analysis project Ga0172372, IMG submission 114544) | Freshwater microbial communities from Kabuno Bay, South-Kivu, Congo - kab_092012_9.5m | ecosystem: Environmental > Aquatic > Freshwater > Lake | place: Democratic Republic of the Congo...
CCGGTGGCGGCGAAGATGAAGGCGATCAGGCCGTTGGCCAGATAGGTGGGGCCGGCATCGGCCAGCACCTGGCGCAGGGTCGGTGCGGGCCCGGCGGGCCGCTCCAGGTGGTCGAGCATGGGGGTGGGGTCCAGGGCGGGAAGCGGATAGGCCAATGATGCCTGCATCGCGTCAGGACGGGTGGGACGGGCGAGGCGCCGTGATGAGCCGCCGGGCGCCCGCCCAGCCGCTCTCAGCGCAGCACCGACACCGCCAGCGCCAGAAAGGCGCGGACCGATTCCGGGCTGTTGCCAGCCGCGCGCAGGCCCACCGCCAGCCCGAACTGCTCCTGCAGGTAGGCGGCCGCCAGATCCGTTGCAATCCCGCCGCGCCATTGCCCGCTGCCCGCGGCTTCTTCGAAGAACCGTGCGTAGCCCTGCGCCAGTCGCGTCTCCATCGCTGCCATGAGCGTCTGTGTGCGGGGGCCGAAGCGCGAGCGCGTGGCGCGCATCTTCATGAACAGGCAGCCCGCCCCCGTGCGCGTGTCACCGCTGGCGATGTCGATCAGCGCATCGAGCTTGGCGTGGTAGCCGAGCGGGCCTGAGAGCAGCGCTGCCAACGGCTCCAGCACCGTCTGTCCATAGCGCTCCAGGACAGCCGCGGTCAGGCCGTCTTCGCTGCCGAAGTCGCGGTACAGGGAGGGCTTGGACACGCCAGCCATTGCACACACGGCATTGACGGAGACGGCGGCCCTGTCGTCCTGCCAGTAGGCGTCCATCGCCGTTTCGAGAACGCGCTCCCGATTCCTCGCGACGGGACGACCGAGACGAGGTGCAGGCGCGGAGGGGTCCATATCGACCGAATTGTACTTGTCGGTAGGGAATTCCCAACTTTTCGTACTGAGTGGTACACTCATTTCGTACCGATTGGTACATATTTCAACCGGGCGTGTGAATCGCGCCCTTGGACAGGAGTTCCCCAAGATGGACAAGTCAAACCCGGTGGTGGTGATCACCGGATGCAGCAGTGGCTTCGGTGAGGGCGCCGCCAAGGCGTTTGCCGACAAGGGTTATCGCGTGTGGGGGACCCTGCGGGACGCGACGGGTCGCAACGCAGACAAGAAGACAGCCCTGGAGGCGTATTCGAACCGGATCACGGTCGTCGACATGGACGTGACCGACGACGCCTCGGTCGCGACGGCCTTTGCCCACATCCTGAAGCAGGGCCCGGTGGATGTGCTGATCAACAACGCCGGCATCATGTACCTGGGCATCACCGAGGCCTTCAGCATCGCGCAGGCCAGGGAACAGATGGAGACCAACTACTACGGCGCCATCCGCACGATGCAGGCGGTGCTGCCAGCCATGCGCGCCGCCCGGTCGGGCCTGATCATCAACTGCTCCTCGCTGGTCGGCCAGATCTCGCCACCCTTCTTCTCGACCTACAGCGCCACGAAGCACGCGCTGGAGGCCTACGCCCAGGGCCTGCGCTACGAAGTGGCCCCGCTGGGCATCGATGTCGCCCTGGTGCAACCCGGCCCGTTCGGCACCGGCCTGCTGGCAGGCGGTCGCGCGCCCGAGCGCGGCGACGTGTTGGCCGCTTACGGAGACCTGGCCGGTGTGCCGACCGCGATGGGCCAGCACTTCGCCACCTTTTTGCAGAGCGAGCAGGCGCCCAAGCCGCAACTCGTGGTCGACGCCTATCTGGCACTGGCCGACATGCCCGCCGGCAAGCGCCCCACGCGCACCGTGGTCGGCATCACCTGGGGCGTCGACGAGATGAACGCGGCCAAGCAGCCCCTCCAGGATCGTGTCCTGAAGGAGATGCAGCTGGAGAGCGTGCTGGGCGGCGCCGACGTCTGAGCCATCAACTCCCTGGAGCCACCCATGAGCACCAAGCTGATCCTCCTTCTGACGGCAAGCATGCTCGCCGCCTGCAGCACCACTGGCCCCGCACGATCGGACAGCCCCGACCGCACATCGAAATCCACTCCCCTTTCAGACGCCCAACAGATGAGCAAGAAACAGACCGTCGGCGCCTTCCTGGGCGCAGTCCTGCAGCAGGACGCCACCACCATGAGGCAGTTGGCGAACGCCGACTACATCCAGCACAACCCCTACATCCCCACCGGGCTCGAGCCCTTCATCCAGATGCTGCCCGTGCTGAAGCAATACGGCACCACGGCACAGAACATCCGGATGTTCGAAGACGGCGACTACGTGTTCATGCACAACGTCTGGCGCAACGCCAAGCCTTTCGGGGCCGACGAGATGGTGTCCTTCGACATCCTCCGGCTGGACGCCAACGGCAAGGTCGCCGAGCACTGGGACGCGATGACGCCCTTGGTCGCCAAGACGGCCAGTGGCAGAACGCAGACCGACGGCCCCACCGCGGTCGAAGACCGGCACCGCACCGCCGCGAACAAGGCCCTGGCCGTGGCCCTGATCGAAGATGTCCTGATGGGCAGGAACCCGGCCAGGATCACCGATCACATCAGCTCGGCACACTACCACCAGCACAACCCGGCGATCAAGGACGGCCTGAGCGGCATCATGGAGGCCGTTCAGCAGTTGACCGCCCAGAACAACATGTTCAAGTACACGAGGATCCACAAGGTACTTGGAGAGGGAAACTTCGTGCTGACGATCAGCGAAGGCGAGTGGGGCGGAAAGGCACAGGTGTTCTACGACCTGTTCAGGATGGAGAACGGAAAGATCGTCGAGCACTGGGACGTCATCCAGGAGATCCCGACCCAGGGACTGGCCAACGACAACGGCATGTTCGGCTTTCGGTGAGGCGATGCGCGAGCCGGGTCAGCGCACCCAGTCGATGGCCGGCGCGCGGCCGCTGATCAGCGCGGCGATGGCATGGCCACTGCCGCAGGCCATGGACCAGCCGAGGGTGCCGTGACCGGTGTTCAGGAACAGGCCGCCGATGCGGGTGCGACCGATCACCGGCACATTGCCCGGCGTGGACGGGCGCAGCCCCGCCCAGGTCGTGATGCCGTCGGTTCGCGCCACGCCGGGGAACAGTTCGAAGGCGCGCCGGACCATCGCGTCGCAGCGTGCCGTGTCGACCTGCGTGCCGAAGCCGTCGATCTCGGCCGTGCCGGCCACGCGCAAGCGCCGGCCCAGGCGTGAGAACACGATCTTCATGGATTCATCGCTGATCGACACCGACGGCGCGCAGGCAGGGTCGTCCAGCGGAATGGTCACCGAGTAGCCCCGCGCCGGGTAGACGTTGAGCCGGATGCCCAGCGGCTTGACCATGCGCGGGCTGTGACTGCCCAGGCACACCAGGACGGCATCGGCCGCCAGATGCTCGCTTCGACCGTCCATGCGCACCGTGGCACCGACCACCCGTCCCCCGCGGGCATCGATGTGTTCGATGGGGGTGTCGAACAGGAACCGCACGCCGGCCCCGGCGGCGCGATCGGCCAGTTGCGTGGTGAACACGTGCGCGTCGCCACAGCCGTCGCCCGGCGTCAGCACGCCTCCCCAGAAGCGAACCCGGCTGCCGGCCAAGGCAGGCTCGAGTGCCAGGCACCCTGGCGCGTCCAGCAGCTCGGTGCCCGGTGGCCGCCCTGCCATCCCGGCGCCTTGCAGGACCGTCCAGCCAGCCTCGTCGAGACACAGGTGCAGGATGCCGCGGCGCAGTTCGTCGAAGGGCAGGTCGAGTTCCTCGCGCAGTGCGGCCATCACGGCCTGGCTGTGACGCAGCACGTCGCCGATGCGCTCGACATTGCGCCGGGTGCGCCCGGGCAGGCACTCCAGAAGGAAGCGCGCGGCCCACCACCATTGCGCGATCTCGGCGCGGGGGCGAAACCGCAGCGGCGAGTCGGCCTGGGTGAGCCAGCGCACGATCTTGGGCAGGGCCGCCGGGTTGGCCCACGGCGTGGAACCGCGACCCAGCAGTTGCCCGCCATTGGCGAAGCTGGTCTCCAGCCCCGCGCCGCGCTGGCGGTCGACCACGGTCACGCGGTGGCCCTGGCGCGCCAGGAACCAGGCGCTCGTCACGCCGGTCACGCCAGCGCCGAGAACGAGGACATGCATACGATCAACCTGCCGTGCGGGAGTGGGTCACAGGATGCAAGACACAAGACGCGATCATCCGGGAATCCTGACGTCGTCGCCGGTCAGGGCCGCGTGTCGATGGACCGGCCGGTCAATGCCCGCCAGCCCCGGGCTCGGCACCGCGCAACTGGGTGGCCACCAACAGCAGCGAGGTGAGCGCGATGACGAGCGTCGAGATGGCCGCGATCGTCGGGTCGATCTGGTCGCGCAGCGCATTGAACATGTTGCGCGTCAGGGTGGAGTGGTCGCCGCCGGCGATGAACAGGGACACGATGATCTCGTCGAACGAGGTCAGGAAGGCCAGCACCGCAGCGCTGACGACGCTGAACCGGATCTGCGGCAGCGTCACGAGCCAGAAAGCCTGCCAGCGGGGCGCGCCCAGGCTGCGGGCCACCATCTCCTGCTGCAGGTCGAAGGATTTCAGCGCCGCGCTGACGACCAGCACCACCACGGGGATGGCCAGCATGCTGTGGGCCAGCACCAGCCCCGTGAGCGAGTTCACCAGCTTGAGTTGCACATAGGCGTAGAAGACCCCGATGGCCACCAGGATGCCCGGCACCACCAGCGGCGTCAGCAGCAGCAGCGACACCACGCCCGCCCCGCGCCAGCGCGAGGTGTGCAGGCCGTAGGCCGCCAGCGTGCCCAGTGGCGTCGACACGAGCGAGGTCAGCACCGCCACCTGCAGCGAGGTGGCGGTCGCCTGCATCCAGGCCGGCGAGCCGAAGTAGTTGCGGTACCAGCGCAGCGACCATTCGCGCGGCGGGAATTCCAGGTACTGCGACGCCGAGAACGACATCGGGATGACGATCAGGGTGGGCAGGACGAGGAAGGCCATCACCGCCGCCGCGGTGGCGTAGAGCCACAGGCGCTGGCGGTGGGTGACCTGCGTGGCGGTGACCGGTCGCTGCAGCCAAGAGGTCCCTTCGCTCATGGCGCCTCCCGGGCGTCGGCGACAAAGGCTGCCCCCAGCAGCCGCCGGGCCAGCTCGATGCACAGCAGCGTCGTGGCCAGCAGCACCGCGCCCAGCGCGCTGGCGGCACCCCAGTTGAAGAACAGTTCGATGTCGGTGGCAATCTGGTTGGCCACCATGATGACCTTGCCGCCCCCCAGCACGGCTGGCGTGACGTAGAAGCCCAGCGACATGATGAAGACGATGAGCGCCCCCGTGGCGAGCCCCGGCATCGACAGCGGCAGGAACACCAGCCAGAAGCTGCGCGCCGGCGTCGCCCCCAGGTTGGCCGCCGCCTTCAGCAGGTCCCGGTCGATGGCGCGCATGGCCGAGTACAGCGGTAGCACCATGAAGGGCAGCATCACGTGCACCATGCCGATGAGGGTGCCGGTCAGGTTGTGCACGAGCGCGATCGGCTCGTCCCACCAGCCAGCACCGATACCCCAGTTGTTGATCAGGCCCTTGCGCTGCAGCAGTACCAGCCAGGCGTAGGTGCGCACCAGGATCGAGGTCCACAGCGGCAGCAGCACCGCCAGCATGCACAGGTTGGCCGTGCGCCGCGGCAGTTCGCTCAGCCAGTAGGCCAGCGGATAACCCAGCAGGATGCACAGGCCGGTGGTCAGCGCGCTGACCTCGAAGGTGGTGCGAAAGGTGCGCAGGTAGGACGGCTGCGTCCACATCCGCAGGTAGTGCTCCAGGCTCCAGCGACCCTCGTCGGACAGGAAGGAGAGGTGGAACAACCAGGCCACCGGCACCAGCATCGTGCCGGCGATCAGCACGAAGGCGGGCACGATCAGCAGCAGCAGGCCGATCTGCTCCCGTTGCCCGGCGCGCCGCAATGCCACCGCATGGGGCTGGGCAGACAGGTGAGGTGCGGTGGAGGCCGGATGGGGCATGGATCGTGGGGCGATGGCGGGGCGGGGGAACGGGCCGGCGCAAGAAATCAGTCGGGCGCCAGCAGCACGCCGTCTCGGGCGGCCAGCGCGAGCGAAATCGGCGCCCCGGGCTGCAGCGCGGCGGCACCCGCCTCACGGATGCCGGTGCGCACGCTCAGCCCGTGCCCCTGGGCCAGCGTGACCTGCAGCAGCAGGCTGTCTCCCTGGAACACCACGGTGCGCACGTGCCCCGAAAGCCGGTTGTCGGTGGGGTCACCACCGCCGGATTCGCCCGCGGGCAGCAGGCGCAGTCGCTCGGGCCGCACCATCAGGTGACGCGCGCCGTCGGCGCCGGCCGGCGCCTCCAGGGTCAGCGGCTGCGAGCCCAGCCGAACCACGCCCCGCTCGACCGTGACCGGCATCAGCGTGGACTCGCCGATGAACTCGGCCACGAAGCGGCTGACCGGGCGGTCGTAGAGGGCGCGCGGCGTGTCGAGTTGCACGATGCGGCCCTGGTGGATGACGGCGATGCGGTCGGACATCGTCAAGGCCTCACGCTGGTCGTGCGTGACGTAGACCGTGGTCATGCCCAGTTGCTCGTGCAACTGCCGCAGCTCGATCTGCATGTGCTCGCGCAACTGCTTGTCCAGCGCCGACAGCGGTTCGTCCATCAGCAGGATGCGCGGCTCGAACACGATGGCGCGCGCCAGCGCCACGCGCTGGCGCTGACCGCCCGAGAGCTGGTCGACACGCCGCATGCCGTAGCCGCCGAGCTGCACCATCTCCAGCGCCCGCTCCACCCGCCGCGACTGCTCGGCGCGCGCCACCTGGCGCAGCCGCAGCGCGAAACCGACGTTGTCGGCCACGTTCATGTGCGGGAACAGCGCGTAGTTCTGGAACACCATGCCCACCCCGCGTTCGTGCGGCGGGGTGGTCACCACCTCGCGGTCCCCGAAGCGCAGGCTGCCGGCGTCGGGCCGCGTGAAGCCACCCAGCACCGACAGCAAGGTGGTCTTGCCCGAGCCCGAGGGCCCGAGCAAGGTCATGAACTCGCCGCTGCGGATGTCCAGGTCGACGTGGTCGAGCGCATGCATGCTGCCGTAGCGCTTGGTCACCTGCCGGATCGTGATCGGCAGCGAAGCAGTCGTCGTCATCGGCGGGGCGTTCGGTTGGACACCCGAGGCGACGGTCGCCTCGGGCAGGTGCATGCGCACGATCCTGCCATGGTCGACCGCCCGCTCACTCGGTCAGCATGTTCTGGTACGCCTGCGAGGCCTGCGCCTCGAACTTGATGTACCAGTCCAGGTCGATGCGCAACTGCTTGGCGGCATTGGTCGGATGGGACGGCAGGCTGCGGGCATAGGCGTCGGGGATGGCCCCACCCTCGTAGGCCTTCGTGTTGGTCGGCCCGTAGGTGATGTACTTGGTGAACTCCGCCTGGTAGGACGGCTTGCTGATCTCGTTGAGGAACTTCATCGCCAGCGCCTTGTTCGGCGCCCCCTTGGGTATGCCGTAGCAGTCGTAGTCGAGAAGGGCCTGGTTGAAGGTGTAGGCCACCTTGGCCCCATCCTTCTTCGCGACGTCGAAGCGGCCGTTCCAGCCGGTGACCATGTCGACCTCGCCGTCCTTCATCAGCTGCGCGTGCTGCGCGCCCGAACCCCACCACACGGCGATGTGCGGCTTGAGCTCCTTGATCTTCTTGATCGCGCGCTCGATGCCGCCGGGCTGCGACAGGACCTCGTAGACCTTGGACGGCGGCACCCCGTCGGCCATCAGTGCAGGCTCCAGCGCACCGGCCACGCCCTTGCGGTAGGAGCGCTTGCCGGGAAACTTCTTCACGTCCCAGAAGTCGGCCCAGCTCTGCGGGCCCTTGTCGCCGTAGGTCTTGGTGTTCCAGGCGAGCACGGTGGAGAACACGTCGCCGCCGACGCAGTAAGGCTGGTGCAGCCCGGGCGCAAAGGTGCTGACGTCGATCACCTTGTAGTCCAGCGGCTCCAGCAGGCCTTCTGCCCCGGCGCGCGCCGCGCTGCCCGAGCCGCTGGCCACGACGTCCCAGGCCACAGCGCCGGCCTTGACCTTGAGCCGCAGGTCGGCGATGCCGCTGTAGGTCTCCTCCTTGACGGTGATGCCCATGGCCTTGGCCGCGGGCTGGAACAGGGCCTTGCTCTGCGCCTCCTGGTAGGAGCCGCCGAAGGACACGGCCGTGATCTGCTGGGCCCCGGCGGCGCTGGCCAGGAGGGTTGCCACGGTGCCGGCCAGTGCGGCTCGGCGCAGGCTGCGCGTCGGCTTGCTGGTGTGAGATGTCATGGTTGCGTCGCTCCTGTGTCGTCCGTCAGGCGGACGTGGTTGATGCAGCGGGGGAGTGCTCTGCAGGGCGACCGCCTTCCGGTTCGACCTTGGGCGAGCTGCCCGCCAAAGAGGAGATTCGCGCCGCCACCGCCTTGATGCGGCTGTAGCTGCGCAGGGCCTCCATGCCCTTTTCCCGTCCGAAGCCCGAGCGGCGGTTGCCGCCGAAAGGCAGGGCGATGCCGCCCGCGAAGTATTCGTTGATGGTGACCTGGCCGGCGTCGATGTCGCGCGCCAGACGGTGCGCGACGCCGAAGTCGCGGGTGTAGATGCCCGCGGACAGCGCATACGGGGTGCCGTTGGCCAGCGCCACGGCTTCGTCCGGGCCATCGAAAGCCTGCACCGCGAGCACCGGACCGAAGATCTCCTGCTGGATGGCTTCGTCGTGCAGCGCGAGCCCGGCGAGGATGGTCGGCTCGAAGAACCAGCCCAGCCCGGTCTGAGGGTCACCGCACGCGCGGCCACCGGTCACCACGGTCGCACCGCCGGCGCGGGCCCGCTCGACAAAACCGCCGACGCGCGCGCAATGCGCTTCGGAGCTCAGCGGCCCCATGCCGGTGTCGCGCAGGCCGTGCGCGAGGGTCATGGCCTGCACCCGGGCGACCAGCCGGTCGACGAACTCGTCGTGCAACCGCCGCTCGACCAGCAGCCGGGAGCCCGCCGAGCAGATCTGTCCGGCATTCTCGAAGATGGCGCCCAGCACGCCCTCGACCGCGTGCGCGATGTCGCAGTCGGCCATGACCACCACGGGCGACTTGCCGCCGAGTTCCAGCAGCACGCGGGTGACCTGCGGCGCCGCGGCGGACATCACGTCGATGCCGGTGGTCACCGAGCCGGTGAAGCTGACGTGCTGCACGTCACGGTGACGCACCAGGGGGGCGCCGGCCTCCACGCCGGTGCCGGTGACGACGTTGAGCACACCCGGGGGCAGGCCGGCGTCGAGGCCGATGGCGGCCAGCATGAGCGCGGTCAGCGGCGTCTGCTCGGCCGGCTTGGCCACCACCGTGCAGCCGGCGGCCAGGGCCGGCGCGATGCCGCGCGCCGCCGTGGACAGGGGATAGTTCCAGGGGATCACGTGGGCGGTGACGCCGACCGGCTCGTTCACGGTCCAGGCCAGGAAGTCCTCGCCCAGCGGGATCGACAGGCCGTGGTCCTTGCCGCAGGCGCCGGCGTAGTACTCGAAGGCGGCCGCCGCCGAGGCGACATCGCCCTGCGCCTCCGACAGGCGCTTGCCCGAGTCCAGGCACTCCACGACGGCCAGGCGATCGGCCTGCGCCCGGATGCCGGCAGCCATCGCGGCCAGGATGCGCCCGCGCTCGGCGGGCACGAGCCGCCGCCACGGCCCGCGCAATGCGCATCGGGCGGCCTCCACGGCCGCGTCCACGTCCTGGGCATCCCCCCTGGGCACCTGGGCGATGACGCGGCCGGTGCCCGGGTCGAACGTCGGCATGGACCGGCCCGAACAGGGGCCGACCCGCCGACCGTCGATGACATGATGGCCGGGCAGGCCGGCCAGGGTCCCGGCGGTCTGCGCCTCGTGGACCAGCCGGGCCAGGGTCGCAGCGCCCTCGCTCATGGCCGCTCGCTGCGCTGGAAGGTGGCCCGCGCCAGCCAGTCGGGGGCGATCTCCACGCCCCAGCCGGGGGCGTCGGTCACCGTGACCTGGCCGTTGCGCACGGTGTAGGGATCCTCCACGAACAGGCCCTGCTGCCAGGGGTAGTAGTCCTCCTGCTCGATGGAGAACTCCAGGTACTTGCCGCGGTTGGGGATGGCGCGCAGCAGGTGCATCGTGAACAGCGTCACCATCGACAGGTTGGCGCTGTGGGGCGTGCACGGCAGCCCGGCCTCGGCGGCCATGCGGGCCACCCGCAGCGTGCGCGCCATGCCGCCCATGTAGCAGACGTCAGGCTGCACGATGTCCACCGCGTGCATCGCGATCATGTGCTTCCACAGGGGCAGGTAGGCGTCCTGTTCGCCGCCGGTCACGTCCAGCGCCAGCGCTTCGCGCACCTGGCGCGTCTGCTCCAGTTCCCAGTAGGGGCAGGGTTCCTCGAAGTGCTCGACGCCATGGTCCTGCAGCAGGTGGCCGACCGCGATGGCGCGCTGCGGCGAGTAGCAGCTGTTGGCGTCCACCATCAGCGCCGCGTCGTCGCCCAGCGCGCGCCGCATGGTCGGCACGATGGCCTCGGTGCGCCCGGGCCACTCGTCCACGTCGTGACCACATTCCGAGCCGACCCGGAACTTGAAGGCGTCGAAGCCGAAGCGCTCGCGCAGCGACACCATGCGCCGCGCCTCGTCCTCGGGGGTGATGTCGCGCTTCATCGACGAGGCGTAGGCCCGCAGCGGCCCCGGGGTGCCGCCCAGCAGCTCGCACACGCTGCGGCCCTCCTGGCGCCCCCACAGGTCCCACAGCGCGGTCTCCAGGCCGCAGATGGCGCGGTACAGATAGCTGCAGGGGAACTTGTGCTCGCGCTCGGCAATGCGGTCGACCAGCGCATCGATGGCCCGTGTCTCCTGCCCCAGCGACCATGGCGCCACCTGACGGTGCAGCACCTGGCAGGCGATGTCGGCGTTGTAGGCCGAGACCTGGCCCCAGCCCTGTCCGCCGTCGTCGGCGGTCACCCGGACGAAGCCGACGAACTCATTGCAGTAGGTCTCGATCGACTGGATCTTCATGGTGTTCCCGACCATCCAGGCCCGCATTCCGAGCCCGTTTCGACCCGATGATTGGCCTAAAGTGGTCACCCTGACAGGTCCATTCTGAAGTTTTGGCCATACCATTGACGCCAGCCGCGCCAGCCGCGCCAGCCGCGACACCCGCCGTCCGGGTGGCCGGGCCCGCCACCGATCCGCCATCCACCATCCACCATCCACCCAGGGAGCATTCCGTCATGGTCAAGCGCACGGGGGGTCCGCTGCTGTCGTCACTGCGCATCGACCGCGACGCGAGCCAGCCGGTCAGCACACAGTTGTGCGCCGCCTTGCGCGAACTGATCCTTGCCGGTGGCTTCAAGCCCGGGGACCGGCTGCCGGCCAGCCGCACCCTGGGTCATGACCTGGGGCTGTCGCGCACGACGGTGATCGAGGCCTTCGACCGCCTGACCGCCGAGGGGCTGATCGAGTCGCGCGTCGGCTCGGGCACCTTCGTCAGCGCCGCGCTGGGGGCTGACAGGCCGATGCCGGTCGAGCCGCCGATCCCCGCGTCGGCGGCGGCCGCACCGGCCCTGTCGACCGTGATGGCCCAGGCGCTGGCACGCCACGGCGCGCGCCAGCGCCTGCCCCACGTCGCGCGCGCATTCACCACGGCGCTGCCGGCCTTCGACGCCTTCCCGGTGGCGCAGTGGGCGCGCCTGTCCTCCCGGCACATGCGCGGCGCACGCAACGAGATCATGGGCTACGGAGACCCGGGGGGGCTGCCCGAACTGCGCCGCGCCATCGCCGCACACCTGCGCGCCCACCGGGGCATCGTCTGCGATCCAGGGCAGTTGTTCGTCGTCGGCGGGGCGCAGCAGGCCTTCCAGCTGGTCGCGGCAGCGCTGCTCAACCCCGGCGACAAGGTCTGGTTCGAGAACCCTGGCGCCATCGGCGCTCGCAACAGCCTGATCGCAGCCGGCGCCGACCTGGTGACCGTCTCGGTGGACGAGCACGGGCTGTGCGTGGACGAGGCATTGCAGCGTGCGCCGCGCTGGCGCCTGGCCTTCGTCACGCCGTCGCACCAGCAACCGCTGGGCCGGGTCATGAGTCTGGAGCGGCGGTTCGCGCTGCTCCAAGCGGCCGAGCAAGCCGGGGCCTGGGTCATCGAGGACGACTACGACGGGGAGTTCTTCTTCGGCGGGCGGCCGCTGCCCACGCTGAAGAGCGTCGACACGACGGGACTGGTGATCCACGTCGGCACCTTCAGCAAATCGCTTTTCCCGGCCCTGCGACTGGGCTACCTGCTGCTGCCGCCCGCGCTGGTCGATCCGTTCGCCGCCATCATCGGCAACTTCCTGCAGGGCGTGCCGTCGCATACGCAGGCGGTGGTCGCCTCGTTCATCGACGAGGGCCTGTTCGCTGCCCACCTGCGCCGCATGCGGCAGATCTACCGCGAGCGCCACGACGCACTGGTCCATGGGGCGCGACGCCGCCTGGGCGGGCTGCTGGAGGTCGAGCCCACGCCGGGTGGCCTGCACACCGTGGCCTGGCTGCCGCCCCAGGTGCGTGGCACCCTGGTGTCGGCCGAAGCTGCAGCCAAGGGACTGACCGCCTCGTCCATCGCCCGCTTCGCCGTCAACGGCGACATCGATCACAACGGGCTCGTGCTGGGCTTCGGTTGCGTGTCGCCGCCGGCCATCGAGGCCGGCCTGGAGGTGCTGGCCCGTCTGCTGGAACCCGCAGCCGGCCGGTGCCGGCCCGGCTCGACGGCCTGACGTACGGGGCAGGCCGGTGGCGACCCCCGCCCCCGGGCTTGCCCGCATCCGTGTGCACCGGTTCGGCTGCGGCCGCCATGCGCGCCAAGTGGTATCCCCGATTCTCGATATTGGCCCTTCCGGCCAGACCGATCGGCGTGCGATGCTGAGACCACCATGGACACCGGTCCCCTGCGCCCAACCTCGCCCGAGTTCGACTACGTGATCGTCGGCGCCGGGTCGGCCGGCTGCGTGCTGGCCCGACGGCTGAGCGAGGAGGCTCGCCACCGGGTGCTGCTGCTCGAGGCCGGCGGGCCCGACGACAGCCTGTGGCTGAAGATGCCCATCGGCTACGGCCACTCCTTCTTCAATCCGGCTGTCAACTGGATGTACCGCACCGAGCCCGACCCGCAGCTCGACGGCCGGCGCGGCTACTGGCCGCGTGGCAAGGTGCTGGGCGGCTCCAGTTCGATCAACGCCATGGTCTTCGTGCGCGGCCAGCCGCATGACTTAGACGACTGGCGGGCCGCAGGAAACCCGGGCTGGGCCTGGGACGACGTGCTGCCCTACTTCCGGAAACTGGAAGACTTCGACGGCCCTCCCAGTGCCTGGCGCGGAAAGGGCGGACCGCTCCACGTGAGCGAGGTCTCGTCGCAGGTGCACCCGCTGTGCCAGCGTTACCTGCAGGCCGCCACCCAGATCGGCCTGCCCTTGAACCCCGACCTGAACGGTGCGCAGGTCGACGGCGCGGGCATCAACCAGATCACGACCCGCGATGGCTGGCGCGAGTCCTCGGCCACGGCCTACCTGCGCGACGCACGCCACCGGGACAACCTCGAGGTGCGCACCCGGGCGCCGGTCGACACGCTGATCATGCGTGACGGTCAGGTCGTCGGGGTGCGGCATCGCGCTGGTGGCAGACTGGTCGAGGTATCGGCCAGGCGCGAGGTGATCCTGTGCGGCGGCGCCATCGGCTCGCCGCATCTGCTGATGCGTTCGGGACTGGGCCCGGCCGATGAGCTTCAAACCCTGGGCATCCGGCCGGTGGCCGACCTGCCGGCCGTCGGACATCACCTGCAGGACCACCTGTGCATCGACCACTTCTACCGCGCCCGGGTGCCCACGCTGAACGGCGAACTCGGTCCCTGGTCGGGCAAGTTGCGCGTGGGTCTGCGCTACCTGTTCGGCCGGCGCGGGCCGCTGGCGCTGAGCCTCAACCAGGGCGGCGGTTTCGTGCGCTCACGCCCCGAACTGCCGCATCCCGACCTGCAGTTGTACTTCTCGCCGCTGAGCTATCTGAGGGCGACGCCGGGTCGACGTCGGCTGATGGCGCCGGACCCCTTCCCCGGCTTCATGCTCAGCGCCCAGCCCTGCCGGCCGACGAGCCGCGGCCGCCTGCGGCTGGTCTCGGCTGATCCGGCCCAGCCGCTGCGCATCGAGCCGAACTCGATGGCCACCGAGGATGACCGGCAGGCCATGCTCGCCGGCGCCCGGCTGATGCGGCGGCTGGCCGCGGCGCCAGCCCTGCGCGAAGTGATCGAGGCCGAGTTGCACCCGGGGCCCGCCGCGCAGGACGACCAGGCCTTGCTGGCCGACATCCGCGCGCGCGCCTCGACCGTCTACCACCCGGTAGGCACCTGCCGCATGGGCCCCGACGCGCGCGAGGCGGTGGTCGATGCCCGGCTGCGGGTGCATGGCCAGAAAGGCCTTCGGGTGGTGGACGCCTCGGTCTTCCCCAACCTGACCTCGGGCAATGTCAACGCGCCCACGCTGATGCTGGCCGAGCGCGCGGCCGACCTGATCCGGGCCGACGCGGCGCGCTGAAGACACCGTCCCCGGCATCCACCATGCGCCGACCCGCCCGCCCCATCACCTGTCCTTGTGGCCCCTGACACCCTCATCGTCAGCCCAGCCCACCCGAATCCGGAGCCCTCCTGCCATGCCGATGCCTGAACCGCTGGCCACCGACTGCAAGATGCATCCTTCCTGGTGGGACGACGTGCCCCGCCCCACCCTGCCCGAAGCCGCGCTGCCCGCACGCGTGGACGTGGCCGTGGTGGGCAGCGGCTACACCGGGCTGCACGCCGCGCTGCAGACGGCGCGCGGCGGCCGCACGACGCTGGTGCTGGACGCCGAGGACGCCGGCTGGGGCTGCAGCACCCGCAACGGTGGCCAGATCTCCACCAGCATCAAGCCCTCGTTCGACGCGCTGGCAAGGCGCCACGGTCCGCAGCGCGCCGCGGCCATACTGCGCGAGGGCCAGCAGTCGCTGGCCTTCATCGGCCGCTTCGTGCGCGAGGAGGGCATCGCCTGCGACTTCGGACAGGTGGGGCGGTTCCACGCCGCGCACAACGCGGCACAGTTCGACGCGCTGGTGGCGCGGGTCCGGCACCAGCCGCCCGGGCTGGAGGTGCCAGCGACCATCGTCCCGCGCGAGGCGCAGCGCGCAGAGATCGGCACCGATGCCTACTGGGGCGGCGTCGTCTACGAGCAGCACTGCTCGGTGCACCCGGCGCGTTACCACCAGGGCCTGCTGCAGC
>Ga0172372_10007068_pt1 | contig 15148 bp, 9 predicted proteins | sample LakKiv5m_2_FD_114544 | JGI IMG/M metagenome (GOLD analysis project Ga0172372, IMG submission 114544) | Freshwater microbial communities from Kabuno Bay, South-Kivu, Congo - kab_092012_9.5m | ecosystem: Environmental > Aquatic > Freshwater > Lake | place: Democratic Republic of the Congo...
CCCATCAACCCTAACGACTCAATCACCGTATGGGTTGATTTAAACAAATGTACTTTTGGTGGAGCTCCTACCTTGGCCTCCACTACCGATGATTTGTATATGTGGACATGGTCTCCGAAAGAACATCCTGTAGGACACCCACTTCACAACGGAACTTGGGGTAATTCAAACGATGCTCTAAAGGTTCAAAAAGCAGGTAACGGGGTTGTGTATTACAGAATGATTCCAACTGCATTTTATGAAGTAACTGCTTCACAAGTGTATACATCACCTATCAAACTTTTGATTAAAAAGAAAGATGGTTCATTGGATTGCGGTGGTTCTGAATGTAAAACCGAAGATCTTGAAATCAAGATTACTGCCCCTACCACAGGTCCTCAAAAACACTATCCCTTCCCCAGGAAAAAGACCAAAGACACCTTGAGTATCAACCCTAGTGATGTCATTACTCTTTTCTATGACCGAAACTTAGAAACCAATGATTCTCTTAAAGGTAAAGAAGATTTCTATTGTGTGGTTAAAGCTCGAGTGGGAATGGGCACAAATGATTTCATCTTTTTCGTAGATGGCGACAACATCAAAGCTGCTGATAGAGATATCGCTGGTCGCGTGCCTCAAATGAAAATGAAAAACTACGGCAACGGGAAATTCGGATTGAGTTTTATTCCCAATAAATTGTTCGAACCCGTGAATTCTGGCGGACAAAAAATCTTATCCATTCAATACAAGGTGATGCGTGGTTATATCCGTAAACAATACGATTGGACTGCTGAATCGCCCGAATACTGGTTCAACACCACTTGTAATTGATTCAATTTCGCCAAATCATAAAAAAGGCTCGGAATTCAACCGAGCCTTTTTTATTTAGAATTCAATTTCTATTTCATTTCGATAAACATCTTCAAGGGTTTCTGCTTTTCTGATTAAATGGGCTTTGCCTTGATAAAATAACACTTCTGCAGGCCTTAATCGAGCATTGTAATTATTGCTCATGGTAAATCCATAGGCACCAGCATTTTTAATTCTTAGCACATCTCCTTCCCTCACTTCATTCAATTGTCTGTCGTATCCCAACGTATCTGTTTCGCAAATGTACCCAACCACGCTGTAGAGTCTTTTTATTCCCTCTGGATTTGAAATGTTCTCTATGTGATGATAAGCATCGTAAAACATGGGTCTAATGAGGTGGTTTTGTCCGCTATTCACGCCCACAAAAACAGTTGAAGTGGTTTGTTTGATGACATTGGCCTTTACTAAAAAAGAACCGCTTTCTGAAACAATGAACTTACCAGGCTCAAACCACAACTCCAAATCACGCCCATAACGACTACAAAACTCCTTAAATGCATCGGAAATGCGTTTCCCTATAGATTGTATGTCAGTGACAATATCTCCGTCCTTATAGCCTACTTTAAAACCTGAACCAAAATCCATAAACTCTAGGTCAGGAAATGTTTCTGCGGCATCAAAAAGAAGTTCCGCGCCGCGCAAAAAGACATCAGCATCCAAAATGTCGCTACCTGTGTGCATGTGAAGTCCGTTAACCTTGATTTTATGAGATTCAACCACACGTTGAACATGTCGCAATTGATAAATGGAAATACCAAATTTAGAATCAATATGTCCCACAGAAATATGAGAATGTCCACCAGCCATGATGTGTGGATTCAAACGCAAACAGCAAGGCACTGAATCACCATAAAAACTGCCAAATTGCTCTAATATGGAAATATTGTCAATATTGATCATTACACCCAGTTCTACGGCTTCCTTAATTTCATCAAAGTCAACGCAATTGGGAGTATACATGATTTCTTGAGCTTCAAATCCCGCCCGAAGTCCCAAATAAACCTCTTGAATCGATACAGCATCGAGGCCACAACCTTGTGCCTTAAGCAATTTCAATACGTTGATGTTATTCAAGGCCTTCATAGCATAATGAAGGTGAACCTTCACTTGGGGAAATGCATTCCTCAAATTTTGATATTGATCAATGATTTTTTCACCGTGGTAAACATACGTTGGGGTGCCAAATTCTTTTGCAATGTTCAATAGCTCTATATTCGTTATCTCTTTCATAAATTTTTACATTAAAAAAAAAGCGGGGTGAAAATCACCCCGCTTCTATTTGAATCACTGGGTGACTATTAATTGTTTTGTTTCTTTTTGCTTGTAAAATCAATTACAATTGGAGTTGCAATGCAAATTGAAGAATAAGTACCTGCAATAACACCTATCAACAATGCCATTGAGAATCCTTTCAATGCATCACCACCAAACAAGAACAAGATGATCAATACGAAGAATACAGTTACTGCTGTAATTACCGTACGACTTAAGGTACTGTTAATAGCGCCATTAATCAATGTCGCATCGCTATTGCTCGAACGTCCTGAAGCCAAAGTTTCACGAATACGGTCAAATACAATCACCGTATCGTTGATTGAGTAACCCAACAATGTTAACAATGCGGCGATCAAATGTTGGTCAAACTCAGTTGAGAAGGGCAACAAGCCATCCAAAATCGCAAATGCAGAAAGTACTACCAATACGTCGTGAATCAATGCGACAGTTGCTCCTAAACCATAAGCAACGCTGCGGAATCGCAACACAATGTATAAGAATATTCCAACTATGGCTAAGATTACCAATACTGAACTGGTATTTCTGGTCTCAGTTGCTATAGATGCAAATACGCGCTGACTAGAAACGATGGGTGATTCTGCATCTTTTGGAGTTTGCAATTTAAATCCACCTTTTTCTAGAGCTTTCAATACATCAGTTCTTACTTTTTCACGAGCTTCTTTGCTATCATCTTTTACCAAATAAGTTGAAACCAATTTAAACTGACCCTCGCTACCAAAAGACTTTACTTCATTGCTTGATTCAGCAAGATTAACATCTAAGGTTTTTTTGATGGCTTCGGTTTGGTACTTTTGAGATGGATCAAACTGAACAATCAATGCATTACCTCCTTTGAAGTCAATACCTGTGGATATACCACCCTTCATTACAAAAGCAACAATACCAGCCACAATGAATAATGCTGAGAAAATGTAATATCGTTTACGGTTGCTTACAAAGTCAATGTTTTTACCTTTTAAAAAGTTACGGTTCCATGAAGTATCAAAAGCAATTTCCTTGCCTTTTGCAGAACGGCTTTCCAATAACCAACGAGTGATAAACAACGCGGTGAACATTGAAGAGAAAATACCAATTACCAAGATAATAGCGAAACCATAAGCAGGTCCAGAACCTGCAAAGGTCAAAATAAATCCAGCCAATAAAGTTGTAATGTTCGAGTCAATAATCGCACTTAATGCATGTTTGAATCCTAAGTCTATTGCTGATTTCAAACCTTTACCGCTAGCCAACTCATCTTTGATTCTTTCATAAATAAGTACGTTCGCGTCAACAGCCATACCCACGGTCAAGATGATACCTGCAATACCTGGTAGTGTAAGTGCAGCACCAAGACTCGACAACACTCCAAAAATCAAATATACGTTTCCTAAAACGGCAACAATAGCCATCCAACCTGCACGGTTGTAGTAAAGTACCATGAAAATTACTACAGATAAGAAACCAATCAACAAGGAGTTCAAACCTCTATCAATAGATGCTTTACCCAAAGACGCTCCCACCTCTTCACTAGCCACAATTCTAGCAGGCGCTGGAAGTTTACCCGCCTTCAAAACGTTCGCTAAGTCTTGAGCTTCGCGAATGTCGAAGTTGCCAGAAATTTGAGAATTACCTCCAGTAATCTTTTGATTAACAACAGGGGCACTATAAACTCTATTATCAAGTACAATGGCGATGTATTTACCAACGTTTGCACCAGTTACTTGTGCCCAACGAGTAGCCGCGGCAGGGGTCATTTGCATAACCACTTCAATCTGACCTGTTTGGTTGGTGTTCTCACGAGCATCTTCAATGATATTTTCATCTCCCGAAGCAAGTGCAGCATTTCCGTCGCGATCTTTCTTCAAGAAATAAACATAATACTCATCAGAATTTGCAACCTCTTTACCGTTTGCATCAACATCCATTGGCTTAGCGCTGTAAGCTATTTTTACATTGTTTGCCAATACGGCTTGGTAAGACTCCTCTGCTAAGATTTTCTCTAAAATCTCACGATCGGCAGCTTTAATTGTTGCGATGCTCGACTCTTGACCCGTTCCGAAAGGCTTCAAAATAGTCGCTAAACGACTTTTACCAATTGGTGCTGCCGCAACGGCAGTATCAACGTTTGAAGTATCATTTTGATTATTAGCAATTCCAGGAACCACCTTAATTAGGTTATTCAAAATCTTTGCACCTTCTGCACCTCCGTATACCTCATAAAACTCCAACTGAGCAGATTTCTCTACCAATTCTTCCATACGACGAGGATTGTCAACACCCGGCAATTCAACACTGATACGACCACCGTCTACTTCTTGAACGTTTGGTTGAGTTACGTTGGCTTGGTTGATACGTTTTTCAACAACCTGCTTAACGTTAGAAACAGCTGTTTTAATAGATGCTTGAAGGTAGTTCTTTACTTCTATTTCTTCACTTGTAGCTTGAATGGTTGAGTTGTTTCCTTTTACAAACAACACCGCCAATTTTCTGCTAGGAGCAGTCTTCTTGAAGTTTGAAACAAATGCTTCAACGTAATCGGTACCCTTGTCTCGAACTTCAAGGTTTGCCATTTGAAGAGCCTTAAGAAGGTCTGCATCAGTAGGATCATTGGCTAAAACACGAATGATCGCGTCTTTTTCAACTTCCAATATTACGTTCATACCTCCGCGAAGGTCCAAACCTAAGTTAATTTCTTTTTCCTTACACTCAAAGTAAGTGTAGCTCATGATACCCAAAAAACTGTAATAGTCTTTGTTTCCAAGGCTGTCAATGTAACGGCGATAAGCTTCTTTTTCACTTATCCCTAACTTTGCTTTCTTCTCAGCAAACTCTCTGGCTTCCTGTTCAAATCCTCTGGCTTTGAAAGTAAAAGTCAATTGGAACAATGACGCTAAGGCCAAAATGACAGAAAATACGACAATCGATTTATTGCTTTTCATTGGTAATTAGAATTCTCGACAAATTATTTAAGGTCGCGAAAATAAGGAAAAAAAGTGTGTTTAACGATATTTAAATCTGTAAGTTGTTCATGCATTTAAAATGTCCGTTCGGACAAGCATCAAATCCAAGTTTTGAACACGGCCTACAACCCAAACCAGTTACTTCATTTTGAATCAAAGAAGTGCCATTTTTTATAGGTGGAACCATGCCAAATTCAGGTATTGTATTACCCCAAAGCAACTGAATATCCTTTCCCAAAGCCGCCGAAATATGCAGCATTCCCGTGTCTCCTGTAATGACTCCCTCACTCAACTTTACCACTGCTGCAGATTCTTTTAGGCTCAATTTGCCCACCAAATTCACCAGGTTAAATTGAAAATTATTCGACAGTAGCTCCTTTTCAAGGCCAAAAGCTTCTTCCATATCTGAGTTCCCGCCAATGAAAACAACGTTTTGGTTCAACCCTTTTATCAATTCTTGCCATTTGTGCCTCGGCAATCTTTTGGTAAAAAAAGATCCGCCCAAACTCAAACAAACAAAATTTGTAACCGCCCCTAATTTTGATATAACCTCATTTTCATCAATGGAATCAATATGAAAATCAAGTCCTTGATGATCCTTTTCCACTCCAAATACCCTCAATACATCAATACATCGATCAGAAAATGACCTAGATTCCAACCATTTTGACAACCAAGAAAATTTCCGCAGACGATGCTGCTTAAAAACAACCCAGATGATCTTTTTGAGATTTTCTTTGGCAATCGTTGCATTTGGCGTCCCCAAAAACATCCATTTTACCTGTCGGGAACGCGCATTTTTTTGTAGATCCACCACAAAATCAAACGAATTCTTCTTAAGTTCCGAGCGCTCAGACTCAACATCCCACTTCCAAACTTGATCTATGTTTGGATTTCCATCCAAAACACCGGCAAAAGACGCTTTGGTCACCCAATGAATCTCCGCATCTGGAAATCGGGCTTTCAACAACCTAAATACAGGGGTTGTTAAAACAATATCACCAATAGAACTGAAGCGAATAACTAAAATCCGCATGCTCAACTCAATTTCATTTTTCGATTCTCTTCTAGGAAAAACTCAAATTCCGACAAACTCATAGCATTCAATGTGTTTCTGGTCAACAAACCACCTTTACGCGCAGCCAATGTGCCAAAATACATGTCATGATACCCCGACTTTTCGTGTGCGTCAGGATTTATTGAAATCATCACTCCCTTGTTCTGAGCATAATCAATCCACTTCCAATCAATATCCAACCTCCAAGGATGAGCATTCAATTCAATAACAACATGATTGGCGGCACATGCATCTATGATTTTTTTGTGATCTATAGGATATCCTTCTCTCAGCAACAACAACCTCCCGGTCGGATGTCCTAAAATCGTGGTATACGGATTCTCGATGGCTTTGATTAACCTAAGGTTGGCTTTATCTTCATCCATTTTCAATCCGCTGTGCACCGAAGCCACCACAAAATCCAATTGTCCTAAAACTTCATTCGAATAATCCAAGCTGCCATCTGAGAGAATGTCGCTCTCAATTCCTTTGAAAATTTTGAATGGCGCGAGCTCAGAATTGAGTTGATCTATTTCTTTAATTTGCTGAAGAAGCCTATCTTCTGAAAGTCCACCAGCATACCCAGCCGATTTTGAATGATCGCAAATTCCCAAATAATCGTATTTCTGATCACGGGCAAACTCCGCCATTTCTCGCAAAGTATTCAACCCATCACTGTATGTTGTGTGGTTGTGAAGCACTCCTTTTAACTGCCAAAAATCAATGATTTCTTCCCTGGGGAAGTCCACTCTTAGTTCATTCAATCCTTCGCGTTGCTCTGGGACGATTACACAATATCCTCTAGATTGATAAACCTGTTCTTCTGAAACAAATTCCGAAGAATCATATCCAAGAAGTTCTAGATGCATTTGAGAACCAGTAGTTTCAAACCAAATACGATCAAAATCCCTCGAATCAGCAAAATGAAACTCCAACGGATACTGACCCAACAACCATATTGTCAATTGATCTTCAATCCATTCGGCATTGTATTGCATCTCATCGCAATATTCAACTACTTCCTCAGGATCAAGATCTACCAACATTTCAATTTTCTCAATTTCGGGCATCGCTCTTCTGAATGCTCCAGTAAACTCAATTCGAGAACTCTCAAAAAACTTTTTTAAATGGTCTTTGAACTCAGTTGCAGGTTCTAGAAGTCGAGCATAATGCCAACGCCCTTTAGACGACATGGCAAACTCGATGGAGTGAATGACATCTGCTTGGGTCTTCAAACCAAATCCTTTCACTGACACCAACCTATTTTCCCTGCAAGCGTTGAGTAAGTCTGCCGTGTTCTCAATTTCCAACTCCCGCCAAATAACAGCCACTTTTTTGGGGCCAAGACCTTTAATTTTTAGTATTTCAACTATTCCATTTGGGGTGATATCAATCAATTCTTGTAGGTCTGAAAATGTACCCGAATTTTGAATTTCTCTGATGGCCTCAACTACACCTTTACCTACGCCAGGAACGCTCAATAAATCAGCGTCGCTCATTTCGAAAAAAGAATCTTTTATCTTCTTTAAATTGAACGATGCGTTGGCAAAGGCCTTATATCTAAACGGATTTTTATCATGCAACTCAGCGAGTTTAGCATACATGCTTATTTGTGAAAGTATGGTTGAATTATCCATTATTTAGCTCGTTTTTTAGCAATAAAACGTTCAATTTCTTTATACTTCACCGCATCGTCAAAATCCACCCAAATGACTGTGTTTTCTTGAAATCCTTTCAGATACATTACATTTATATCTTCTCCTGTTTCTTTTTTCTTGAGGACTTCAACTCCAATAATTTCACATTTTCTACCTTTAAATTCATTGGGTAATTCGGCCACGTCAAAGTCCCCTCTAAAAAAATATCGATAAAATCCATTTCCAGTAGAACTATCGTAAGCGCCATATTTCATAGTGAATGAATCTTGAACAATATCGGAAGGATCCCAACGAGTTTTACGGTATAAATCAAGGTATGCATATACCTCGGCGCCCTTAGACTTGCCCAAAACAGCCGTATCACCGGTTCCAACCTCATATTCTTCTTCCTTCACAGAAGAAGACTTTTGTGCCTTTGCAAATGTAACAAGCATTAATAATACAACAGTAAAAACAGTTGCTTTAGTACTCATAATAGAGTGAATATACTATAATTCTGTCAATTTTACCAATTTTTTGGCAACTCGACTACTTAATGCAACTCCCATTCCACCCATTCGAACCCCTAAATAAAGATGTTCTTCTTTTCGTTCAATAATGGGTGATCTCTTTTGGTGCATCCCCATAACCCCTGACCACTCAGTATCAATTTCAACCTTTATGCCTGGCACAATGATATCCTTCAACCAACGCATCAATTCTGATTTAATTTCAGGAGTAATGCCTGAATTAAATGTACTTTCAGCTTCAAATTGAGTATTTCTAGCCCCACCAATCAATATTCTCGAACCCAAAGATCTGAAATAAATGTACCCCTTATCGGCGTGAAAAATACCTCTAAATGCAATGCTTGGAATGGGCTTAGTTACCAAAATTTGACCTCGAGCGGGTTCTAATTCCAGATCAGGAAACCATTTCAACGCCCACGCATTGGTGCAGACGAACAAATCTTTTGCTAATATTTGAGCATCTGAATGTTCAAATTGGAGCAACCAACCACCTGAACCATGCTTTTCAATTGATTTAACATCCATTGACGAAAAAATCTCAACACCTAAGGTTAATGCGTGTTGTCTTACGGCTCTCAACAGTAAATGACTTTGAAGAGCCCCCTCCGCAGGAGAAACAATGGCGGTTTCACCCACGTTCATTTCAAACTTCTTAATGTTGCGCTCTATAAATGAAACCTGCTGATGAACATCTTTAAGTGATTCATTCAACTTGGGCAGGTTTTCACGGATGTGATTTAATTCCGTTTCACTTCCGCTGGGAAAAATCTCATATCCCCCTGACTGTTCATACCCAATTTTTTCAGGAGTGTATGTTTTAATGAGTTCTTGAAGTCCTCTATAGCGCTCTTCATACAATTGAAAAGCTTGATCTCCTCCCATTCTTTTGATGTCATCTAAGATTTCACCAGCACTTCCAAAGCAAGCAAAACCTGCATTTCTCAGACTCGCAGCATCCGCAAACGTGTTGCGCTCCAAAATCCAAACGCTTTTGTGAGGATATTTTAATTTTAGTTCAATGGCCGTTTGAAGTCCAACAAGTCCACCTCCAATTACCACTTGATCGGATCGTTCCATCCAGCGCTGTTCCCAAAAACTAAAATTACTTGAACCCATAAATTAGTTCAAGTGAGCTTCAATTGCTGTATGATAGGGATTTGCAAAATCTTGAATATTCCCCCAAGATACCCCATTAACCACCACTGATCCTGATGTTACTGTACCCATGTGTAGAATGGGCAATCCCATTTTCTCTGACAACTTCATGAGGTCTGAAACTCGGTCTTGCGAAACCGACACCACCACTCTACTTTGTCCTTCACCAAACAAAGAAGCATCTATTCTTAGATCTTTATCAGTACAAATGTCGAAACCTCGTTGGCCAGAAATGGCACTCTCGGCGCAGCAAACAAACAATCCACCTTCACTGATATCGTGCACCGACACTGCAAAGCCTTGGTTTGCAAGTTCCTCCAAGAGTAGATGTAATTGGTATTCTGTATCTAAATTAAACTCTGGGCAAGGAGAATGATCAATACCTTTCACTTTAGAAATATACTGTGAACTACCCAAATCGTTGGTTCGAGGACCTACAAGAACAATAGCATCACCTTGGTTTTGGAAAGCAAGCCCCATTACTTTAGATGGTTCATCAATGATACCTACCATACCAATGGTTGGAGTTGGGTAAACAGCCTGTCCGTTGGTACTTTGATTGTAGAAACTCACATTACCACCAGTAACTGGAGTATCAAATTTTCTACAAGCAACTCCCATACCTTCAATAGCTGATTTGAATTGGAAATACACCTCTTCATTGTATGGATTTCCGAAATTCAAACAGTTAGTAATGGCCGTTGGTACACCACCAGAACAACGAATATTTCGCGCAGCTTCGCTCACCGCTATTTGCGTCCCCAAGAAGGGATCTGCATAAATATATCTGCTGTTACAATCAACAGTTAAGGCCAAACTCTTATTGGTACCTTTCACTTTCACCACCGATGCATCAGAAGCACGATTGGTAGATTGATTCACAGTACCCACCATGCTATCGTATTGCTGATATACCCAACGTTTGCTTGCAATATTGGGTTCAGCCATCAACTTAAGGGCTGATTTTTTTGCCTCTTCGAGGGACAAATCTTCGATGTTGTTGATTGAAAATTGCTTAATTTTTTCAAAATACTGAGGTTCCTTCCAAGTTCTCTTGTAGATAGGAGCACCTCCACCGAGAACCAAGGATTCAGCTGGAATATCAGCCTCTAATTCACCATTCATATAGTAACGCACTCTCTTAGTATCTGTAACCATACCAATTTGAGAATAAGTCAATTCCCACTTTTCGAAAATACGTTCAACCTCTTTCTCCATTCCTTTTTTCACAACCACCAACATACGCTCCTGGCTCTCACTCAAAAGAAGTTCCCATCCTTTCATATCAGCTTGACGCATAGGAACCTTATCTAAGTGAATATCCATACCTACATCGGTTTTTGCACTCATTTCACTGGTACTGCAAGTAATTCCGGCAGCACCCATATCTTGCATACCAACTACAGCATTAGTTTCGATGATTTCCATGGTAGCCTCAAGAATTAACTTCTCCCAAAAAGGATCGCCCACTTGCACCGACGGAAGGTCATTGATAGAGTCTTCACTCATGTCTTTACTCGCGAAAGCGGCACCGTGAATGCCATCTTTACCAGTAGCAGATCCAAAAATATAAACGGGATTTCCAGGCTCTCCCGCTCCAGCGGATATGGTCTTACCTTTTTCTACTATACCCACACTCATGGCATTCACCAAGATGTTCTGTTCGTAGCAATCATCAAAATACACTTCACCTCCAACGGTTGGAATACCGAAGGCATTTCCATAATCCCCAATCCCCTTCACTACCCCTTTAACCAACCACTTGGTTCTGTCGGAATTGATATTTCCAAAACGCAATGAATTCAACTGAGCAATAGGCCTCGCACCCATTGAGAAAATATCTCTGTTGATTCCACCAACTCCGGTTGCTGCACCTTGATAGGGCTCAATGGCACTAGGGTGATTGTGGCTTTCAATTTTAAAACAACAAGCCAATCCATCGCCAATATCAACTAAACCAGCATTTTCTTCGCCAGCCATAGCTAACATTTTGCTGCCTTCTTTGGGAAGTGTTTTTAGCCAAACAATGGAGTTTTTATAACTACAATGCTCGCTCCACATAACGGAGAAAACCGATAGTTCTGTAAAATTTGGTTCGCGTTGTAAAATATCGCAAATTTTCTCGTATTCTTCCTTCAACAAACCTAGTTGAAGAGCTTGTTCTAACAACGATGAATTCATCGTTGCAAAGTTAGGTAAGTAAAGGTAGAATTCTAAATCCTATTTAAGGATCATAACAGAACTTGAGACTGTTTTTCTGATTACCCTATCGCCCACACGTTGTTCATAACGGTAAAGAAATGGATACAAACCTGAAATGCAAGGTTCACCGTTTGCATCGCCATACCATTTATAATCACCAGACTTATTGCTATCAAAAAGAACTTCACCCCAACGATTATATATAATCAACAAAGTTGGTGTAATATCTCTACCTACAATCTCAAAATATTCATTTCGGTCATCCGCATTTGGAGTAAACGCTGTTGGAATGAAGATATCACATTCACCTTCAGAAACCTTTACTTCCATCCAATCAGAGGCTGTTCCACAAGAGTTGGTAACTGCCACAGAATATACCCCCGGTGATGAAACATAAATTACGCTATCTCTGCTACCTGTGCTCCAACTTATATTGGATTTAGGCCATGTTTGTTTCAATACAATCAAAGCTCCTTTGCATATCAAGGTATCGCCCGGCAAATCAGCTTGGGGAGTCAATGCATATCCTACATTTATAGTATCTGACCAACTGCACCCGTTGTTTGTTACAGTGGCAGAATATTTACCAGGATTGAAAATTGAACGAGGGTTTGCAGAAGTTCCATTCTCCCAAGTAACGGTTCCAGGAGTGTTAACAACGAGAATAAAATCTTGATTATCGCAAATCACAGTATCTTTTCCGAGGGTAAATTTTGGTCTTAAATTAATCTTAATGTTCTGAGTTACGCTGTCAGGACAAAAACTATCCTTGACTACATATTTGATTGAATGATTACCTGCATTTCCAGGAGTATACAATGTACCTGAAACGCTACCGGAAGAGGGATAAAACACTCCGTTAGGATCACTAGGGAACAATGTTATTGGGGCGTCATTTTCGCAAGCAATTGCGGGTAAGCCAGCAAAAGTTGCCACAACATTGGGCTTTACGGCAATCAATATTGTGTCTTTACTTTTACAACCCTCTGGGCTTTCAGCACTATGTATGATAGGATAAACTCCGGGTGTTGTGTAACTGTGAGTAATTGATTTGTTAACGGAAGATGTTCCATCTCCAAGGTCCCATGAAAATTTAACAAGACCAGGGAAAATATTATCAAACACAAAATTATTTCCGCTCAAACATTGCAAACTATCGTTGATGGTAATTCCGCTTGAAGGAGCAGGTACAACATTCACCCAGAGAGATGCAGTATCTGTGCAGCCCGTTCTGACGTTATCAAAATAGGTTTCGCTCTTGTATAGTATTTGATATTTACCACCTTTGGTAAAGGTTTTTACTGGTTTGGGAATGGTGGAGGAGTCGGTTGCTGTAAAGTACCAAGTTCTGGTATACGCCATTTTGGGTAAGTTCCTTAACGTAGTGTTGTCTGAAAAACTAAATAGATTGCCTTCTAAACATTGAGATAATTTATTGTTAACCTCAATCGGAACACTTACAGGACGAGGTATAATCTTAACCGCCATTGAATTAGTAAAATTATCTACACAACCATATGCAGGTGCAGCTACTAATGTTACCTGATAATTCCCCCCAAGCATGTAGGTATGTTTGACATCCTTGCCAGTATCTTGATTTCCATCTTGAAACAACCAGGTATATTTTATTCCCGAAAAGTTAGAAGTTGTTTTGTTTGTAAAACTAACTACATTAGTCTGATCACAACTATCATCTAATGTGAAATCAAAATCAAGTTTAATGTCGTATGTTGTGAATGAAAATGTTGCCGGAGAACTGGTCAAATAATCGATAGGTGAACCCCCATCGTGTTCGTATATGGCAACAAAATATTTCGTATTGGCTTTTAGCCCTAATAAGGTAAAACTTGATGTAATATTGTTGTAAACAGCATAGTTACCTGTACCAAGTTGTTGTCCAGAACCAAACGTGTTAAAAACAGTATATGAAGAGCCGTCACTAGGCGAGGCATCCACGGCAGAAGCTTCCTTCACTAAAACCAATCTCCAACCGCCGTTACCGTTTGTCCAACTGATGGTTGCTTGTTTGCATTGAATGTTCGTAGCCTGACCGTTGCTGGGACCAACTGTTGGTTCGGCAGCAAAAATTGCCGAATTGAAACCAAAAATAAAGAAGAAAAAGACAATTGCTCGAGCAAACCGATACATACTTTTACAAATATAGTTGTTATTTGACAAGTTTTAAGAGTAAATCGCAGCCTATTCAGTTGGAAAAATAATATTTTCTTCACTAATGACTGGAACATTCATCATTTTTAGAAAAAGTTGTGCCAGCGTTACCACGTCTTTAAGGCAATATTGTACTATCCTTGGTAAATCTTTATCTCTGTAATAAACACCAGCAACCATACTTCCGTCAATGTCATCTTTAGGAGTAGGAATATCGAACAGCGACGCCAACAATTCTAAAGAAGTGTAACTTTTATAATCCCCGAACTTCCACATATCCATGGTATCCAAGTGCTTAATTTCCCATGGTTTTTTCCCTGCATTATCAAGCAACAATGGCAACTTTATACCATGAACCAACATCCTTCGAGACAAATATGGAAAATCAAATTCTTTACCGTTGTGTGCGCACAAAAACGACTTATCTGTGCTAAAATAAACCCTGAGTAAATCTGCAAATTCTGACAACAATTGTTTTTCATCGTCACTGGCAAAATACTTCATCCTCAATTGAGGCTGATGAGGATAACCCGTTATAATTCCTACGCAAACACAAACCACCTTGCCAAATTCAGCATAAATTGCCGATCGGTCATACATGTCTCCCGCAGTAATATTTTCTTTTACCAACGATTTGGACTTTTTCTCCCAAAGCGCCTGCCATTGTGGACTTAAATTTTTGAAAGTTGGTTGGGCTGGAACAGTCTCAATATCCAAAAATAACACTTTGTTCAAATCAAGCTGAGATAACAACTGCATAACAACAAATCTACACAATGCGGAAAACTTCTTTTCAACTCACCATAAATTTTAGTGAAATTCGCAAGAAAGAAAATCTTTTGCATGGAAGAAAAACCCGTCAAACGCAAAAAACCATCAGCGTTACCAGGCATTTTAAGTTTGGCCGCAGTAATGTTAATTTTAGGCCTACTCGGTACTACTTTGCTGGGCTTTAAATCTATGGGCAATCATTGGCTCGAAAACTCGAGTATTGATATCTACTTTCTCGATGAAATTCAAGATTCACAAGTCATTGCCTTGCAAAAGGAAATCGAAAAAAAACCATGGGTTTCAAAAACCAGATTTGTCTCTAGAGAACAAGGCATGAAAGAAATGGGCGACAAATACGATCCTGACTTCATGAATTATGTTGAAACGGTTACGCTGCCATTGAGTCTTGAAGTTTATCCTAAAGCTCAATACGCAACAACCGAATTCATGGAACAAATGACTAAAATGTTTCGTTCACAATCCGGAGTTGAAGACGTCCTATTTCAAAAAAATTGGCTCCAATCAATGACTCAAAACATTGAA
>Ga0172372_10007069_pt1 | contig 15145 bp, 8 predicted proteins | sample LakKiv5m_2_FD_114544 | JGI IMG/M metagenome (GOLD analysis project Ga0172372, IMG submission 114544) | Freshwater microbial communities from Kabuno Bay, South-Kivu, Congo - kab_092012_9.5m | ecosystem: Environmental > Aquatic > Freshwater > Lake | place: Democratic Republic of the Congo...
CCGCATCGTACGAGTAGCCGTGCACCGTGCCGTTGCGGGCGGTCATCGCAACCACCTGGCCCTGCGCCGATACCCACCGCATTTCCGCTGCCGAAGCACTCGAGATAATTGGCTTGTAATACAAACGAATTGTCATTTAGATTTCTGCTGTGAATAATCAACATCCAATTGATTACCGTCTTTATATATGTTGATCTCTATCAGAGCATATTTTTCAATAGTTTCTTGTGTTATTTCCATGCATCCATTCAGTTCGCTGATAACACCAACAGCTACGTTGGCGATATTGTTGGCGCTTGGAATAAGAAAGCCGACCTCATCCATTATTTGAAAAAACCATTCGTTTCTACTCGAAATTGAAAGCCAAATCCATGGCGCATACAACCTTCCATTTTCACCCTTACGAGACACAACCAGGTGATCTTTATCACCTAGATCCCTGATGTGGCAGCCATAATTCAGCTCATTAATTCTGAGCATTACTTTTTTCAACTCGCTATCACGATCCATAAGGCCTCCTTCGATTCCAGGATTGATAACAATCGTACTTGCCGTTTTCATTTTTGTTTGGCCATACGATTTTCCAATAGTCATTATTTGTTGGCCATCTCGGGCCATAGCTATTATTTTGTTTTCCTGCGATTGGACAGTCATCAAAAGGCCAAAACCCAGACTCTAAGCACTTATTATAGCAAGAATTGCAAGATCCAACAGAATTTTTCCATCCGTTTTCTTTTCCTTTGCAAATGGCTCCCCATTTGCACCATTCTAAATAATAACTACATTTTAAATTCCTATCTTTAAGATTAAATTCTTTTTCCAATTTGTCTTTCCAACAGCTTTTTGCATATTTCTCCCAGAGATCTGTCCCACTTGCGGGAAGTAGATGGGGGCCTTTACCTTCAGGATATCCGGGAGGCAGAGGTGTACCGCCTTCGTAAGGCATATTAATAACCGGAGGGGAAAAAATAGGCCTCCATATTGGCATCGTAGTTGGAGGCTTAATTTCTGGACCTAATGGCGGTCTGATTATTGGTGGTTGATAAACAGGTAATACTGCTGTTCCTTTCAATCCCTCCGGGTCCAGCCGGTTTCCCGGATCATTCCCTTCATACCTGTACCAGTTGTTGTCGTCCGCCTCGAACCCGATGGGATCGTTGCTGAGCCAGCGGCCCAGGCTGGGGCTGTAGGCCCGGTTGCGGAAATCGTAATCCCCCGACGCGATCTGTTCCCCGCCCTGGTGCAGGAACACCCAGTCCTTGACGGAACCGGCGATCACATCACCCGAGCCATCGCGGACTGTTGCTTGGCCATAGGGAGCGTAACTGTACCCCTCCACCACCGTGCCGCTCGCACTCACCAGCGCCGTGGCATTCCAGTTGGCATCCTGCAACGCGTACAATCGCTCATCCAGCGTGCCGTTCCCATCGGTATCACGGTCCCGCAACACCAGTGCATCCACATACACCGGGCTCCAGACATGCCGACGGACCGTGGCGCCGTCGATCGATTCCTCCAGCAGTTGCCATTCGCTGCTGAAATACCGGTCCGTGACCATTTCCCCTTGTTCTACTGTGATCCGCCTGCCCAACGCGTCACGGCCGTAACGAGCCACCACCGCATCGGATGCATCACGCACCTGCACCAGACGGTTCCACGCGTCCCAACGGAACTGAAATTCGTTCTCATCCGTGGTCAGGTTGCAGTTGGCGTCGTAGGTGAGCGTGGTGGTTTCGCCAATATTTGTGATTTCGTTTTGGGCATTATGTTCGCGGGTCATTTCCTCGCTGTCGGTGGTAACCGTGTTCCAGTTACCTAAGGCGTCGAGATCCCAACTCTGGTTGCTAGTGACTGCGCCAGCGGGCGTTCCCTGCTGGTAATCCGTCAACTGCCCCAATGCATCGTAGGCATACTGTTCACTGAGATCGGAGATAACCGTGTTATCCTTGAACAGACGGTTGCCGGCTCTGTCATAGCCGTATTGATAACGATCCAAATTGGTGTTGGAACTGTTCACCCACCTCTGATCCACAATGCGGCCGAACCGGTCAAGGCCCGTGTACCGGTCGCCCGCCTCGCCATCCGCTTCGCCGGATTGTTTCAGGTAGCTGAGGTTCACTCCGGTTTCGGCGTGTGTCCGCTTCACCACCGTCCCCAAACCCAAATAACACAACACCTCAACATTGCCGCCACCTTCCGACACCGTCGTCAACCGCGAGATCGCATCATCCACTCCGCTGCCGTAACCAAACACCACTTCGTCGCCGCTAGGGTAGGTCATACTCTCCGGGCGGCTGTGGTTGCCGCTTGCAGCCTCCGTGTAGGCGTATTGCACCGATGGCGTAGTCGAAAGGTCCACCACACCGGCGTGCGACTGCCACTCGCGCACCAGTTGGCCCAGCCCGTTGTGAGCGCGCCTCACCTCGTTGACCACCGCTCCGCCTTCAGCAGAATCGTACGCCGTTAACAGCGTTCCGCGCCCCATGGCGTCGTAACGGTATTCTTGCCGCCTGATGGCTCCATCAACGCCCGTTCCCAGTGTTTCCACCGCGTCTGCCGTCAGCCGGCCCACCGCATCGTACGAGTAGCCGTGCACCGTGCCGTTGCGGGCGGTCATCGCAACCACCTGGCCCTGCGCCGATACCCACCGCATTTCCGCTGCCGAAGCACTCGACAACCCTGTAGTCGGATCCGCGTGCCGGACCGCCCCAATGATGTCGTTTGAGTCGATCCCGTTACCACCGGACACCGTCACACCGTAGACCCATTCTGTTATCTGGTCGGCACCAGTCGGGTTGACCGCCGTTAAGCGGACCAATCCTGCTGGCCCGTAGGTAAACTCGGTGGTGATGTTCAGGCGGCCTGTTCCATAGTCCTGGATGGTGGCGGTGGCGCGACCCAGGCTATCGCGCAGGGTGCGGGTCACCATGCCGCGCGCGTCGGTGACATCGCGAAGCACGCCGGCGGGGTCATAGGCGTAGGCCGTGACCAGCAGCGTGTCAGAACTTTCGGGGACCGACCCGGGGCGTGTCCACGCCACGCCGCCGTTGGTTCCGGCCTGCACGGCCGCCACCAACCGGCCCGCGGTATCGTGATAGTTGGCCGCGTACGAGACCCGGGCCTTGGCAAGGGTGGTGGAAGACGGATCGCCCAACTCTCCCATGGCCGTCGCGTCCTGGAACCGTTGACGGGATACAACCCCGATCACTCGGCCGGCGTCGTCGCGGGTGTTTTCCGTTTGCTCCAGCACGGTGTCGCCTGTCACCGTTAGGGCGTCGGCATAGTTGCTGTCTCCACTACCGTCGGTCGCGTATTCTGCAGACAACCAACCCAAGCTGTCGTACGCCATCTTCCGGACGGGCGAGCCTGGTGACACCTGCTTCACCAGCAGGCCACGGGCGTCGTACCACATCCGCGTCGAAAGAGTACCGCCCACGGTTCCGTCGCTTGGGGCCACGCTGTCGGTTTGCGCGAGATAAACCCGGCCCAAGTCGTCGTAATGGCTTCGGGACTGCGCACGCAGCAGGCTGGCATCGGGCAGCGACAGGTTGCCTGCGGCATCCGTCAGGCTCACGCCATCACCATCGTACACCCGCTGGCGGATCACCCGGTTGGCATTGTCGTAGTCGAAAACTGTGATGGGCCGGTTTGTTTGCGCGTCTTCGGTGGCTTCCACGCCCACCTTGGTTCCGACCAACCGTCCACGCCAGTCATAGGCTTTGTCCGTGACTTGGTCCTGGGTACCCGTCACGCCGCCGTATGCCGTCCGCCGAGTCGCCCAACCGTCTCCCGTGCCACTGCCGTCGTAAAGGTTCTCCGCTACCTTGACCATGCCCGCCGCATTCCAGGGCGACCAGTATCCCGCATCCGGCGTGTCGTTGGTGCCCACCCATTCGCTGACAGGTCGACCGGCGCTGTCAAAAATCGTCCTGTGGATGGTTCCCGCCGGGGTGACCGTTTTGGCCAGACGGCCCAGCTTGTCGTAGGCCTGCACGGTTTCCAGGTAGTTTGTTCCGGATGTTCCCAAGGCCAGCTCGGCAGAGTACGGCAAGTCCGCTAGGTGGATATATTCCCTTCGGGCCACCGCCTGGCCGGCCGCGTTCAGCACCGTGCGGGAAAGAGCTGTCAAGTTGCCAATGGCTTCAGCGCCCGTTGGCCGGCCCTCGGAAACCGCCGGCGTCGCCGTCATGGAGAACGATTCGACATAACCGCGTTGGCGATCCTCCCGTTCCACGCGGGTCGGTTCCGTCGGCGCCCCGTCGTGCCAGCCGATGTAGTGGCGCACCTCACGCGCCGGATCGTTGTACACGGTGTAGTCGACGCGGCCGTCGGGCCACGCGGCCCGGGTCTGCCGTCCGAGCCCATCGACTTCAAAATCTGCTATCAAATGTCTGCCCGCGCCTGCCGGTGTGCTCCAGCCCGGGGGCAGTCCGGCGAAGTCGGCACCAAGGCTTGTTTCGACATCGGCGATTGCCCGCACCACGCCGCCAGAAACGGGGTCGTAGGCGGTGTAGCCAATCACCCCAGCCGCGTCCCGTGTCCAGACAGGCCGGCCGTGGGAATCCTGGACCGTGGTGATGATGGAGGAAATTCCCGATCCGTTTTGAATCGATGGCACCGCCGGTTGGGAGGTCACCATGGTTGCCACCTGGTTGGTGCCACTGAAATAGGCGTACGACCGGTTGGAGACCACGGCGCCCGAGCCGTCGTCGCCCCGGTAGGCCACCGTTTGGGCCACGGCGTGAACCACTGCCCCGGAAGCGTCGGTGTGCGAGACATACGAGATGGCCGTCTGTGGGACATCGGCGCCCGTCTCGCCGTGGCGCAGCGCCACACTTGCCAAACGCCCCTCGACGCTCCCCGGCATGGTGGCCGTGGCCGTGGTTTCCGAACCGTAGGTGTACAGGGACAGCAACCCGGCGTCATCTCTCAGGTAGGTGGCGTTGCCAGCCGAGAACCCCATCAGGTCCTGGTAAGTGTCGTCGTAACCGGAAACCGCTGAAGGCTGGGCGGTCAGTACCAGCCGGCCGGCGGTGTCGTAACGGAAATAGGTGGCGCGCACTTGCCCGGTCACGCCGTCGTTCTCCTCCCGCAGCATCACCTGGCCAAAGGCGTTCGTGTACACGATGGTGTGGCCGCCATCGGGCAGCGTCTCCACCGTGCGGGTGCTCCAGCTGTTGAACCCTTCGGTATTGCCGCTGGTGCCGTACGAATAGGAGTAGGTTCCGAGGCCGCCTGCACAGGCCGAACAACCCGCTCCGGCCATCACGACAGAACTCACGCGCCCCGTGGCGTCGTAGGACAGGGCCATGTCCGCGTAATCGTCTACCTGCGCGTCGCTCAGCGTATCCACCCCGGTGCCCAATGCACCTGTCAGCCGGGCATACGCCTCAGGCCCAAATGCGTATTTCAACAAACCCGATGAACTGCCCGTGGTGTGGTAACGGTAGTAGCTTCCATCCACCACTGCTCCCGAACCGTCCTTCACCAGCACCGACTTCAGCTCGTGCGGCGCGCCGCCCGGCGCACCAGCACCGTAATAGGCGTATTCGACGGTGCGCACTGTCTCCCACGAACCCGCGCCATCCCGTTCATCCAAAGAAATCGAGGCAATGTTGCCCGCGTTGACGCCAGCGGCAACATATCCGTAGCTCATCCGCCGCGCCGCCGAACCATCGGTCTGCTCGTAAACGGTCGGTGCACCCGCAGGAGTCCAGCCCGTCACCAGCGTCTCGTTGCCAAACGGATCGGACATTGACACCAGCTTGCCGTTTCGGCCCATGGACACCGCGGAGGAGAAGTCGTACCAGGTGAAGGTGGCCCCGGTACCGTCACGCAGGACGAATTGGTGCGCAGTGGCGTCGTGTTCCAGTGTCGCGGTGTCGTAAAACCTGGGCTGGTACGCGCCATCCACCAAGTCAAAAAACCGCGCCGCGGTGGCGCCGGACACCATGGCCACCGTGGAACCGCCAGCCAGCAGGGCCAGATGCGGCACGCCGCCCATGGTGGCGTTGCGGCCCGACAGGCCATCGACATAGCCCGAGGCATTGCTCCACGACCCGTTCGTCCCCAGCCTTGCGCCCCCCTGGAGGCTGGGGCCGGGCCGATCCACCCGAATCACTCCCGAGCCGTACGCCACTCCCGTGGCCGAACGAACCGACGGCGCCGGCCCATTCGCGCCACTGCCCAACCCCCCCGGCCTCGCACATGAGCAACACGATTCTTCCTCCGGCGGCTGGTTCTGAAGTCCAGCAATCGCCGAGTCGAGGATGGTGATCGTGCCCGACAGGCTGTCCGACAGGAAATAATCATCACCCGAATAGGTTGCCGTAACCGTGTACTCGCCCGGTGGCAAAATATTCGTGGTGATCTGGGCGAAGGCTTCGCCGGGCGATTCAAGCCCAGGAATGATCGACCCCGTGCCCAGGGCGTATTCCGTGGCGCCATCCGTTGCCGTGAACGCAACGGATCCGGTCACCCATTCAGGTCCGTCCGGCACACCCCCAAACACCAACAGCGCCATGGGAACTTCCGAGCCCACCATCGCCGCTTCGGGAAGGATGAAGGAAGGCAAATACGGCGGGTACGGATCGTTCGCCGCAGCCACCGACAGCAGCGCAGTGGCCTCACCAAACGGGGAATGAACTCCCCGTGGATCCGGCAACACATTCCCCGTGGCGCCGTCCAGCACCGTGATACTGGTTCCAGCCCCAATCACGACATCCCCGCGGTTATCATCGTTCACATACGCCAAACCCATGGTCGGTATGCCCGAGGACAACGGCATCGGTGCGGCGTCAAGAACCACCAAACCTGTGACACCATCCTGCGCGCGAACGCGTACCGTGCCCGAATCCGCCGACACTGTCACCAGGTCCGCCCGGCCATCGCCGGTCAGGTCGCCCACAGCAACAGCTAAACTCGAAAGCAAATCCCACGGGCCTGCGTTCACAGTCCAAGTCTGCCCGTCCACCACGCGCACGCCGTAAGGCAAGCCCACCACCAAGTCCGGATGACAGTCCCCCGTTAGGTCGCCAATGGCCAGGCTTGCGCCCTGCGCCGCGGAAGCCTCCGCCATTTGGTATTCCCGGACCAAGGCGCCGTTCCGGCCGTTGAACACCCGAAGCCGAACACCTGAACCATCAGCCGTGGAAACGGCGATATCGGGGAACTGGTCGCCTGTCAGGTCGCCCACCGCAAGGGCAAGGGCGCCGCCTGAAAATACTGTTTTGTCGAGGCCCGCCACCGGCGAGCCCGTGCGCCCATCCAGCACGCGAAGCGCCCCCGCGGCGAAATCTGTTGCCGGAGCCACCACCAAATCGGGGTAACCATCCCGTGTCAGATCGCCCAAGGCCACACGAATGCCGCCAGTGATGCCGGGGCCATAGGGAACCTGGTCCAGAATTACCGCGCCCGTGTCGGCATCGATCAGCCGCGCACTCGCCACCACGCCACCCGCGGTTCCGGCGGCGATCACCGGATAGGGCAGGGGGCGGCCCGCGGGGACCAGACGCTCCTCTAGGACCAGGAGGGCTGGGCGAAAACCACCGCGCCTTGTTCCGCGCTTATTCACCATCATGGCACCGACCGAAAAGCCGCGGAAACGGACAAGTTATCGGAGCCAAATGATCGCTATCACCGTTGATTTGGTCAAATTAATTTTATGTGAATAGGATGGGTTGTTTTGGTGAAGATGTTTCAGAGATGATGGGATTCATTGAGAGTCCAACCATGTTTGACATCCATCAACAAATCGAGTCGCCCGTGGTTGTGTGACCGGCTCGGCTGAACAGGCCCGTTGTTGAAACGGCGAACACTCTGGGCACTTTCATACAGGGAGCCGGGCGCCGTGAGGCGCCGGGTTCCGGTTTCGACCCGGCGCCTCACGGCGCTCGGCTCCTCCACAGTCGTGTGGTACCCTCAGGCCACCTTGCCCATTGAGGAGTTGCACCATGATCCTTCTGCTGGCCTTGTTTTCCGTCATTGCCGCCGATGACCCGGCACCCGCCAAGCCGTTGAAGGTGCTGCCGGTGCCCGGGGAAGTATTCCAAGTCTCCGGAAGGACGGCGTTCCTGATTCCCGCGCCCAAGGCGCCGGCCGGCAAGGCGAAGGCTTGGGTCTGGTACGCCCCAACGCTGCCCAACCTGCCGGGCAAGGAGGAGGCGTGGATGTTCGAACGGTTCCTCGAGTCGGGCATCGCCATCGCGGGGATTGATGTCGGCGAATCGTTCGGCAGCCCGGCCGGCCGGGCCCTCTACAGCGGGCTTTACCAGGAGTTGACCGGCAAGCGCGGATATTCCGCCAAACCGGTGATGCTGGGCCGCAGCCGGGGCGGCCTGATGACGCTTTCCTGGGCGGCGGCAAACCCCGACAAGGTGGGCGGCTTCGCCGGGGTGTATCCGGTGTGCAACCTCGAAAGCTATCCGGGCCTGGCCCGCGCGGCGGGCGCCTACGGCCTCGACGCGGAGGGCCTTCGGTCCAGGCTCAAGGAACACAACCCGGTGGAAAGGCTTGAAGGACTGGCCAAGGCCAAGGTGCCGCTGTTCGCCATCCATGGGGATGTGGACAAGGTGGTTCCGCTTGAGGCCAACACAGGCATGGCCAAGGATAAGTACTCGGCGATGGGTGGCACCTTCGAGGTGTTGGTGCCCAAGGGGCAGGGCCACAACATGTGGGTTGGCTTCTTCCAGTGCCAGGAACTGGTGGATTTCGTGCGCAAGAACGCACACTAGGATGGTTCCGCTTTAATCTTGTGAAACCTTGCCGGTTGTGCGGGCGATGCCAGAAATGCTGGTCGTAGGCCGCCGGCCGGAACAACCGTTTCACCCGTCCCCAAACACACCCATGGCACAACCCTGACAACGGTCAGCCGGAACGACTCCGACCGCCAATCCAACCGGCAAGACCGTTATCCGGCCGGGAAAAAGCCACCGATACCAGATGCGACAGTAGTGCCGCCGGAACCAGGGCGGCCACGCTGCCGCGCGACCGGCAGCGGCGGATCACGCGGGGATCCCGCCGTCATGGATGACGGACGAATCCCCCCGCCGCCGCGCATGAAGCCCGGGCGCGAGGGTTCTGGTTCAAGGGAGTCTTGGTCATGGGATTTCGCCTGGGAGTGCCGCTCACGGCTGTCCTGGTCGCGCTGATGGGACTGGTTCCCTCGGCGTCGGCCTCGCATGTGGGCGCCGGCAACTTCTCGAGTTGTTGCAACACCTGCGACGACAGCCAGGGGGTCTTCTCCTCGGCTTGGCGGCTTTTCAAGCCCAAGTACCAGCTCGTGTTCGACACCGTGCTGGAAAAGCGGTGGCACACCACCTACCAGACTGTCACCGAGACGGTGCTGAAGGATGTGAGGAAGACCTGCTATCGCGAGGAAACCCGCACCTGCTACAAGCCCTGCACGGAGACCATCCGCAAGACGGTGCAGGAAACGGTGATGAAGCCCAAGTACACGACCGGCTTCCGCGAGTGCGAGTTCACGGTCACCAAGCCCGTCACCCGCACCGTGTGCAAGGAGGTCGAGGAGACCAAGTTCAAGCCCGAGTACGAGACGAAGTACAAGGAATGCCAGTACACGATCTGCAAGAAGGTGCCGGTGCAGTGCGAGAAGGAATGCCGGTACACCGTTTGCCGGCCGGTCTGCGAGGTCGAGAACCGCACGGTGTGCGGTCAGGTGACGAAGAAACTGTGCGAGGAGCATGTCAAGGAATGCGTCTCGTATGTGTGCAAGCCGGTCTGCGAGACGGTGATGAAGAACTGCATCTACACCGTGCGCCGGCATGTGGTGGAGGAGAGCGTGAAGGAAGTGCGCTGCACCGAATGGCGCACCGAGGTGCAGCAGTGCGAACGGGAGGTTCGCCGAACCGTGCGGACGCCCGTCACCGAAACCAGGGTGATCTCGAAGCTGGTGGGGGAATGGACCACTGAGGAATACACGGTGCCCGGCCGCAAGGTGGTGAAGTGGGTCCGCGAGCAGGAGTGCGAGTTCGATCCGTGCACCTGCCGCAACATCTGCAAGCCTGGCAAGTGGGTGAAGTGCGAAAGCCAGTGCCCCGACCAGGTCTGCAGCCGGCGGGTCTTCCGCACGCGCACCATCTGCTGCGAGGTTCCCGTCACCAAGATCGTGAAGGAATGCGTGGTTGACAAGGTGCCTTACACGGTCTGCAAGAAGGTACCCGTCACCGTTTGCAAGCAGGTGCCCGTGAAGGTGTGCAAGGTGGTATGCGAAACCTGCACCAAGCAGGTTCCCGTGACCAAGACCCGCATGGTGACCGAAAAGGTTGTCAAGCAGGTTCCCTACACCACGACCCGCCTGGCGCGGGGCGCCTATGTCGACCCCGCCGACGGTCACGGCTACGCCGACCCCGGCGAGGGCCGCTCGTTCGTCGAGGGTGCCCAGTACCAAAAGACGGTCAGCACGACCCGCAAGCGGATGGTGACGGAAACCCTCACCAAGACGGTGCCCTACACCACCTACAAGACGGTCCAGGAAACCTGCTCCAAGATGGTGCCCTACACCGTCTGCCGCATGGTTCCCTGCACCGAGAAGAAGATGGTGCCCTGCAAGGTGACCGAAATGGTGACGGAAACCCGCACCAAGAAGATCCCCTACACCACCTGCACGATGGAGCCATGCACCATCAACAAGACCGTCAGCGAGAAGGTCACGAAGATGGTTCCCCACACCGTGACGGTGAAGGTGCCTTACACCGTGTGCGAGCAGGTTCCCGTGAATGTCTGCAAGCGGGTGCCGGTGTGCGTGGAAAAGGAAGTGTGCGTGAGGAAGCCGAGGATCGTGGCGCTTTGCGATGATCCGTGCGACCCGGGCCACCTTGGCAAACTCAAGGACCGCCTGTGCGGCAAGGGAGGCGACGGCATCCACGACCCGCAGGCGCCCGCTGATCCGGGCACCAAGGGGTCCAAGGGTGGAGACGCGAAAGGCAAGTAGCCGGTCCCCGGCCTAGCCGGCTGATCAGGTCCCCCGGAACCGGCAGGTTTCGGGGGACCTTTCCTTTGGCGGGCTAACGGAGCTGGTGGAACGCCAGGCCCGAGCCGATCTTCGGATAAAAGTAAGTGCTCTTGGCCGGCATCCGTTCACCCCCCGAGGCGATCTCGGCGACAAGGCCCATCGTGGCGGCCGGCACCAGGATGCCCAGGTCCGCGCCGGCAGCCGCCGCAAGGTCGTCCGACACCTCCTCGTGCCTGTGCACATAACGGATGGCGGGCGATCCCTGGAACAGCGGCGCCAGCAGCCCGTCGATGCCCACGCCATGGGCGATGGCGACTCCGAGCGAACGCCAAGCCGCCGACTTGGCGGGATGCCTGACCTCCATGAGCGACGGATCGGTCAGGCGCGCCAGCGTCCATTCGCCATCGGCCCGGGTGCCGAAGGCCAGCAGGTCCTGACCGCCGTCCATCTCGATCTCCTCGGCGGCTTCCCGGCAGCCTTCCGTCCCGCGGCCGACCCGCCTCAGCTCGAACGCCGGAGACAAGGCTTCCGACAACCTGGCGACCGTCAGGCCGGGCAGGCCTGAAACAAGCCGGTGGGTCGGCTGGATCTCGAGGCCAGGATCATCCATCCCCACCATGTACATCATGATGAAACGGGCCGGGTGGTCGGGATCGAGGGTGTTCCCCTGCCGGCGGGCCAGTTCCTCGCGCTCGGCCAGGTAGGCGAGGGCCGTCTCATAGCGGTGGTGGCCGTCGGCCAGGTAGATCGGCTTGTCGGCCAGGAAGGCGGAAACCGCCGTCACCGCGGCGTGGTCGGTCACCGGCCAGACTCGGGTGACCACCCCCAGATGATCGGTGGCCTGCAGGGGGAGGGCCCTTCCCACGGCATGGTCGAGGATCTGCTGCGCCTCGCGGGTTTCGTCGGGAAACAGTCCGAAGACGGGGCTCAGGTTCATCGAGGTGGCGCGGAAGATGCGAAGCCGGTCGGCCTTGGGTCCGGGCAAGGTTTCCTCATGCGGAAACACCGTGCCCGCGCCGAACGGCTCAAGCCTCACGCGGGCGATGAAACCCTTGCGCACCAGCGTTCGGCCACCGGCCGTGAATTCCTGGTGCACCAAGGTCATGCTGCGCTGCGAATCCTGCAGGAGAACATCATCGGCCAGGAACTCGCGCAGGCACGCCGCGGATCGCGTGGCGCGGTTGTCGTGCTCATCATCCCCGGGATGCTCGTAGCCGAGGATGAGGCGCACCACATTCGCCGGATGCTGTTCATGAAGGCGGCGCTGCAGGTCCGCGTCGATCACATCGTAAGGAGGCGCGATGACATCCTCGAGGGCTCCGACACGGGCCAGGTTGTAGCGGAAGGCGCGGAACGGTTGGACATCGGCCATGGCGGAACTCCCGGTGATCCGCTCATGGTACAGGGTGGTTCGGATACCATGATCTCATGGGAAGCATCAGGGAAATTCTGTCCGGGCGCCTCGGGGAGATCCATGGCCGGGTCGCAGGGGCCTGCGCCCGTTCCGGTCGCGATCCCGCCGCGGTCACGCTGGTGGGCGTCACCAAGACGGTCGGCCATGAGGTGGCGCGGGCGCTGGTCGAGCTGGGCGTGGCCGACCTGGGCGAGAATCGTCCCCAGGAACTTTGGCGAAAGGCCGGTTTGGTGTCCGGCGCCCGGTGGCACGCCATCGGCCACCTGCAGCGCAACAAGGTGGAGCGGACGCTCCCGGCGGTTTCCCTCATACATTCGTGCGACAGCGCCCGCCTGCTGGAAGCCATCAACTCCGAGGCGATGGGACAGGAAAGGGTGGCCAGGGTGCTTCTCGAGGTCAATTGCAGCGGCGAGGATGCCAAGCAGGGATTCGAGCCCGCCGAAGTGCCGGGCCTTGCCGCGATGCTGAACCGCATGCAAGGCATCGAGGTGCACGGCCTCATGACCATGGCGGCGATCGCGGACAACCCCGAATCGGCGCGTCCGGCGTTCCGCCGCCTGGCGGCGCTGGCGCGCGAATTGCGGCCGCTTTTGGACGGCAGGCACCCCGCGACACAGCTCAGCATGGGCATGAGCGGCGACTTCGAAGTGGCCGTCGAGGAAGGCGCCACGCTCATCCGCCTGGGCACCATCCTCGTCGGCGGGCTTGAGCCGGCATGATCAGCATCACCGATTCTCCGGGCGGCGTGACCATACCCGTGAGGGCCCAACCGGGTGCCCGTCGCACCGCCATCGTGGGCGAGCATGCCGGCGCGCTGAAGGTGGCCGTGAACGCGCCCCCCGTTGACGGTAAGGCCAACGCGGCCCTCGAGGAGGCGCTCGCCGGCTGGCTCGGCCTGAAGCGGTCGCAGGTGTCCCTGGCCAAGGGGGCCTCCAGCCGCGACAAGGCGTTCTCCGCCCTTGGAATCGACGCGGACATGGCGCGCGCCCGACTCGCTCCCCACCTGCCCCCCGCGTGAGGCGCACGATGTTCAGCGCGCTGAGGCACCGCGACTACCGCCTGTACTATTTCGGACAGGGATTGTCGCTCATCGGGTCATGGATGCAAACCACGGCGCTGGCCTGGCTCGCCTACAGCATCACCGGCCAAAGTTCATGGACGGCCTCGGTGGCCATCGGCATGATCCTGCCCACGGCCATCCTCGCGCCGCTGGCGGGCATCCTCGCCGACAGGGTACCCAAGCGAAGGCTGGTGCTGGCCAGCCAAACGGCGTTCGGCCTGCAAGCCGCCGCGCTTGCCGCTTACGCCCTCTGGGGAAGCCCCACGGCATGGGGCCTCGTCGGCTTCGCCTGGCTGGGTGGCGCGGTCCAGGCGATCGACCTGCCGGCGAGGCTCAGCTTCCTCAAGGACCTCACCTCCCGGGAAGACCTTCCCAATGCCGTCGCCCTCAACTCGGTCCAGTTCAACCTGGCCAGGGCGCTGGGTCCGGCGTTCGCCGGTTGGATCATCTCCGTCGCGGACCCGGCCCTGTGCTTTGCCGCCAACGCGGCGAGCTACCTCGCCGTGCTTGGCAGCCTCGCCTTCATACGCGCCGTGGGGGAACCCGCGCCGCTCCGGGTCGGCGAGACGCCACCATCGTTTTTCGCCGTGCTTCGTGACGGTGGTGAGCTGGGGTTCTTCATCTTCCTGGCCACGGGCGCGGCGCTGTTCGGCTGGCCGATGCTTTCCCTGCTTCCCCAGGTGGCCGCGGATGGGCTTGGCTGGCATGCCGCGGGCCATGGCTGGCTGCTGAGCGCGGTGGGCGGGGGGGCCATGGTTTCGGCCATGGGCATCGCCGCATGGGGAAACGACGCGAACTTGTGGCGGCGCATTCGCGTCGGACTGCTGCTGACGGCGCTGGGGCAGGGGGTGCTGGCCGGTTCCTCGGTGCTTGCCGATGCCGCGGTCGGGACGGCCCTCGCGGGCGCCGCCCTGGCCGGCATGGGCCTCATCATGGTGCTGGCCACCGCGCAAGGTGCCGTGCAGCAACTGGCCGACGACCGCTCCCGGGGCAAGGCCATGGCCCTGTGGACCATGGGGCTCAGTTTGGCCACGCCGCTGGGCAATGCCGTTTTCGGGCCCTTGGCCGACTCCGCCGGACACCCATTCGCTCTGGCGGTTATGATGGCGGGGATGGTCGCGTTGCTGCTACCCTCGGCCTTTGGAACGCTATCACCAATTTCCTTGGATCAAGATAGGATTGGACGCCCATGAAATCCTCTACCATGATTGTCGCTTTACTGGCGTTCGCCTGCCGGTTTGCCCTTGCCCAGGACAACCCGAATGACGACCTTGTCTCGCTGCTGAGGCTTGACAAGCCCATCCGGCAAGTCGACATACCCACAACCAGCGGCGGAACATGGTCGTTGGCGGAGGGGAAAAAGCACAAGGCGACGGTGGTCGTGTTCCTGAGCTTCAATTGTCCCATATCGAACCGCTACATCCCGGTCCTTGGCGACCTGGCCTCCAAGCACGCGAAAAACGATGTCATCTTCATCGGAATTCCCGACCAGAATGATCCCGCGGAGGTTAAAAAGCTGGCGCTTGAATTCAAGGTTTCCTTCCCGATGCACTACGATCCTGAAAACAAGGTCGCCGACGTTTTCCTCGCGAAGACCTCCCCCGAGGCGTTCCTTCTCGACTCGAACCTGACACTCCGGTACTTCGGCGCCATTGACGACCAGTATGCCGACCGGACGACCCGGCTTCCCCAAGCCCGC
>Ga0172372_10007071_pt1 | contig 15143 bp, 10 predicted proteins | sample LakKiv5m_2_FD_114544 | JGI IMG/M metagenome (GOLD analysis project Ga0172372, IMG submission 114544) | Freshwater microbial communities from Kabuno Bay, South-Kivu, Congo - kab_092012_9.5m | ecosystem: Environmental > Aquatic > Freshwater > Lake | place: Democratic Republic of the Congo...
CACCAGCTGCCGTAGACCACGCTGTCCATCGCCTGGCGGTTCTGGATCAGCACGCGCAGCAACTCGGTCAGGTTGGGCGTGCTCCAGTGGCCGTCAATAAAACTTTCGGCAAAGCCGATGTCGCCTGACTTGAGTGCGGCTTGCAGCGGCTGCCAGCTGTGCAGTTTGAGCGTGGCGTGCGGCAGCGTCTGCATGCCAAAGCGCTGCATGGTGCCGTCGGGGAGTTGCACCGTCAGGCTGCCGTGCTTCAATTGTTGTAACAGCTTGAGCACAGTGCGTGCGGGCGCGGGTGCTTTCTCAGGTAAAGAAAAAACGTCGCTGCAGACGCTGGCGGCGCGGCTTTCGGTGCGGGCAGATGAGTTCATGGGCGGGCTGCTCCTCAACGGGTGGTGAATTGAACGGGGGGCGCGGGCTTGCGAAAAAACGGCGCTTTTTTGAAGAACAGGCGCAACGCGTGCCAATGGATGCGCCACACCACGGCCAGCGTCATCAATGGGTAGTGCAGCAGCGCGTGGCGGGCGGTGGCGGGTGTGAGCGTCTGCAGCCGCCCGCCCACGCTGGTCTGGATCAGGGGGCCTTGAGCGTCGTCGTAGTCCACCCGCGCCATCGTGCTGGTGCGATCGGGCGAAAGCAGAAAGCGAAAACGGTACTGGCCCTGCACCGGGCAGAACGGTGACACGTGAAACACCTTGGCCGCACGCTGCTCGACACCATACGCCGGAGCGTCCAGCAGGTAACAGTGCCGTTCACCAAAGGTGTTGTTGACCTCGGCCAAGACCGCGCGCAGGCTGCCGTCGGCGCGGTGGCAGTACCAGAAGCTGACCGGCTTGAAGGTAAAACCCAGCACGCGCGGGTAAGTGTGCAACCAGACTTCGCCATCAGCGTCGGTGATGCCCTCACGCGTCAGCAGCTCGTCCAGCCAGGCCAGTGCGCCGCCCTGCGCCATGCTGCGGCCGTCGCCGTGGTCGCTGTCGTAAAAGCTCAAGGGTGCCCAGCGGTTGCGCGCCAGCACGTTGGTGCCTTGAGCTTTCAGGCTACGCAGGGGCAACAGCAAAAAGTAGGTGGGGTAAACAAACGCGTGGCGGCGCGGGCGCAGGCGCGTGTGCTGTACCTTGCCAAAGCCAATCAGCGGCTGGCAGGTGGCAGCGCCCGTGCGGCTGAGTTTGCCCTCAGCGGTTCCGGGGCTTTCAAAATTAATAGCTGACTGAGCTTGATTCATAAGGGCTAGAGGCCAATTTGTCATGCAAATTGGCGAAGCAGCTGCGCCACCGCCAGGCCGGATTTGAGGCCGTCTTCATGAAAGCCATAACCGGTCCAGGCGCCGCAGAAATAGGTGTGGCTCTGGCCCTGCAGCGCACTCACCTCGCGCTGCGCACGAATCGCGCTCAGGTCAAACACCGGGTGCGCGTAGTCAAACGCGGCCAGCACCTTGGCCGGGTCAATGGTCTGTACCGGGTTGAGTGACACCAGCACCGGCTGCGTGAACGGCAGCGGTTGCAGGCGGTTGAGCAGGTAATGCAGGCACACCTGCGCGTCCTCACCACCGGCGCCGCGTTCGTAGTTCCATGCCGCCCAGGCACGCGGGCTTTGCGGCAGCACCGCGGTGTCGGTGTGCAGCACGGCACGGTTGGCCTGGTAGCGGATGGCGCCCAGCGTGGCGTGCTCTTGCGCCGAAGGCTGCGCCAGCAACGCCAGCGCCAGGTCGCTGTGGCAAGCCAGTACCACCTTGTCAAAGCGCTCGGTCTGGCCGTTGCTGGTGACGGCTACGCCTGCTGCGTCGCGCTCGATGCGCTGTACCGGTGAGTTCAGGCGCTTGTCGGCGATGTTGGCGACGATTTTTTGCACGTACTGGCGTGCGCCACCGGCCACCGTCCACCACTGCGGCCGGTTGCTGACCTGGATCAGCCCGTGGTTGTGGCAGAAGCGGATCATCGTTGCCACCGGAAACTGCAGCATCTGCTGCGTCGGGCAGCTCCAGATGCAGCCCAGCATGGGCAACAAATACCAGTCGCGGAACTCGTGCGAAAAGCCGTGCTCCAGCAGAAAGTCGGCCAGCGGCTGCATCAGCGCAGCGTCTTGGGCGGTGTCGTCCAGCCCGCCCGCCAGCTCGGTGGCGAGCTGGTTAAAGCGCAACAGGTCGCGCAACATGGCCCAGAAGCGGCGGTTGAGCAGGTTGCCGCGTTGCGAAAACACGGTGTTGAGCGACGACCCGCTCCATTCCAGCGGCGCACCGCCCCGGGCCCCGGGCACCTGCACTGAAAACGACATGTCCGACTTGGCGGTGGGCACGTCCAGTTCGGCCAGCAACTCAATCAGACGCGGGTAGGTGCGCTCGTTGAATACCAGAAAACCGGTGTCCACCCCGTGCGTGACGGGCCCTTGGGCGCCAGGCAAGGTAACGTCAACCGTATGCGTGTGGCCGCCAAAGTAATCCCCTGCCTCCAGCAGGGTGATGTCAGCCCGGCCGCGCAACTGGTGGGCGACGGCCAAACCTGAAATACCCGAGCCGACGATGGCGATTTTCATTGGGAAATGTTCGGTAGAACTGGTAGGGTAAGTTTGTGACTGAACGGTAATTTATCACATCAATCGGTTTTTTGCAGGCGCGCGCATCCGTTGGGCGCACGCTGCTGCGTGGGTGCGCCCAATGGGCAATCTCGGATGAAAGGACAGCGGCCCTTACCAGGGGCGGTCGTAGCCGCTGGGTCGTGTCAGCGCCAGCATGCGCGCCAGGCTCTGGTTGACCTTGACGTCGCGAAACGGCACGCTGGCCAGAATGCGGTAGTCTGGCTGGCTGGTGTCGCGCACGATCGGCTCACCGGTGGGCATACCCTGACGATTGATCAGCACCGCCACGCGTGGCATGGTGGTGTTGTGCCCACGTCGCACCACCACCGCAACTTCTTGTGTGGCCAGGCGCACATAGGTGCCGGGTGAATAGATGCCGACCGCCTTGATCAGCGCAGCGCCGGCTTCGTCGATCTGGCGGTGCTCGTCGAAGTAGCACGACTGCATCGCCGCGCCCGGCGTGTCTGGCCCACGCAACTGGCGCGGTGACAGGCGCGCCGCAAACATGTCGGCGCGTTGAATCAGTCGCGCCAGCCGCTGGCCCGGGCTACGTGATGCCAACGGTCCGGGCACCTTGCGGTTGTGGTGCAGCACCGCTTCAAGCCAGAGATCGTTGGTCACCCCCATCTCTTGCAGCAGGTCCACCGAGCGTGCTGCGTGCGATGCAATGCGTTGCTGTTGCTGCGGTGATGGCGGTTCCTTTTGAGTGACCAGCCGGTCTTGCAGGTCGGTCATGCTGATGTTCATGGACAGCGCGGCGCTGCACAAGGCACTGTGCTCCTGCTGGCTCCAGCGCAACACATCGCGCGCAGCGATGCTGCACATGGCACAGACCAGCATGGCATGGGTGGCGCTGTAGTGCGTCAGCTCGGCGCTGGCGAGCTGGATCAGGGCAAACAACGTACCGTCGGCGTGGGTTGAGGTCAGTCGCACCAGGTCGGTCTGCAAGCGAGCCAGTCGCGGCAGAAAACTCTCGCCCTGCGAATCGCGCAGAGTTGCATGGCAGAGTGACTGCAACGCGATCCAGTCCGGCACGTCGCTCACCTCAACTTCCACGGCATCGCGTTTGGCGTCGTAGGGCGACACTTGAACGTCCGCAATTTGTCCGAGGGCCCGGTCTTCCAGCACCAGATTGTTGATGCGATTGACGAAACCACGGCGGAAGTTGTCCGATTGATCGAAATCGATGTAAATCTGGTCGCGCTTGCCCACCATCAACTCCAGGTCGGCACGACTGCCCACCTGAAATCCCGCACTGGCCAACAGCACGCCGTTCTGGTCGCGCAATGCACACGGCAGCGGCTGGCCGATCACGATGGCATCAATGCTGACAGGAACCAACTTCATGGTGACGCTGATTATCCACGCGCAAAAACCAGAGCCTAACGAAGGCGCTGTGGCTGATAGCATTCAATACATGCCACGATTACCCACAGTTTCCGGCTTAGACCGTCCGCCCGTTGCCCTGATGAACAAGTTGTGCGCCTCAGACGCGCTGCACGCGCGCATCGCCGCGTTGCCGCGTCCGCTGGTGTTCACCAATGGCGTCTTTGACGTGCTGCATCGTGGTCACGTGGTGTACCTGGATCAGGCGCGTGCTCTGGGGGCCAGCCTGGTGGTGGCACTGAATACCGACGCGTCGGCCCGGCGTCTGGGAAAGGGGCCCGATCGACCGCTCAACAACGAAATTGATCGCGCCTGCGTGATTGCTGCTTTGAGCAGCAGCACGCTGGTGACATGGTTTGACGAAGACACCCCACAGGCCCTGATTGAACTGGTGCGGCCGGACATTCTGGTCAAAGGGGGCGACTACAACATGGCAACGTTGCCTGAAACTGCGTTGGTGCAGTCGTGGGGCGGACGGGCACTCGCACTGCCGTTTGTTACCGGTTACTCCACCACAGCGCTGGTGCAGAAAATCCGGTCAACGTGATCCGCTCAGCGGCCGACCACGGTGTCGCTGCGAAACTGGTCGTGACAGCTCTTGCAGCTCTTCTGGACGTTGTCCACAGCGCTGCGAATGGTGGGAAGGTCGGCGCTGTCAGCCACCTGGGCCAGGCGGTTGACCGATGAAAGAAAACGTTCCTGTGCCGCTTTGAAGTCGCCTGGCTGACTCCAGATTTCTGGTTTGGCGCGTGTGGGCGGGTAGTTGCCTTCGGCGCTGAAATATGCCCACGGTTGCGTTGACAACTCCTTGAGCGCGTTGGCTTGTTCCACAAACTCGGCCTTGACGTAATCGCGCCGGTCCCGCGCCACCAGGCCCATGGGCTCTAGCGTTTTGGTGAACTTCTTGAAAATGGCAATGCGCTTGCTCAGCAGCTGCTGGGGGTGCGTGTCGCGGCTGCCCTGCCCGCAGGCTGAAAGCAGCACCAGCACGGTGCTCAAAAGCGTCAATCTGAAAACAATAGACATGTGCGTCATCATCAAAGGTTTTGTTGAATCTCGGGGTGACCGTTCTTGTGGCCGACGCCCAGAACGTGCTGCCACAGGGCCAGGATGGCGTTGCGTTCGGTGGCGAGCTGGTCGACGGGCACATGGCTGGGCGCCTCGTCCAGACGCGCGCGGTGCTGCACCTGGCGCAGCGTGCGGTACGCGCCGGCTGCGGCGTGGCCGATGCCGTCGGGCAACAGACCCAGCGCTTGCGCGCGCTCCAGCAGCGCAATGTTGCCAGCGTTGGCCAGCAGTTCAGGGTGCACACGGGCTAGCGACAACACCAGAAACTGGGTGACAAACTCCACATCGATCATGCCGCCGGCGCTGTGCTTGACGTCAAAGCGCCCGGTTGCGACCGGGTTGGCGCTGGCCACGCGCTCGCGCATCGCGCAGATTTCGGTGGCCAGTTCTGCCGCGTTACGCTGGGCGCTCAGCACGGCCACACGGACCGCCTCAAAACGTTCGTAGAGTGACGCGTCGCCCAGCACACAGCGTGCGCGCGTGATGGCCTGATGCTCCCACGTCCAGGCCGTGTTGGAGCCGCGTTGCTGCTGGTAGGCCGCATAAGCCGCAAAGCTGGTGATCAGCAGCCCCGCGTTACCGTTGGGCCGCAAAGCCGTGTCGATTTCGTACAGATCACCTTCGCCGGTCTTCACCGTGAGCCAGTTGATGAGCTTGCGCACCAGTGTGGCGTAGACCTCGGGGGCGCGATCGTCGTCGTCGTCAAACACAAACACCACGTCCAGGTCGCTGCCGTAACCCAGTTCCTTGCCGCCGAGCTTGCCGTAGGCAATGATGCCGAACTGCGGGTGTTCGCGGTGCGCCTTTTTCAGGCGGCTCCAGCACCAACGAGTGGTCACGCGCAATACGGCATCGGCCAGTGCGCTGAGGTCGTCGGCAACTTGCTCGATCGACAGTACCCCTTCGACGTCACGCGCCAGCGTACGGAAGACTTCGGCGTGCTGAGCGCGCCGCAACAAGTTCAGCAGCGACTCGTCGTCGTCTTCGTCCGCCGCCTGAAGCGCCATGCGACGATGCTCCAGCTCAGCTTCAAACGCGTCAGCGTCAAAGCGCTCATTCATCAGGGTAGCCGCTGCCAGTTCGTCGATGACCCCAGGGTGTTGCAACAGATAGCGCGCGGGCCAGCGCGCTGCACCCAGCAGGCGAAGCAGGCGCGCGTGCACATTCGGGCGCTCCAGCAACAAGGCCAGGTAACTCTCGCGGCGCAATAGCGGCTCCATCCAGTCGACCAGGCCGATGGCGGCGGTCTCGGTGGCCTGTCCGTCTTGCACCCATTGCACTGTGCGTGAGAGCAGTCGCATCAGTCGGGTCCGGGATTCGTCGCGCAGCGCACTGACGCGTGGGTGCTCCAACCAGGCCTGCAGCCGCTGACCCAATGCCAGACCGACTTTCGGAAGCAGGTCGGGAATGCTGGTGGTGGCGTCTTGCGTCCGGCTACTCTGGCATGCGTGGCACGAGGGTTCGGCGCCTCCAAGCAAGGTGTCGAACTCTTGCGCGACCATCTCGCGATGTGCGTCGAGCTGTTCCAGCAACTTGGCCGCGCTGTCCAGGTTCAGGGTGGCTGCGATCCAGGTCAGATCGGCATCTGAAACGGGAAGGATATGCGTTTGTTGATCGTCCAGGTACTGAATTCGATGCTCGACCCGGCGCAAAAACTGGTAGGCCTGCGCCAACGCCTGGGCCTTTTGCGCCGACATCAGATTGGCTTTGACCAGTCGGGGTAAGGCGCTCAGCGTCGCGCGGGTGCGCAGTTCAGGGAACTGGCCGCCGCGCACCACCTGCAACAGTTGCACGATGAACTCGATCTCGCGGATGCCTCCGCGCGAGAGTTTGACGTCGTTGGCGCGCTCGGGCCGTCCGGCGCTGCGCTTGCTGGCGTGATCGCGAATCTGCCGGTGCAGCGATCGCAGCGACTCGAAGACGCTGTAGTCGAGATAGCGCCGGAACACAAACGGCATGACCACTTTGCGCAGTGGTTGAATGGCGCCGCTGCGCACACTGTCCCACGGTGCGACCACCCGGCTCTTGAGCCAGGCAAAGCGCTCCCATTCACGGCCCTGTACGTGCAGGTATTCTTCCAGCGCGTCCAGTGACACCGCAGCCGGTCCGGAGTTACCGTTGGGACGCAGTGCCAGATCAACGCGAAACACAAAACCATGGTCGGTTGTTTCACCCACCAGCGCGTAGATGGCCTTGACGGCCAGGGCAAAGTACTCGTGGTTGCTGATGCGACGCCGACCCTGCGCGTCGCCAGCGGTCTCGCCGTCCTCGTCGTAGATGTAAATCAAGTCGATGTCGCTGGAAACGTTGAGCTCGCGCGCGCCGAGCTTGCCCATCCCCAGGATCCACACTTGCGCACGCTGACCCTGTGCGGCCAAGGGCATACCGTAGCGGGCATCAAGCGCTGCCTGCACCTCGGTCAGCGCCTGATTCAACGCAAATTCGGCCAGATCGGTCATGGCCTGAGTGATCTGGCCCAATGGCGCCTGCTGTTCGCAATCCAGCACCAGCAGCCGCTCGAGCACCAACGCGCGCAGGATGCGCAGCGCTACTGCGCAATCATGCCCACGCTGGCGCAGCGACTCGTAACAGCCTTGCATCAGCTGCACATCGGGGCAACCCGCTGGCAACAAGTCCAGCTCGGACGGGTAGCGCCGCCGGACGCGCTGCGTCAACCGGGACTGTAGCGCCAGAGGGGGGCGGGTCATAATTCTGTGATCCAACTCGAATTTGATTACATTTGTCCGTTCCCTCCTTCACTCTGCTACGCACCTGGTCGGCCGTGACCCGGTGGTTGTTGGTCGCTGTGCTCTTGTTTTGGCTGGTGCTGAGTGTCGTCTGGGGTGCGCTGCACTGGGTGATTGTGCCGCGAATCGACGAATTTCGCCCGCTGCTGCAAGTGCGAGTCGGTCAGGCGTTGGGGATTCCGGTGCGTTTGGGACCGATTGTGGCAAGCTCCAATGGGCTGATTCCGTCGTTTGAGCTGTCGGACGTCGAGTTGTTTGACGGGCAGGGGCGAGTGGCGCTGAAACTGTCGCGGGTAGCGGTAGCGCTGTCACCGCGGTCGTTGTGGCGACTCGGGTTTGAGCAAGTTGTCATTGATCACCCGACGCTGGACGTGCGCCGCCTCGCGGACGGCCGGTTCACGGTGGCGGGTCTGGAGATGACCGGGCCTGACCCGGGTGACAGCGCGGCGTTGAACTGGTTTTTTTCACAAGCCGAGTTTGTCATCGCAGGGGGTCGGGTGCGCTACAGCGACGAGTTGCGGCAAGCGCCCCCCGTAGAGTTGCAGCAGGTGGACGTTGTTGTCCGCAACGTGGGGCGGCACCATGATCTGCGGCTGGACGCCACGCCGCCGCTGGAATGGGGAGAACGACTGAGCTTGCGGGGACAGTTCACGCAACCGTTGCTCGAGCTTCAGCGTGGGCGCTGGCGGCAGTGGCAAGGTCAGGCGTTTGTGGTGTCGCAGCGGGTGGATCTGTCCCAGCTGCAGCGTTATGTGGAGCTGGGTTTTGAGTTGCGCCAGGGGCAGGGTGCCATGCGTGCTTGGGTCGATATTTCCAATGCCCGGGTGACTGCCGTGTTGGCTGATGTGGCGTTGACCGAGCTGGATCTCAAGTTGGGTGCCGAGCTCCCTGCTGCGACGCTGCAGCAGGTGCAGGGTCGGGTGGGAGTGCGGCTGTTGCCGGGTGGCCTTGAGCTGTCTGGTCACGGGGTGGCGTTTGCCACCCCCGAGGGGCTACGCTGGCCTGCGGGCGACTTTCGCTGGAAGTCCGTGGTGGCGCAGGACGGGGTTGTTGCGCACGGCGAGTTGTGGGCCGACCGGTTTGACCTGGCCGCGCTGGCGCAATTGGCCGAAAGCTTACCGTTGCACCCCAGCATGCGCCAGCAACTGATGGCGCATGCACCCAAAGGTCAGATCAATGCGTTTCAGGCCAATTGGCAGGGTGAGCTTGAGGCGCCCTCGCGTTACCAGGCGCAAGGACAATTGCGTCAGATCGAGTTTGCAGCGCAAGCCCCCTGGCCCGGAGTGCGTGGACTGGAGGTCGACTTCCAGCTGGACCAAGATGGAGGGCGAGCCACGTTGGCCATGTCGGAGGGCAGTTTGGACTTGTCCGGGGTGCTCCCAGATGGGGTGTTGGCGCTCGATCAGGTCGCAGCCCAGGTGCGTTGGGTGCACCGAGGCGAGGACTGGTCGGTGGAGGTGCCAGAGTTGCAGTTTGCCAATGCCGATGCCCAGGGCAAGGCCAAACTCAGCTGGCGTACGCTGGACCCGCAGCGCGCACCTGGACGCAGCCGTTTTCCGGGCTATCTGGATGTACAGGCCAGTCTGAGCCGGGCCGACGCCAGCCAGCTGCATCGTTATCTGCCGCTGGCGATCGATGCCCAAGCGCGCCACTATCTGCGTGAAGCCGTGCAAGCCGGTAGCGCCCACGATGTGACCTTTGTGGTTCAAGGTGAGCTGGACCGACTGCCGACTGCAGACCCGCGCCAAGGTGCTTTTCGTGTCACTGTGCCTTTCAAGCAGGTTGACTTTGCCTACGTGCCGCGTGTGCTGCAACCCGCTGCCGAGGCGCCGTGGCCGACCCTGCATGACGCCAGTGGTGTGGTGGTGATCAGCGGACACACGCTCCAGGTGAGAGACGTGCGCGCACGATTGGGCGAACCGGGTGCATTGCAAGTTGTACGCGCGCAGGCGTCGATCGGTGACCTGCGCCAACCGCGCGTGGACGTGGAAGCGGATCTCAAAGGGCCATTGGCGGATGCCTTTAAAGTGGTGCGTACCTCGCCTCTGAACGCGTTGACCGGGCAGGCGTTGGCGAACGCCAGCGCCAGTGGTCCAGCCGAGTTGGCCCTGAAGTTGTCGGTGCCGGTGGCCGATCCGGCGCGCAGCACCGTGGCGGGCAGCGTTCGATTGGTCGGTAACGAGGTGCAATTCAGCCCGGACACGCCGCGCCTGCTGCGTACCCGGGGGTTGGTCAGCTTTACCGAAAACGGCCTCGGGCTCAGCGGTATGCAGACGCATTTGCTTGGGGGCGATGCGAAGCTGGAAGGGGGTTTGCAGTTTGCCGCAACCACCGCCGGGGCGTCGCGTCAGCGAGCTTCGGCGATTCGCGTCACCGGTGTGGTCAGTGCCGAGGGTCTGCGCCAGGCTTCCGAACTGGGCTTTGTCGCAGCTTTGGCGAGCTATCTTTATGGTAGCGCGAACTATACGGCTACTGTCGGCCTGAGTCAATATTCTCCAGACATCTTGATCACCAGCAATCTGCTGGGCATGGGTTCGACATTGCCATTGCCGATGCAAAAATCGCAGACCACCAGTTGGCCGATCAGCCTTCACCTGGGTCCGGCGAAGGCAGCGTCGGGCTCGGGCGATGACCGCATCGAGTTGACGTTGGCCGACCGCCTGGGGGTGACGTATGAACGCAGCACATCAGGCGGGGTGTCCCGGGTGGCGCGTGGACTGATCCGTCTCGGTGCCGACACACTGGGGTCGCTGGAGTTGCAGCAGGCAGGCGTGCGCGCCCATATTGACGTGCCACGGCTGGATCTGGAGGCGTGGTCAGACATAGCGGCCCGTCTGGGCTGGTTCAGCCGGGCAGGTGGCACCCGGGTCGATCCGCGTGCGGTGGATTTCCTGCCCACTACCCTGGCGCTGCGAACCGACAGTCTGGTGCTGGGTGGACGTGACTACCAGGACGTGGTACTGGGGGCTGCCCGTGAGGGAACGCTGTGGCGCATCAACGCGCGGGCGACCGAACTTGACGGTTATCTGGAATATCGTCCACCCGTCGATACCGTCGCGGGCAGTGGCGGGCGTGTCTATGCACGACTGGCGCGTCTGACGCTGGCACCGGCGCAGGCCAGCGCAGTGGAGTCGTTGATGGATGCTGCGCCGACCAGCATTCCGGCGTTGGACGTTGTGGTCGAAGATTTTGAATTGCGCGGCATACATCTGGGGCGGCTGGAGGTGGACGCCGTTAACCGGCTGGCGCACGGCGGTGCCGGCGCGGCGCGCGAATGGCGCCTGAACAAGCTCAATCTGGGCGTGCCGGAAGCGACGCTGGTGGCCAATGGCAATTGGGGACGTCTCCCCGCATCAGATGATGTCGCGCCGCTGGGAGCCGCGACGCCGGAGCGGCGGCGTACGCTGCTCAGTTTCCGTCTTGAGGTCAACGACAGTGGCAAATTGCTGGCACGTTTTGGCATGCCCGGTGTGGTACGTCAGGGTAATGGCAGGATCGAAGGCCAAGCCAGTTGGCTGGGCTCTCCGCTCAAACCCGACTACCCCACGCTGAGCGGCGCGTTGGCGGTCAATGTGGTCAACGGTCAATTCCTGAAGGCCGAGCCCGGCCTGGCCAAGCTGTTGGGTGTGCTGAGCTTGCAAGCGCTGCCCCGGCGGTTGACGCTGGATTTTCGGGACGTTTTCAGCGAAGGATTTGCGTTTGACTTTTTGCGCGGCGACGTCACCCTCAGTCAAGGCATTGCCCGCACCAACAACCTGCAAATGAAGGGCGTAAATGCCGCTGTGCTGATGGACGGTCAGGCCAACCTGGCCACTGAAACGCAAGACCTCAAAGTCGTGGTGGTCCCCGAGCTCAATGCGGGTACAGCGTCGCTGATCGCCACCGTGATCAACCCGGCCATTGGGCTGGGTTCGTTTCTGGCGCAATGGTTGTTGCGCCGTCCGCTGACCGATTCGGCCACGCAGGAGTTTCACATCGACGGTGGCTGGGCGGACCCGCAGGTGCGCAAAGTACCCTCCACCCCCGCACCAAACCAGGAGTCCAAACCATGAAAGCCGCAGCGATCCAGATGGTGTCTTCAAGTCGGGTGGCCGTTAACCTGGCGCAGGCCAGAGCCCTGCTGCAGCAGGCCGCCGACGCGGGAGCCGAGCTGGCAGTATTGCCCGAATATTTTTGCCTGATGGGCCAGCACGATGGCGACAAGCTGACCATTGCCGAGCCGCAAGGTGAGGGGCCCTTGCAACAATTTCTGGCGCAATGTGCGCGTGACCTGGGACTGTGGCTGGTGGGTGGCACGATCCCGCTGGTCAGCCCGGACGATCCGGCGCATGTGTTCAACACCACGCTGGTGTTTTCGCCGCAGGGTGAGCGCGTGGCGCGCTATGACAAGGTACATCTGTTCCGTTTTGACAATGGCAGCGAGCGCTACGATGAGTCTGCTGTGTTGCTGGCGGGCCGCGAACCAGTCCTGTTTGACCTGGACAGTCGTGATGGTCAGCGTTGGCGCGTTGGCCTGAGCGTGTGTTACGACTTGCGTTTTGCCGAGCTGTATCGCGCATACGCCGCTGCCGGTGCAACTGTGTTGTTGGTGCCTTCAGCCTTCACCCACACCACCGGACAAGCGCACTGGGAGGTGCTGCTGCGCGCGCGGGCGATTGAAAACCTGTCGTTTGTCGTGGCTGCAGCGCAAGGGGGTGTCCATGACAACCAGCGCCACACCTGGGGACATGCCATGGTCATTGACCCGTGGGGCAAGCTGCTGGCGCAGCAGGATCAGGGCGCTGGCGTTGTGCTGGCCGAGCTTGACTTTGCGCACCTGCAGGCGTGTCGTACCCAGTTGCCTGCGTTGCAGCACCGCAGGCTATGAGGACCGTGCCGATGCTGTTCGGGCGTGGCGGGTGCTGGGTTGGGGCGGTGGTTGTTGCGCTGGCGTTAGGGGGCTGCGGTAGCCGCGTTCCTTTGCTGTCGGTACCTGAACCGCAGGCCCCGTCGTCTGCCGCGGCGGTGCCGCCAGCGTTGGCCCAGAATGCGCTGGCAGGTCCCGTGCTGTTGCGCGGCAAAAGCCGCTGGGTGCCGGCGGCGTGGAACGATCTGCCAGGGTTTGAACAGGACGCGCTGTTTGAGGCCTGGAACGCCTGGCTCAAGAGCTGCGAACGCCCTGGCGAGGTCTTTGCTGCGTTGTGCCCAGAACTGCGCCAGCTCAGCATTGGCGACGCGTCCGAACAGCGTGCCTGGATGCAAGCGCGCCTGCAACCGTATCGGGTTGAAGCGCTGGACAATGGGCCAGACAACGGTTTATTGACCGCTTATTTTGAACCCGAATTTGTGGCCCGACGTGTTCCGGGCGACGGCTTTGAAAGTCCCTTGTACCGGCTACCTGCAAGTGTGGTTGCGGGCAAGCCGTGGTTCAGCCGCCGCGACATGGATACGTCCGCGGAGGCCCGGTCGGCGTTGCGCGGACAGGCATTGCTGTATCTGGCCGACCCGGTGGACGCGCTGCTGTTGCAGATTCAAGGGTCGGGCCGACTGAGGGTGACCGAACCCGACGGTCAGACTCGCTGGGTACGGTTGGCGTATGCTGGTCACAACGGCCAGCCCTACCAAAGCGTGGGCCGCTGGCTGCTGGAGCACGGTGAACTGCGCGACGCGTCCTGGCCCGGCATCCGAACCTGGTTGGTGGCCAATCCCCAGCGCGTGCAAGAGTTGCTGTGGCAAAACCCACGCGTGGTCTTTTTCAAAGAAGAGCCGCTGGGCGACTTTGACGCTGGTTTTGGCCCGCGCGGCGCGCAAGGGGTGCCGCTCACGCCGGGGCGCTCAATCGCCGTCGACCCGGACAGCATTCCGTTCGGAACGCCGGTATGGTTGTCGTCTGAAGGGACGAGTCTGTCGTTGCGCCGATTGGTGCTGGCGCAAGATACCGGTAGTGCCATCACCGGCGCCTTGCGTGCCGACTATTTTGTCGGTTGGGGTGCGGACGCCGGCGCGCTGGCCGGGCGCTTGAAACAACCGCTTCGGATGTGGGTGTTGTGGCCCAGGTCGCAGCGATAGCGTTACCATTGCCAGAGAACGACTTTCTGTAATTGCCATGAAAAATGCAACACACCAGTCCACCCTGCATGAGGTGGATGCGCGCACCAATCTCACGGCCAACAGCATGTTCGAGTTGCTGTTGTTTCGTCTGGGCGAGGCACCCGGCACCAGCAAGCGCGAGTTGTTTGGTATCAACGTCTTCAAGGTGCGTGAGATCCTGGTCATGCCTGAGGTGACGGCCATGGTGAATTCGCCGCCGGCCGTGATGGGCGTGGCCAACATCCGCGGCCAGATGATCACCGTGATCAACCTGCCGCAGATTGTCGGCACCAACCCCACCAAAGGACTGGGCATTTTGCTGGTGACCGAGTTTGCCCGCACCACGCAGGCGTTTGCTGTGGAAGAGGTCAACGAGATTGTCCGGCTCGAATGGAAGCAGGTGCTGTCGGCCGAGGGGCGGGGCGGTGGCTTGGTGACCAGCATCGCGCGCCTGGACGGTGACGCTGAGAACACTCGCCTGGCGCAGGTGCTGGACGTTGAGCAAATTCTGCGTGATGGCTTTCCTGAGCAGCAGGAGGTGGCGGAGGTGGACGCTGCACACAAATTGCACCTGGCACCGGGCACGGTGGTGCTGGCGGCCGATGATTCGGCGGTGGCGCGCATGATGATCGAGCAAGGGCTCAAGTCCATGGATGTGCCCTTCATCATGACCAAGAGCGGTCAGGAGGCCTGGGACCGTTTGCGAGCCATGGCGGCTGAGGCTGAGTCGCAGGGCAAGACCATCCGCGACAAGGTGGCCATGGTGCTGACCGATCTGGAAATGCCTGAAATGGACGGCTTCACGCTCACGCGCAACATCAAACAGGATCCGCGTTTCGCAGGCTTGCCCGTGGTCATCCATTCATCGCTGACCGGTGCCACCAACGAAGATCATGTGCGCAAGGTGGGTGCAGACGGTTATGTGGCCAAGTTTGTTGCAGCAGAGCTGGCCGATACCATCCGGCGCGTGATGACCCGTTGAGGTGCTCGTTCTAAGATAGCTGTCAGCCTTTTATTTATAAGGGGTTGGCAGGCAATGAATCAACGTCGGGCGTGACACAGGAGGCCTCTTGAATGCGCCGTTGAACCCCGCTGCGCTGTTGTCTGCCGTTTCTCTGGACGACAAGTACGCGCTCACGTGCGGGCAGGCTTTCATGAGCGGCATCCAAGCCTTGGTGCGGCTGCCCATGGTGCAGCGCCAGCGCGACGCGGCCGCCGGGCTGAATACCGCCGGTTTCATCAGTGGCTACCGTGGCTCTCCGCTGGGCAGCTACGACCAGGCGCTGGTGGCGGCCAAGACGCATC
>Ga0172372_10007072_pt1 | contig 15142 bp, 10 predicted proteins | sample LakKiv5m_2_FD_114544 | JGI IMG/M metagenome (GOLD analysis project Ga0172372, IMG submission 114544) | Freshwater microbial communities from Kabuno Bay, South-Kivu, Congo - kab_092012_9.5m | ecosystem: Environmental > Aquatic > Freshwater > Lake | place: Democratic Republic of the Congo...
GCGGGTAAGGGCCAGGATGCCTTGCAAAAGCTGAAAGAACTCGATGTTTTTGCCAATCGCAATGCTTATGAGAACTATATCATTGATCATCTCCGGGGTAGCGCTGCGAGCCTATCAGGTGACGCCGATACAGCTGCCAAATCCTTTGAAGCCGTGATTGCCAGCGGGCGTATACCTGCCGCCCAAAAAATGAAAATAATCGAGGCGATTGCAGCCAACTTCTATAGAGCCAAAAACTATAGCAAAACAGCGGAGTGGTGCGCACGCTATTTCAAAGAAGGCGGACTCGAGAGCAGCATGCGATCGTTATGGATTCAATCGATGTATATGGCAGGTGACCTCGATGGTGCCGCTCGAGAGATGATTGTGGACATAGAACTGTTCGAGAAAGCAAACAAGACGCCACCTGAGGATCGATTACAACTTCTAGCATCGATATACCAACGCAAGAAAGATGCCATTGGCTATGCAAGCACAGTTGAAAAGCTTCTTAGTTTCTACCCGAAGAAGGATTACTGGGCCGAAGCAATCTACCGTGTTTCAACCCGTCAAGGCTTTCCAGACCGCCTCGTGATGGATGTTGCCCGACTCAAGATGGCAACAGCTAACTTAGTAAGCGCCAATGAGTACTTCGAATACGCCCAGATCGCCTTGACCGCCGGCTTTTCGCTTGAGGCGCAACGATTCCTTGAAAAGGGCTTCACCGATAAAGTACTTGGACATGGCGATGAGGCTGATCGACATCGTCGTTTGCGATCAATGATTGCGAAAAGCGTTGAAGAGGACCGCAAAGGCTTAAATGCACTTAAGCAAGAGGCCTCTGCCGGCAAAGACGGCAACGCGATGCTCAATGTCGGCTACAGTTTGGTTCTGGCTGGCGATAGTGCAGATGGCATACGCCTCATGGAAAAAGGCCTTACCATCAAGGGCATCAAGCGGCCAGACGATGCGAAATTACTTTATGGCGCAGCGCTCTTGATCGCAGGGCAAAAAGATAAAGCCCGTACAGTGTTTTCTGAGATAAGAGGCGATGGTACTGGCGAGCTAGCCAAGCTTTGGATGGTACACGCTGCGGCGAATCGCTAGACAGACGAGCTCACTAATTCAAACCCTAAGACGAGGTACCGAACGGAGTAAATCACGCGTATAAGGATGCGTGGGGTAACCAAGGACATCGTTCGATTCGCCTTGTTCAAGAATCTTTCCATCTTTCATGACAGCGATCCGATCGGCCAGAAATTCAACGACACCGATGTTATGGGTTATAAAAACAAGGCTTAATCCAAGCGAATCCCTCAATCTCACAAGAAGATTCAGGATCTGTGCCTGTACCGATACATCGAGCGCAGAGGTGGGTTCGTCGCAAATCAACACACGAGGCTCAACCGCCAAAGCACGGGCGATCGCGATTCTTTGTCGCTGACCACCAGAAAACTCGTGGGGATATCGATTTAAGACCTCAGCGCCTAAGCCAACCTGCTCAAGCAGTGATTTGATGACATCAAAACCTTGCTGGGTCGAAAGCTCTCGACGCAAACTGCGCATACCCTCTTCGAGCACCTGTTGAATCCGCATCCGAGGATTCAAAGAGGCAAATGGATCTTGAAAAATCATTTGCATCCGCGTTTGGATCTTTAGTCTATTGCCGAGCCCCCGCGGTATTAACGGTAGCCCGTCTTCTGTAAAAATTGCCTGGCCTTCAACATTTGCATCCTCGGGTAACAAACCCATCAGTGCTTTACCGATGGTCGTCTTGCCGCAACCCGATTCTCCAACCAAGGCAAGCGTCTCGCCACGATGCAATGTCATGTCAACGCCGCTCACAGCCTCAAACCAACGACCCGATCGACGATAGCGAACCCGAAGGTCCTGGACTTCCAATAGCTTCAACCGCTTGCGTTCACTGTCGTGCAGGGCCATCGGCAAGTGATGTAACCCTGTATCAATTGAAGATGAAGATCTCCTTAACGTGCGCTCTGCAGCGTTGTGCACCAAGTGATCGTCTGGCTTGGTCGCTGAAGGGCTGAACTCAAGCATCTCGCCGCCTCGCAAACAACGGACGCCGAACTTCGCCTCAAATGCTGGGACTAGCTCAGAACAATCTTTGATCACCCACGGGCAGCGAGACTCGAAACGGCACCCAGCAAACCGTTGACGAAGTGTTGGGACAGTACCTTCGATAGCCGCTAAGGTCTTACCGCGATCGCTTGCTTTAGGCACAGCCTTCAACAAGAGCCTCCCGTAGGGATGCCTTGGTGATGCGAAAAAATCTTTACTGCTTCGCGATTCGACGATTTGACCTGCATACATCAAAGCGATGTGATCGGCAACATCGGAGACCAAAGCGAGATCATGAGTAATTAGCAACATTGCCATGCCACGCTCTTGCTGTAGGGCTTTAAGCAAGGCCATGATTTGTGCTTGAAGACTAACATCAAGCGCCGTGGTTGGTTCATCGGCAATCAGAAGATCGGGCTCAGCAGCAAGCGCCATTGCAATCATGACCCGTTGCTTCTGCCCGCCAGAAAGTTCGAAGGGATAGGCATTCATTCGTTGCGACGCGTTCGTGAGACCGACCCTAGAAAACCAATCAAGCGCAATCGCCCGCGCTGCAGCGCCTTTGGCAATCCCTTGTTTCTCAATCACCTCGAGCAATTGCCTGCCCACTGTCATGACAGGATTGAGGCTTGTTGCGGGCTCTTGGAAAATCATCGCTACACGCCGACCACGAATTCGTAACATATCCATTTCACGCAGTGCAAACAAATCCAGTCCATCAAGTAAAACCTTACCTGATCGAATCCGCAAACCTTCGGGCAAAAGGCGAAGCAGCGATAATGCTGTCATCGATTTACCGGAGCCCGACTCACCGACCAGCGCAAAAGTTTTCCCCTGATCGATCGCTATGCTTAACTGATCGATCACATCGTAGATCTCGGTCTCGTTGATCATTCCTGGCAAAGCAACGGACAGGCCCTCCACTCGAATGGTTAAGGCCTCATGCTTCGTCATGACCGCTGCCTCGCTCGTGGATCAAATGCGTCTCTGACCGCATCCGAAAACAAATTGGCGCTTAGAACAAGCATCAACATAAAAACAAAAGCAGTTGCCAGTGTCCACCAGACTACGGGAGTGGCCGCAAGTTCAGCTCTTGCCGCGTTAATCATCACGCCAAAACTTGGGGTCTTTGGATCAACGCCCACCCCCACGTAGGAGAGCACTGCTTCGGCGAGCACAAAACCCGAAAACTGCATTACCAGCGATATCAAGACGATATGCATTAAATTAGGAACGATATGATTACTGATAATTCTGAATGAGGACACACCAAAAGCTCTTGCAGCCTGGACGTATTCCAATTCACGCAATTTCATTGCCTCACCGCGAACTAGTCGGCAAAGTCCTGTGAACGCTGTAACCCCGAGGATCAGGCACAGGAATAACAATCGAGCATCTGACCGCTCTAGCGCTGAGTCAAAAAGCTCAGGATGTTGATCGATACTGACCTGTAATAGCAAGACCGCTGCCGCAATTAGTAAAACGTCTGGGATCGACGAGAGCATGGTGTAAACATACTGGATCACCTCATCAACCCACCCACGGAAGTAGCCCGCCATCACCCCCAACCCCAGTGCAAGCGGTAACACAACCAAAGTGGTTAAAACACCGATGACCAAAGCAGTTCGTATGCTTTTCAACGCGACCCAAAGTACCGAATTTCCAGTCCGATCAGTACCAAATACATGGTAGGCGGCTGATAGCTCCGCAACCCAAATGGCGATAAGAACAATGAGCGAAAAACATGCGAATCCCCAACCCCAGGGATATGGTGACCTGCGCAATAACCAGCGAAGAAGTAAGCCGACAAAAAAGACAATGACAAAACCCTTCCCCAGCGCTTTTGCAGTACGTTCTAAGATATCGAGAGACCACTGCCTGTCTGGATCTTGAAGTTGAGCGCCGCCAAACTTCAATCGGGGGTAGTCACGAACCGTTTGACCATCGCGTTCGAAGGATTCCTTTCGAAAAGACAGATAGGCAAGCGGTGCCGAATAGCGTCGCTCTCTGGCTTGAACCAAGGAGTCAAGCGTGCGATCAAGCAGAGACAATGCGTCTTCACCCGCACGATTCTCGCTATGCCATCGGATTGAATCCAAGAGGGCAATGCTGATAAAACATGCAAGCACGACGCCTGAGATCATGGCCGAAGGTCTCATGAAAACCTTTTGCCAGTTCTCCAGGTACATTGGCTGCCTGCGAAGCCGTAGCACCCATAGCGCAAACACCAGAACAATACCCCAGATCAGCCAGTCGGTCGCCAACAGTGCGAGCTTCATGACTGGCCTGCCTGCTGCATGACCAAGCTCAGTCCCAAGCTCATCGCCGAGACCAACAGCCACCCAGTTTGGTGTCAGTCATATTGATGACACGCCGGGGATAGTGGTGGCCGGCAGCTAAACTCATTGCAATCTTATCCTTGGATCTGCCAGGGTGTAGCTGATATCGGTAAAGATTAATCCAGCAATATAAAGTACAGAACCTACAAAGACCATAGCCCTAACGATCGCAAAGTCTTGGGAACCAATCGCCTCAATCAAATAACTTCCCAAACCGGGAATCGAGAAAAAAGACTCGGTGATCAAACTACCCATGAACAATAACGGAATAATTGCCACCGAGGCACTCAGAATAGGAATCATGGCGTTACGCAGCACATGGACAAACAAGACGGTTGCCTCACCTAAACCTTTAGCTCTAGCCGTACGAACGTAATCTTTACCAATTTCTTCAAGAAAAATACTGCGATGAAAACGTGTCTCCGAGCCTAAGCGGGCTACGATCGCAATGAGAATTGGTAACAACAAAAAACGCCAGGCATCAGTGCCATGGCTAAACCCGGAGACAGGCAGTAATTGCATCAAACGAGAAAACAAAAACTGTCCAGCGACAATGAAAAAAAGCGATGAGATCGACATCAGCACCACGCAAAGCACCGAACCCCAAAAGTCAAGATAACTTGCGCGGAAAAATGCCAAGCCAAGTGCGAAAATGATCGAAAGACCCAAACCGACTACAAAGCTTGGTACGGCAAGTGCTAGGCTTGGTCCTGCCCTTCGCTTGATTTCATGAGCGATGTCACGACCACTATCGGCACGACCAAAATCAAATAGAAACATCCTCAATGATGAATCGACAAATAAGGTATCCGTTAATCGTGCAATACCTTCTGCTCTGTCGTTATAGTAAAGAGGACGATCGTAGCCCCGCTCTGCCTTCCATTTGGCTATCGCATCCGTGGTCACACGCTTGCCGCCAAGCTGCAATCTAGCCATGTCATCAGGTGAACTCACCTGGAAGAACAAGGAAAATGTTAAGAGATTGATCCCAAAAAGTACCGCAGCTGCATAGAGCAGCTTTCGACTCCAAAAGCGTAACCACACTAAGGTCATCAGTTTGCCTTCATCACTGCCGAATTTCAAAGGGTGCTCTCTATCGATTTAGCATGCGCAAAAGCTGTCCGGTTCTGGCGTTGCCGCCAAGCATGAAAAGCCGGTGTAATCAGCAAAACAAGAATCGCCGCCAAAACAAGTAATGGCCAACGGATAGGCTTGTTCCATTCTTGTATCAACTCAAGTCTTAGCTTTGGATCGATTCTCAAGTACTGAAGTTGATCCCTTATGATGTTGGAAGGCTTCCCGTTATAAAGCCATTGATGATAAGCACCGGCGTATTCCTCTGACCAACCGAAAAGCATCGGGGCGTCAGTTTGCACAATTTGTATCATTTTTCGGATCAATTCGGCCCTTTGAGGCCCGTCATCGAGATCCTTCATCCGCTCAAACAAGCGATCAAAGCTTGGATTGCTGTAGTTCCCCGCATTTTCACCATCGCTACCCGCTTTGGCATTAGGACCATAGAGTAAAAAAAGAAAGTTTTCTGGATCTGGATAGTCAGCAAGCCATCCCCATGAGAAAAATTGGGCTGAGCCTTTTCTCATTTTGTCCTGAAATCTATTATAGTCCGTGTTACGTACCTCGAGCTGAATATTCAGTTTGGAAAACTGCCGAGAGACCCAATCGATACGAGCCTGGTAGCCTGGGCCAAGGCCTTGCGTGTCATAGTTAATGACCAGAGGTCGGCCTGTCCTTAGATCTCGTCCTTCGGGGTAGCCCGCCTCGGCAAGCAATCGCTTCGCTTCTTGGATATCCCGGCGCTTTGGTTTACCGGCATCCTCGCGATAGACAACCGGATTGATCTTGACAAGGTCATCACCAAAGACACCTCGCACAACAGGCGACATATTGGCCTGAGCACGATTATCTTCAAAAATTGCAACATACTCCTCAAAATCAAAGGCAATCGATATGGCTTGTCGGAGTTTGCGATTTCTTTCAGATTCCTCGGCTGTAGCCCCGGCACCAAGCAATGGGTCAAGCCAATTAAAGCCGAAATACCAAAAACCAACCTGAATCGTGTTGGGAAGTTGAATTTTGCGATCCTTTAGCGTTTGTGCCATACCTGTACCGTCTTCAATCGAGACCTGATAACCAACCCCTGGCTCACCGCGTTCGAGCTGTGGAACATCGTAGTAGCCCTGCATAAACTTGGCATGTACCGAGGTGCCTTCTTTCTCAATGAAGGAAATCATGCGGTCAATAAAGGGCGTTGGCTTTCCACAGTCTTTAAGAAAGCCTTTTTCGTCATCCTCGGGCTCGCCTTCGCAGGGGTATGGCTCACCGCGATAATTCGGGTTACGCACCAGTACCATATTCGAATTTGGAACGAACTCTGTGAGCATATAAGGGCCTGTACCAACGGGCCAGGTGTCTAGGTTGAGATTGCGCCGTGACATACCAGCTTGCGAATAAAACGCGTCAACTTCCCAGGCAATTGGTGCAAAAAATGTCATCGCCAACCAATACTTGAACTGTGGGTACTTTCCAATAACCCGTATCCGCAAACGGTGAGCAGACAAAACTTCAACACCATCTAAATTAAATTGCCGAAAATCAATCCAGGGCAGATGTCCAAAAACACCTGCCTGTCTTGCGCTTAGACCTAGCTTAAGCCTTTGGTCATGAGCTTTGATGGTTTTACCGAGCGCGTGCAGACCAACAATCTTGTCCGACAGGAAACCATAGGCAGGCGACGGTACACGGGTTGTTGCAAGCCGCTTGATCGCGTAGGCATAATCCTCAGCAGTTAGCTCGCGTGTACCTGCTTCAGGAAAATCAGACGGCTTGGTCTTGTCTGCCAGATCGGCCTCGGTCAATGCGTGATAGCGCAAACCTCCTTGAGTATTTCTGGTAAATGCAGGGTGTGGCTGCCAAAGAATACCGGGCTTGATCTCAAGCTCAAACCAGCTCTCCGCGATCGACGAAGCGGGTGCATCAGCAGCCAATAACTTACCTTCAGCATCAAGGTAACTAAGCTTTGGCAAAGCCGTCAGTGTGCGGGGAAGCAGCTCATAAGGTCGTTTTAAATAATGATACTTTAACGGCGGCTCGTAAATCGCATAGGTCCAAGGCGTTTCGTTGTTTGAGTATGAGGACGTCGAGTCTAAATGCTTGGGTGACTCCTGATAAGACGTGAACAAGATGTTCTCGCCAATCCACTGCTTCGGTACGGGCTCATTGGAAGGGCCACAGGACCAGAGCGTAAAACAATAAACAATCAAGGCAAGCCTTCGCGCTCGACTGCCAATGCACCTCACGACTGCAATGGCTCCGAGTTCTTAAAACCACGCGGAACCGCTTCCAAAAGCGCCTTTGTGTAGGCATGCTGTGGATGCCGATAAACAGCGTCGGCGCTACCCCGCTCAACGATTAGGCCTCGATGCATCACAATCAGCTGATCGGCCATGTGACGAACAACACCCAAATCGTGGGAAATGAACAAGTAGCTCAGGGATAGTTCACGTTGTAGATCTTTGAGCAAATTCAAAACCTGGGCTTGAACCGAGACGTCCAACGCAGACACTGGCTCATCACAAACAATCAAGTCAGGCGACAAAGCCAAGCAGCGTGCAATTGCGATTCTCTGCCTTTGCCCACCTGAAAACTCATGAGGGTATCGATTTACCGAGCCCGACGGCAAGCCGACTTTATCGAGTAAATCCTTAAGCTTCGCTTCGCGAGCCGCTGAACTCGATCCGATCCCGTTCAAGAACATCGGTTCACAAAGAATTTGCCCAACTGTAAAGCGTGGATTAAGCGAAGCGTATGGATTTTGGAAAACAATTTGAAGTCGACGTTTAAGCGGCATCAAGGCCTCATCAGTCATCGTTCTCAAGTCTTTACCGTCAAAGAGTATTTGGCCGGCGCTCGCCTCAAGCAGGCGAACAATACAGAGCCCTGCGGTTGTTTTTCCGGATCCCGACTCACCGACCACTCCAAGCGTTTGCCCCCTCACGAGGCTAAAGGAAACATCATCAAGCGCAATCACATCATCACGACGCCAAAGGCCTAACCGACGCGGAAACACCTTGCGAAGGCCCCTGACCTCAAGTATGGGTTGGTCTGCCTGCAGATTTGTTGGAGCCTTTGCAGGTACGGATTGGGCTAGCCCGGCTTTTGCCGAGGCGCCCCAATCGTCGATCGTGAGCAGACGCACGCTTGGTTGATCGGGATCAGGGCGGCAATGGATTAAAGCCTTGGTATAAACATCCTTCGCTTCCGTAAAGATTTGCCGTGCGGAACCAAACTCTCGAATCTCGCCTTGCCGCATCACTGCAACCTCATCGGCAAACTCGCCAACAAGACCCAAATCATGAGTTATAAACAGTATAGACATCCGTCGGCGTTGTTTCAACTTTAATAACAACGCCAGTATTTGGCGCTGTATGGTGACATCAAGCGCTGTGGTTGGCTCATCGGCGATTAACAATTCCGGGCCGCAAGCAATCGCCATCGCGATCATGACCCGCTGCTGTTGACCGCCTGATAGCTCATGCGGATAAGCATCAATGCGGCGTTCAGGATCAGGGATGCCGACCTCTTCAAGTAGTAATTTCGCATTGGCCAAAGCACTAGCCCGAGACTGATCATCGTGGACCCGCAACATTTCTGCGAGTTGATAGCCGACCGTGTAGACCGGATTCAAGGAGCTCATCGGATCCTGAAAAATCATCCCTATCTTGCGGCCACGAATCTTTCGCCAGCCACTTACGCTAAGGCCCAAAAGGGATTCTTCCCGAAACCTTATTTTCGCGGCTGAATCAATCTTTGCGCTGCGTGGCGGCAATAAACCCATAATGGCAAGTGATGTCACGGACTTTCCGCTACCAGATTCGCCAACGACTGCAAGGATCCGGTCAGCTGCCAGCCTAAAACTAACCCGATTGACCGCATTGACTTCTCGTCCGTCGGCGCTCTTAAATCGAACGCTGAGATCCTCAACCTCAAGAAGCGCCTTTTCAGAAGCGCTGACGGACCTGGTATTCATAAGCATTGATAGCTAGTGCGTAAGTCTCGGATCTAAGGCGTCACGCAAGGCATCGGTGAACAGCGATAAGGCTGTAACAAAAACACCCATTGCCAGTGTTGCCGCTGCAAGTTGCCACCAAATTCCTAGCAGTAAGTCGTTTTGCGCTTCGGTCAGCATCGTTCCCCAAGACACGCCATCAACGGGGACACCAAAGCCCAAAAAAGAGAGGATAACTTCCGCTTTAATGCACGAAACTGTTAGGAGGGAAAATTGAACCAAAATCACATGGCTCACGTTGGGCAGAATATGAACAAACATCCGCCTTACGGGCGAAGCACCAATTGCAAATGCTGCCCGCACATAGTCGCGTTCGCGATGCTTCAAATACTCGCCACGCACGAGACGGTAGACGCCCGTCCAAGCAGTAACACCGAGAATGATAACGACCGACAAAACGCCTTTTGAATCGAGCACGGCTGCAATTGCCAGGATCAGCAAGATACCGGGAATCGCATTAAATACGTTATAAATCCAGTTGCATAAGTCATCAACCCATCCACCATACCAACCGGAATACGCGCCCATCAAACTCCCAATCAAGGTTGCCATTAGGGCTGCAGAAAGTCCAACGAGAATACTTGTCTCAGCGCCCTTTATCGTCTTATCGAGAACATCCCGGCCCCACTTGTCTGCACCCCATGCAGTCGACTGCGCACGCTCAGACAAAGGAATCGCTTGGTACTGGCCGATCCTTTTTCCTGCGGCGTTGAGTTCGTCCGCAATTGGATCTTTAATGTCGGTTGATGTCGCCGCTTGCTGAGACGGCGATGCGCGATAAGCGCCGATAAGCCGCATCTCAGCTTCAATTGGATCAAGCACGTCGCTAGGCGTCGGCTGATCCTTGTTTGAGGCAATCGAGGTCTTTGATAGTGCTGCCCCTCCCTGAGCCTGATATTTACTATCGGGTGCTGACCCATCGTTCAGCAACCAATGTGGTGGCGCATGACCGATTGCGACTTCGTTCGTCCATTGTGATGCGATGACACCGGCCATACTTGCAAGCACCAGAATCAAGCCGAAGATAACAATAGCAGCACTGACCAGGCCGACCCGATCGCTGAGAAATCGTCTGAGAGCAAGTGTCCACACGCCCTTGCCTTGCTCGCTGAGGTCGATCATTTGAGTTGAATCCGCGGATCAGCAAGGCGATACAGCAAATCACCGAGCAAATTGAACAGCATCGTCGCAAGCGCAACGTACACAGTGACCGCCTTAATCACTGGAAAATCACTTCGCTCAACTGCGAGAATAATTTCTCGACCGACACCAGGGATTCCGAAGAATCGCTCAAGTAAAAATGCACCAAGTAATAATCCGGGCACATTCGAAATCACGAAGGTGATCACTGGAATCATGGCGTTTCGTAACACGTGGATAAACATCACCCTAGCCTCATTCATCCCTTTCGCTCTCGCGGTGCGCACATAGTCCTGATCGATCTCATCAAGGATAAAGCTACGAAATAGCCTCGTGTTTGGGGCGATGCTCACGACTAAGCCGAGCAAAATCGGCAGGGGCGCGTAAACCAGCAAATTGCTTGTCAATGAGTCCCCCCAACCTTGAACCGGAAACCAATTAAGCCTGTAAGCCAGGAGATACTGACCAACAATGATAAAAACCAGAATACTTATCGACATACCCATCGTACAAACAATCATCACACTTCGGTCAATCAAAGATCCCCTCACCCACGAAACCGCAATCGCAATAACTACAGCGACGATTGTTTCAATAACTAACAAAGGGCCAACAACGGTTAGGGAAGCTGGCAATCGCGTCGCAAAAATTTGCGAGACTTTCTCACCGGTTGTCCAACTGGTCCCGAAATCAAAAAGCATCACTTGCTTTACGAAGATAAACAGTTGGGTCAGTATCGGCTCGTCGAGACCTAGCTCTTTGCGAATGCTTGCGATTTGCTCCTGACTTGAAAACAAGCCAGCAAGTACATAAGCGGGATCGCCTCCAACCCAGTTAAAGAGAAAGAAAACGAGCAGGATTACGCCTGCCATCGTGGGTAACATTTGCCAAAGCCGGCGAATAACATAGGCGCTCATCGCTAAGGCTTGCGAATATCCATCAGGTGAAAATCAGACAAAAGCAAGGGATGCTTGCGATAGCCCTCCACCCAAGGATGATGCAATCGGGTTGCTATAGAAGTTGAGCTTAAACCTAAAACGCCGTATACCTCCATCAATCGATACATGTTGTGAAGAACTCGCGTTCGCTCGGGTCCATCAGGCAAGCGCTTCAAATCCTCAAAATATTGATCGTATGCTTTCGATTCAAAACAGGCATAGTTGTTTTGTCCTATGGTTTTAGAAGAAAGCAGTTTCATAACGAACTCAGACTCTGATGATCTGGTCCAGCCAAGCGCCCACGAAGGTATCGCACACTGTTTACCCTGTTTCAACAATTCAGGAAATTTGTCTTTCTTGACCTCAAGTCGAATGCCGATACGATCCATCGAACGCTTCCAGAGTTCATCGCGTTCACGATCAATTGAATTCGTGGTCGAAAAAATTGTGAAAATTAGTGGCTTACCGTCCGGTAATGCTCGGTATCCGTCTGCCCCTTTACGATAGTTGAACTTGTCGAGCAGTGCGTTTGCCAGACCGGGGTCGTATCGAACGATACTCCGATAAGTCGGATCGTGACCCGGTATAACCGGTGCCACCATCTGCTCCGCCTTAATGGCCTGATTCTTGCGAATGACGCGAATTTCTTCATCAACATCAAAACCCATAATGATGGCGCGCCGAAGGGCGATTTTTTCTTTCGTATAGCCACCGATCACTGGATCTTTGAGGTTGAAAAACTGATAACGAATATCTGGCTCTATAGAACGGTACATACCAACACCTTGGTCTGACCAGGTCGACAGCAAACGGTTATTCGCATCAAGCGCCTTTTCAATGAATGATGCGGGCACAGCGATGCTGTCGATTGATTTGCTGCTGAAGGCGAGCCACGCGGACTGTGGCTCTTCGATGATATTGATTTCAACTTTTCCGATCTGAGGCATCTTTCGCCCCCGCATCGTCGCTGCAACACGTTGATCGGCTTCATCACCTTGTGCAGGCTCAAAATCCCAGGTGAACGCTGGAAAATCCGGGTTTGCCGCTAGCACGATCTTAGATCCACGAACCCATTTCTCAATCTTGTAAGGGCCGGTTCCAACCGGGTTGGACATGACTGCTTCAATCCCGTAATGATCGACAACTTCTCGCGCCATTCCACCTGAGTAAGGATTAGCGAGCAGTGTCAGAAAGTTACGTTCCTTACGAATCAGCTTTATACGAAGGGTATATCGATCTAAAACCTGAATACCTGGTATGTCGGCATCGTAGTCAAAACTTCCGGATGCAATCGCAGCTCGGTTAGCCTCAGCAAATCCAAGAATCTTATCTTCGAGATCTGATAGTTGTGGTGAGCGGCTTTTCGGATCTGCATGGCGCTTTAAGGTGTACGCAAAGTCTTGCGCCACAAGTTCCCTCCGCTTTCCCTTAAACGCCGCATCTGCTGTAAAAAGCAAGCCTTTGCGAATCTTGAAGGTGAAGCTCGTACCGTCTTCGCTGACCTCGGGCATGCTCTCTGCGGCGTAGGGCACCAACTTGGCAGGTTTTGCCATCCAATCCCATGTCACCAAGGTATGGAAAATCGCGTGAGTAATCGTGTTGGAGTACAAATCATTGACTCGCACCGGATCAAACCCTGATTCAGCGGTCGGAAAAGCTAATCGCAAAACCTTCTTGGGATCAGCAGGATTGGTGGCCGCCTCCAAGCCAAGTGGTGTGCATGCAATCAAAACCAGGATGAGTATTCGACGAATCTCAATCAATGGTCGATAAGACCCGAGCTTAAACAAACAAGTTCCCCTGTACAGTTCACGGGTCCCGCCCTGGCGAAACCATACCAGGCAAGCAACGCTGGACCAATGTTTGAGTGCAGAGTTTATCGCCAAGCCCGGCATATTCAAGCCAATGCCAAGGTTGTCGGGGCAGGGTATGCTTGCTCGGCTTGCTCGGCTTGCTCAGCCTGCTCGGCTTGATCGGCTTGCTTTTTGCTGGTTTTGTCTGCTTGACTTGTTTTAGCCCGCCTAATCGATACTGCTTTGGGAGTGAATCATGGGGTTGTTGAAAGAAAAAAAGATTTTGATCATGGGCGTCTTATCCAACCGTTCTATTGCTTATGGCATTGCCAAATCCTGCGCCGATCAGGGTGCAAGCTTAGCCTTCACCTACCAAAACGAGCGTTTTGAGCAACGGGTCAAGGAACTTGCCAGTTCCCTCGGAAGTTCAATGGTATTTCCTTGCGATGTGAGCGATGACAACGCAATTGCCAGTCTATTTACCGAGCTTGCAGGTCATTGGGATCATTTAGACGGTTTAGTCCACGCAATTGCCTATGCGCCTCGCGAAGCGATTTCAGGTGATTTCTTGGAGGGCGCTTCGAGGGAAGCCTTTCGGATCGCCCATGATGTATCAGCGTATAGCTTGATTGCGGTTTGTAAACAGGCTCAACAACTCATGGGCCAAGGACCTGCCTCGGTCGTCACGCTCTCTTATCTTGGCGCAGAGCGCATGGTTCCCAACTACAACACCATGGGCCTTGCAAAAGCCAGCCTCGAAGCCGGGGTTCGCTATCTTGCAGCTTCGCTTGGTCCGCGCGGTATTCGCGTCAATGCGATCTCCGCGGGCCCCATCAAAACCTTAGCTGCCAGTGGCATCAAGGGGTTTTCTAAAATTCTAGAACATGTACAGCAAAACGCGCCTATCCGACGCAATATCGACACTGAAGACGTTGGTAACGTGGCTTCGTTTTTACTTTCAGATCTATCGCGGGCAATGACTGGCGAGATTCTTTATGTTGACGGTGGCTTTCATTGGGTTGCAAGCGGCATTGGCGGAGAGGCCTAAGCGGCATGGGGGATTGCATGGCAATCCCCAGCAGCGAAGGCCTAGACAGTATCGACACGAAGGCGTAGACGGTATCGACACGAAGGCCGAGACAGTATCAACACGAAAACCTAGTTTGCCTCCTCGGCAAAGGCCTTATCGGCAGCCTCTAATGTAAAAGAGATATCCGCCTCGCTAAGTGCCGACGAGGTGAAAAAGGCCTCAACCGTTGAAGGCGGAAAGTAGATTCCCTGCTCAAGCATGCGGTGAAAAAATCGCTTGAAGGCTTCACTGTCCTGAGTCTGGATGTCTGCAAAATTCCGCGGTGCCTGCGACATAAAGTACATGCCTGCCATGCCACCAACGCTGCGCGCACTAAAGGCAACCCGGTGTTTGGCTGCAGCTTCGATGAGCCCTTTTACGAGCCTTGTTGTTTTCTCAGATAGATCCGCGAAAAAGCCAGGCTCAGCAATGAGATCGAGTGTTGCAAGACCTGCTGCCATGGCAATCGGATTACCCGATAAGGTACCCGCCTGATACACCGGCCCAAGCGGTGCCATATGTTCCATGACCGAGGCCGGCCCACCAAATGCTCCAACGGGCATGCCACCACCGATAACCTTGCCAAAGGCCGATAAGTCGGGCGTGATACCGGTGACTTCCTGAGCGCCGCCCAAGGCCACACGAAAGCCACTCATGACCTCATCGAAAATCAGTAATGCGCCATCGTCGCGACAAATCGCCTGCAAACCCTCAAGAAA
>Ga0172372_10007073_pt1 | contig 15142 bp, 19 predicted proteins | sample LakKiv5m_2_FD_114544 | JGI IMG/M metagenome (GOLD analysis project Ga0172372, IMG submission 114544) | Freshwater microbial communities from Kabuno Bay, South-Kivu, Congo - kab_092012_9.5m | ecosystem: Environmental > Aquatic > Freshwater > Lake | place: Democratic Republic of the Congo...
CCGCGTGGCCTCGGCCTTGAGCGTTCGGTGCCTGCGCTCGTGGCGCCCGTTCTGTTGCGGCGAGGCCGGTTCGATCAACTCAGGACGGATGCCGAGTCGAATCCACCAGACGGACAGCGTCGATAATCGGCCGAGCGCCGTGGTCGCAAAGGGGACGCCGTTGTCGGTGCGAATCATCTCAGGCAGGCCGTACTCGCGGAAGAGTCGAAGGAAGATGGGGCGGGCCGGAGCGACCGCGGTGGAGAGCAGGCGCTGGCAGGCGAGCAGGTACCGGCTGAATCCATCCAAGATCGTCAGCGGATAACAGTAGACGCCATTGCGGGTTTTGAACGGGCCTTTGAAGTCAGCCGTCCAGATCCCATTGGGGGCCGTCATCGGGGTCAACGGCCGGCCCCGATGCCCCGGCGTGGTGTGTCGTCGCTTCGGTGTGATCAGGCCCGCGCGATCCAGCAAGTCACAGACGGTACTGCGCGCGGGCAAGGCCCACGAGGGCTGTCGCTTACTGAGCACCTTCAGGAGCTTCTTCGCGCCCCAGGTCGGATGTCGACGCCGCAGGTCCGGCAGAGCCTCGCTGATGGGGGGCGGCGTGGCGTGCGGGCAGGAGGCCGGGCGCCACGAACGATTCAGCAGCCCGGGCGGGCCGTCCGCCTCGTATCGGTCAATCCATTTGTATGCGGTCTTTCGGCTGATGCCGTACCGGCGTGCCAAGTCCGCGAGGTCAAACACCCCGCGCTGGTAGTCGGCAATGAACTGCACGCGTTGATCCATGAGTAACGTCTCCTGCCACGGCATCGAGCACCTCGGCTCGAGTCTGGCTGAATGTGTTACCCATGTACCTGGACTGTTCTGTTACCCTTCTGCCCGGACCATACCCAACGACCGGCTACCAAGCGAATGGAGCCGTCGGCGCGCGGGGTGATACTGACGCGCGCCGCGGCTGAAGCCGGGCGTTAGGCATCCGCGTTCAACACCAAGCTAGGACGACGGTAGAATCGGTCGTGCTCCTTCCAAATGCGGATCGCGCGGAGATTAACCCCATGCAACTGCATGGCTACCTTCTCAACCCGACGCATCCGGTGGGTCGATTCAAGGCTCGGTTCTTCGCCGCCTTGGGCTACTCCGCGGACGACTGGCAGACCTTGGAGGCCGACCTTCGTATTCAACACCTGAGCCAACCTGCCCAGCGTGAGCCGCCCGAGCCCCACGGTCAGCCATGGACGATTCGGGCCATCCTCATAGGACCGTACGGGGAGTCGGCGGGCGTGGTCAGCGTGTGGATCGTTCTAACCAATACTGACGTGCCGCAGTTCGTGACTGCATATCCGGGAGACGCCATATGACGCTGCATTCTCTCGACGTCGTTGTTCTCACGCACGACATGCCGGCCCACGGCCTACGAGCCGGCGATCTTGGTGCGGTTGTTGATGTCTACTCCCCCGACGCGGTTGCGGTCGAATTCGTAGCGGCCTCCGGACGAACCCAAGCCCTCGTCACGCTTCAGCCTTCCGACCTCCGCGAAGTTGCAGATAACGATCTTGTTTCGGTTCGGCCAGTCGGCTCAGGTGCATCCAGGCGCGATGCCTAACTTGCGTTGCACCAGACGGCGGCCGGTGCAATCATGTGGCCGTCGCTGGTGAACGCCAGCGTTAGGCCTCAACGCGAGCATCGCGCTAGAATCGGCAAGAGGAGGGTGGGCATGCCCAGCAGTGTGGCCGTTATTCATAGCGATCCCGACATCCTCGGGGGCACCCCGGTGTTTGTCGGGACGCGTGTGCCCTTCCGGAACCTCATTGACTACCTCGAACGCAATCACAGCCTCGAAGAGTTTCTGGATTCATTCCCGAGCGTATCCCGCGCGCAGGCGGTGGCCGCTCTGGAGGCCGCCCACGAAGCTGTGAGCCACCATGCGCGTACTGCTCGATGAGCAGTTGCCTCGCCAGCTTGCACCGTACTTCGTAGACCACGAGGTACGCACCGTCCAGCAGGAGGCGTGGGCCGGTCTCAAGAACGGCGCGCTCCTGACCAAAGCCGAAGCTGCCGGGTTCGAGGTTCTCATCACCGGCGACAAGAACATGCAATTCCAGCAGAACATCGCGAAGCGAAGACTTGGCGTGTTGGTGATGGTTGCCCCGAGCAACGCGATCGAAGACCTGCTCCCAGTTGTGCCAAACGCATTGGCTGCGCTGGCAACCATTCAAGCCGGCCAGGTGGTCCGAGTTGGGGCCTAACTTGCGTTGTACCAGACGGCGGCCGGTGCAATCATGCGCCGCCGCTGGTGCACGCCAGCGTTAGACAGAAGGAGTGAGGCGTGGGCGATTTGTGGTGGACGCCAAGTTGGGAAGCTCTGTGCGACAAGTACGCCGCTCAGGGCTACAGCGCACTGAGCCCGGACGAGAGGCTCTGGATCAACATCCGCGGACTGATCGACGCCACTGAGAACGGCGGCCTGATCAGCTTCTTCTACAACTCGGGGGCCGACACGCTCCCAGACTGCCTTGCGGCGCTCGACGCGCTCTCCGCCAGCGACGTGAAAGCGCAGGTTGCACGCGTGACCGCGCTGTTTCCCGAGGGCGTCCCGGCGACGCTCGAGGGCCGCAACGAGGCCATCAACTCGTGGGACGACGATAACGAAGAGACCGATAGACTGCTCGAAGACGTGGACCACAATCTCTACGAGCTATTCGAAAACCTCGAACTCACGCTGGAGCGCTACCTGCGGAGCCGAGGACTCGGTACCGTCTCTGTCTAACAACGGCATACAGCGGACGGCGCTACGCGCCGCCGCTGAACCGGCAACGTTAGGCGCGACGAACGTGGAGTCGCAAGCATCATGATCAAGCGAGCTCTTCCCCTGTGCGGCATCGCGGTGTCCTTGCCACTATTTGCGCTCGTCGCGTAAAAACTGCTTGACCAGTGCAGGCTGGACGGGCTCATCGAACACGTCAGGGGCGACGTGTGCGAGCACCGCGTGGTCGGAAGCGCCCAGAATTCGGACCGTGACCACCATGGTGGTTTGTGTGATGCCCGACGACCGCGGTTCAGCCGCAGTGGCCGCAGCCCAGATTGGGCCACAGACGCCCGCCGCCGTCGGCGGCAAGCCGCGGTCAGGCCGCGCTCGTAGTACGCGCAGCCGCATAAAGCGCAATACAGTTGCCCTCGGTGTCGATGAACTCTGCCACCCAACCATAGCCAGGCACTTCAGTGACCGGGTAGTTGGCTTCAGCGCCCTCGCTGAGCGCACGAGCCAGTGTGTCGTCGATGTGCTCGACCGAGAAGTAGATTCGCACACCAGACTTCCCTGGCACGTAGCTCGGACCATGTGCGAGTGCCCCCGATGCGCCTGGTTGTCCGTCAGCGAACGGAAACAAGGCCATCTGGTTTCCGTCGATCTCTGCGAGTTGAAGCTCTGCAGCAAAGACCCGCTCGTAGAAGCGCTGCGCGCGCGGCATGCTTGCGACGGGGATCTCGAAGTAGCTCACGAGGTTCATGTGCGTCGGCAAAAACAGGCGGTGGCGTGTGCGGTCTGACGTTCGAGTGAACCGGCGTGCGACAGAGCGACGAACGAGGCCGGGGAGGACATGACGGAATGCGCAGACATGCCGTGGAAAGTCCGGTTGAACGAGAACGTAGCCCAGGCTACAGCCACCGTGGAACCTGCGAGCAGTAGTCTTGGTACGAGGCGCCATGCAGACCCGACAGGTGGTGTTCTTCGAGGCGAACCTGCACCTGTATCACGATTTCGCCCGCAGCCAGGATGGCAAGTGTGGCGCCACTTGGTGCGACAAGGAAGAAACCCAACAACGCCAGCCGAGTCGAAAGAAATATGGGATTGCGAGAAATGGAGAACAGTCCTCTAGTGACCAACGCGGTGCGGTTGGCGCTGTCGATGCCGATCCGCCACGAAGCCCCCATGTGAGCCTGAGCGATAAGCATCCAGAGCAGCGATGCGAGAAGACCGAACCAGCCCACCCACTTGAGCGCAGGGCGTTCCAGCGGCGTAATGGAGCCGAGCCATTGCGGAGCATCTGTGCAGGTGGCCAACGCGATCAGTACAGACGCACAAGCGAGCATGAGAACCTTGAACGCCATACCGAGGTAACCGTAGGCATCTGATGTATTTGGGAGCACCAGGGGATTGATGCCCGTGTGCCGATAAACAATGCCAGAGCGAAGCACAAAGGCCAGCAAGAAGAAGGCGACGAAGTAGATCAGCAGCAGGCTGTTGTGGCTTGGCATGAGTCAGAAGAGTAGTTGGCCGGGGCTCACGTCCCCGCTTCAGCCGCGGCGGACAATGATCGCGCCGAACGCCGTTCGCTGCAACCGGTTGCGATGCCGCCGCCTCGGTAGGTACCACTCAGCCGGGGAACACGAGCACTCGGGAAGATCCGCATCCGACAGGCTCTGCCAGAGGGCCAGAGCCAGCTCGGCTCGGTCACCGGCCGGGAGCGTCAGCAGTGCTGACAGTGTCGTCGACTCCATGCGCCGATCCTGTCATGGCGTCGACCGGCGGGCAATCCGTCCCGACGTTGGTCTCGATGATCGACGGAAGGCATGTCCTGTCGTTCCGCGTTCGTTCCCGGATTCGGCGGCATCACGTCATACCGCCGGAACGCGACCATCGCCGTTCGGGCCACGCAGTCGGCCCCGCACACGACGCCGTGATTCCCAGCGGTGCCGTCGACTGTTCATGACGGGCCTCTGGCGCACAAGTCCAGATGCTGCCACGAGTTGCGGCGAGCCCCCGTGAGGGGCTTCCGGATGGTCAGACAGGTTCGTGTGTGAGTGTTGCGGCACAGTGGGGCCAGCGTGGCGCCTCCCACATCTGCGTGGCGCTTCGATTCAGAGCCCCGCCTCACCTAACGCGAGACGGACGACAACGCCGAGGCTCACCACAGCGCGGGAGATCGCATGCCCGCGAGAGGTCGCCCGTTCGTACCGCGCAGTACCTTCGCACCACCGCGTTCCCCCTGCATCCCCGCCACGGTTTTGTCACGCACGTCCGCGCTCGCGCTGGAGATAATTCCCCCATGCGCACCCTGCTGGTTCGGTTGTGCCTCGCCACGGCCCTCGTGGCATCTCCGGTGGTGCCGCTGCTGGCCGCGCAGGCTGACAAGGCAGCGCCGCTCGATGGTGTCTGGTCGCTCAACACCGAGGCCAGCGACGGGCTGGGGCGTGCAGGGCAGGACGACCCCGACGGACCACCGGAACCGGGTCGCGGGGCAGGACGGGGCGCAGGACGCGGTGGCGGCGCCGGGCGTGGCGGCGGCCGTGGCGGGTTCGGCGGCGGGGCAGGGCGGGGCGGCGGTCGCCCCGGTGGTCGCGGCGGCGCCGACCGCGATCAGATGGCCCGACGCCTCGAGGCCCTGCGCGACATCGTCCGTCCCGCCGCGCGCCTCACCATCTCGCACACCCCCACCATGGTCATCATCGTCACCGATGACGGCACCACCACGCGCCTTGTGCCCGACAATTCCCGTGTGAAAGACGAGTCGACCGGCGTCGAGCGCCGCACGCGCTGGCAGGAGGCACGGCTCACCACCGAGCTCTCCGGCATCGGTCCCGGGCGCATCACCGAGACCTACGCCATCGATGCCGCCACCAGGCAGCTCGTGGTCACGCTGCAGCTGCCGCCGCGCCGCAACAGCGACGAGAAGACCGGACGCGCCTTGCGCCGCGTGTACGATCCCGTGCGTTAGCCGCTCGGCGCGCGCGACGCGTCACCTGCGTCCTCAGAGAGTGACGATGGGCGCGGTCGAGCGGATCGTGGGGTATGCGCGCGGCATGTCTGTGAGCGGGGAAGGCCGCGGGCGGCGACCCCGTCAGGCCGGCACGGCGTGCCGTGTGAGCGCACCGTCAAGCGTCGCATCATCAAAGGCCGCATACAGATGCCGCTCGGTGATGGTGAGGCCAAAGGCCATCCGACGCTCGAGCCTCGCCGCCAGCGCGTCGACGAGCGACCGGTCGAGGGCATACACCTCGATCGCTTCGGCCCGATGAATCCTGTGGCCGGACCACTGCGGCAGCAGCTGCGTCATATCGCGGTGGCTGTAGACCACCACCCGGTCGGCCGCCTTGCTGGCCCGGTGCAGGCGCGCCGCATCGGGTGCACCGATGTCAATCCACGTCCGCACACGACCCGTCAGGTCGCGCACACACAGGGCGGGTTCGTCAGGTGTTGAAATGCCCCGCGAAAACTCAATGCCCTCGGTGAACTCGCACGCGTAGGCCACGAGGCGCGTCACCAGATATTCGGGTGACTCGGACGGATGCATCGCCAGGCGCACCTCGAGCGATTCATACACGCCCCGATCCATGTCCGCCAGCTCAATCGCACACACATACATCGTCGAGGTCAGGGCCATTGAGGGCAGTGTACCGTGCGCCCGCCCGCATTCCCATTCATGCGCCCGCATCGTCCGGCAGTCGTGAGAACGAGGCGCCGCGAGTCGGCTACACTGCGAGGCACGCATGACCGACGCGGCAGACGACCGATGCATCACCTCAGACGAAGACGGCATGGCCGCCGCCCTCGACGAGGCCGCGCGGGCGGCCGCCGCTGGCGAGGTGCCCGTGGGGGCCGTGGTCGTCCTCGACGGACGCATCATCGGCCGCGGCGCCAACTGTCCCATCGGCACACACGACCCGACAGCCCATGCGGAAATTGTCGCTCTGCGCGACGCCGCCCTGCGTCAGCACAACTATCGCCTCACGGGTACCACGCTCTATGTCACCGTCGAGCCGTGCCTGATGTGCGTCGGCGCACTCATTCATGCGCGCATGGCGCGTGTGGTGTTCGGGGCGCCTGAACCCAAGGCGGGCGCGTTGCAGTCAACCCAGCGCGCCCACGAGGCGCCGTGGCTCAATCACCGCCTGCTGGTACAGGGCGGAGTGCGCGAGGACGAATGTCGCGCGCTGATGCAGGCGTTTTTCCGAGAACGTCGGCAGAAGACCGGAGTGTCGCCCGACGGAGCCGCGGCCCCGGACACGAGCGGGGAAGACGAAGGCGCAGACCCGATGTTATACTTTCAGACTCCGCGGTGAGGTGGCCGAGTGGTTGAAGGCGCGCGCCTCGAAAGCGTGTATACGGGAAACCGTATCGGGGGTTCGAATCCCTCCCTCACCGCCAGTCTCAGTCCAGCACTTCCGCCAGTTTTTCAAGCGCGCGCTCGACCTCGGTTGCACCGAGGGTCAGGCCGGCATCGGCGATCAGTTGCCCGCGCAACTGTCGCAGGCCCTGCGTCCGGTCTTCCGCCACGGACATCACCCGCAACACCACTTTGGTCAGCGGGGGCGACGCGTTGAGCCACTCTGCCGCCTGCAGGGCCACCTGATACTGAATCAATTCGCGGTTCGCCTTCGCCGACAGCTCGGTCATCCGCTGCCGCAGCCTGGCTTTCGCCTGATAGGCGACGGAGGCGCGTTCGGAATACACGAGCAGAATGCCGGCCGCCAGCTGGGCCGCCTCCGGGGTGGGAGGCGTCACCCAATCGACGTGCGGGGGAGCCGTGCCGTCGAAGAGCAAGTTCGCCCGGGCGACCGACAGGTGCGCGGTGGCCGGCAGACTGCCCAGCATCGACACAAAGTCGACGATGGACAGGTCGACGGGGGCCCCGTCGGCGAGCAGCATCAGCGCAGGCGTCACCCCTTCAGCCGCAGCCAGCACGGCCGACCGCCCCGTGTTGGCGATGCGGACCGTGTGCGTGGCAGGGATGGCCGCAGATAACGCGTTCACAGACCCCGCGGCGTCTCCGACGAGCAGGATATATGCCATGCAGAAATCGAATCTGCCTGATTGTATGAGGAATCAGCGACCGGTGCGGGAGAACTCGAACAGTTCGTAGGTGACCCAGCCCCGGGCCAGGCAGCGCTGCAGCGTAGCCCCCCCCACGACATGTGCCGCACGGGTGCGTTCCAGCGGAAGCCAGCCGAACAGGGCCACCCCCGCCGCAATCAGGCGATCACGCGGCCGTCCCAGCCTGAGCCAGCGGGTGAGCGGCCGGCGCCCGACGAGCTCGAGGCCGGCCTCCCGGGCCAGGTCAATCACCGTCTCGGGTGTCAGCAGGGCGTTGAGCCGCCAGCCCCGCTCGAACCGGGCCAGGCTGCGCTGCGCACCCTCCGGGGCCTCGTCACTGCGGAAGTCGTCGCACAGAAACAGCCGCCCCCCGGGCGTCAGCAGTCGGGCGGCCTCGGCAAAGAAGCGGTCCGGCGTGGGGCCGTGCACAAAGGCTTCAATGGCCATCACGGCATCGGCCGTCTGGTGAGGCAGCGGCACGTCGTTGAAGTCGCCGCACAGGCACCGCACAGTGTCGGCCAGCCCGTCTTCCTCGCACCGGGCCGTGCCGATGGCGGCCTGCACCGGGCTCAGGGTCACGCCCGTGCCCTCGATGGGCCGGTGCCTCGCCAGATACCGCAGGCTGCCGCCCACACCGCAACCCAGGTCGACGATGTGGGGCCACCAGTCGTGCTGGTGGTCGTGCTGCGCCGGGGCACGCGCAGCCAGCCACTCGAGCATCCGCCGTTCCGTAAAGTGAAAGGCCTCGTCGGCCGTTTGCGCATCGGGTGCCCACACCGCCCGGTGAATCGCATCGACGGCACCGCCCTCGCCGAGCGACAGAAAGCCCCCGGTCTGGCGGTCGTAATAGTCGCGAATGTCGTCGGCGGAAAAGGCGGGCACGGCCGACTCAGTCGATCCGGACAGGACCTTCGAATGAGGCGCTGGCCACGTGCGATTCGTGGAGGGTGATGCGCAGGGCGTGCAGATCGCGGCCGCCCGGGCCGAGGTCGCCCGCCGCAATCGCGGCCGTCACCTGCCCGAACACCCAGCGCGCGAGAAACTCGGTCGTCGTGTTGCGGCCGTGAAACGCCGGCACCTCATCGAGATTCCGGAAATTGATCTCGCCGAGAATGCGCTTCAGCGTCTCACCGGCGCGGCCGATGTCGACAACGATGCCATCGGCGTCCACGTCGGGGCGCTTGAACTCGACATCGACGACGTAGGTGGCGCCGTGCAGTTGCTGGGCGGGGCCGAAGACCGCGCCCTGAAAACTGTGGGCAATCATCACATGCTCGCGAACCATGACCGTATACATCGAACCTGCTCCCTGCCGTGTCGTGACGGCGTCAGTCGTACCGCACCCGATGACAGAGGGCGCCGGGCGCGGCACTCAGCTGTACGAGTGTATCGGGTAGTGCGTCGAACGGTGATTCGCCGGAGATCAGCACATCGAGGGTGGCATCGGCCAGCAGCGCCAGGGCCAGCGACAGTCGACGGGCATAGCTCCACCGGGTCCGCTGCGCGGGGGCGATCATGCCCACCTGCGACGAGACGAGGCGCAGCCGGCGTGAGTGGAAGGCCTCGCCGAGCGGCACCTCGACGCGGCGTGTGCCGTACCAGCTGGCCTCGACGACCGTGGCCTCGAGTCCGGCGAGCTGCAGTGCCCGGGTCAGACCGGCGGGCGAACCGCTGGCGTGAATGACAAGGTCGGCATCGGGCGTGGCCGACTCGGGGGTGGCGCTCTGCACACCGAGCGCGCGGGCCACGGCGGCGCGTGACGGCAGCGGGTCGATGAGTTCGACCGTGCATCCGGGGATGCGCCCGATGAGATAGGCCACCAGACAGCCGACGACCCCGGCGCCCACCACCGCCACGCGATCGCCCGGGCGGGGGCATGCGTCCCAGACCACGTTGAGGGCCGTTTCCATATTGGCCGTCAGCACGGCTCGCGCCGGAGGCACGGTATCGGGGATGACGGTGACCGACGACGCGGGGACGACGAAGCGTGTCTGGTGCGGGTGCAGCACGAAGACCGGGCGACCCGCCAACGACGCGGGGCCGACCTCGACGTCGCCGACCGCGATATAGCCGTACTTGACCGGGCCCGGAAAGTTGCCTTGCTGAAACGGGGCGCGCATGCGCTGATATTCGGCGGGAGGCACCTGCCCGGTGAACACGAGAGTCTCGGTACCGCGGCTGATGCCGCTGAAGCGGGTGCGCACGAGCACCTCGTCGGGGCCCGGGGCGGGCAGCGTTTCGTTCTGAAGGGCACCCACGACGGGGCGCAGCACCCAGAACGCGCGGGCAGTCGGGGACATGCGGTCGTGCGGAACGGGAGCCGTCGACCCGGTCAGACCGACGAGAGGAAGTGACCCATCTTCGTCTTCTTGGTCTTCAGATAGTGATGGGTGTTTGACGTGGCGATGATTTCGTGGGGCAGCCGTTCGTTAACGGCGATGCCCTCGCCGGTGAGGCCTTCGAGCTTCTTGGGGTTGTTGCTCATCAGGCGCACCGACTTGATGCCGAGGTCGCGCAGCATCTCGAGGGCCGGCTCGTAACTGCGCATGTCGGCGGGGAAGCCGAGGCGTTCGTTGGCTTCGACCGTGTCGGCGCCTCCGTCCTGCAGGGCGTAGGCGCGAATCTTGTTGGCCAGACCGATGCCGCGGCCTTCCTGATTGAGATAGATCAGGACGCCACGGCCTTCCTCGGCAATCCGTTCCATGGCGGCGTGCAGCTGCGGTCCGCAGTCGCACCGGGCCGAGTGGAAAATGTCGCCGGTGACGCAGCTCGAGTGCACACGGATGAGCACGTCGTCGCCGCTGCTGATGTCGCCCCTGACCAGGGCGACATGGGTTTCGGTGCCGCGGCGGTTTTCGTAGACGTGAATCTCGAACTCGCCGTACTCGGTCGGGAGGCGTGAGGATGCGACTCGTGTGACCGGGTCGCGTTGCGGGGCAGTGGTGGGAGACATCGCGTCGAGGAAATCACCGTCGACCCTTCGCATGGTACGGCGAAAGACGGCGCGAGTCAACGTGATGTAACGGCGCGACGCCCCACCCCTCCGGTACCCGGACGGGTGGGGCGTGGTGACGAACGTCGGCTCGGCTCGGGCTAGCGCCCCGAGACGAGGAAGCGCTGGATGCGGCGGCCGGTCGAGGCCTCGCCGACGTACAGGTGGCCCTTTGAGTCGATGCTCATGCCGTGGGGGCGGAGGAACTGCCCGAGCTGGCGCCCGCCGCGGCCGAACTCGCCGACGACGGTCATGTCGCTGCGCCGCATGACCCAGACCTTGTGGTTGGTGCCGTCGGCCAGGTAGAGCCACTGCTGCTGCGGGTCTTTCGACAGCACGATCACAAACGACGAGCCCGACGCCAGCGTGGCCGGAGCGATGACCTTTTCGGACAGGAACTTGCCCGACTGATCGAAGACCTGAATGCGGTTGCCCCGGCGGTCGGCCACATAGATCTTGCCGTCGGCCGATCCGGTCAGCCCGTGCACGGTCGAGAACTGCTTCGGCAGCGCGCCGCTGACCATGGTCTTCGGGTCGAACTTTTCGGTGTCGTCCGGGCGCTCGCCGTAGGCGCCCCAGTGACGGAGATACTTTCCGGTGGCACCCTCGAACACGATGACGCGGCGGTTGCGATAGCCGTCGGCGATGAAGACCTCGTTGGTCTTGGGGTCGACCCAGATGCCGGCCGGGCCGCCGAGCGTGGCGGTGTCATTGCTGCCCGCGGTCTTGTCGTGCACGCCGATGGTCATCACCAGCTTGCCGTCGCGCGTGAACTTCTGCACCCGGTGATGCATGTGGGTGCCGATCCAGACAAAGTTGTTGTGGTCGACGAAGATGCCGTGCGGATTCCGCGGCCACTGGGCGCCGGTTTCCGGTGTGCCCGTGCCCCAGGCCTGCACGACCTTCCCCTGGGCATCGAGCTCGATGACCGTGGGCGCTGCCGCGCAGCAGGTGGCGATGGGCGGCTTCTGCTCCATCGAGGTTTCCTCTTCGGTCAGCGTCTCGGGCAGGTGCGTGATCCACACGTGGTCGGTGGCGTCAACGAACACGCCGGTGACCGATCCCATCACCCAGTTGTTCGGGAACTCGGGGGGCCAGGTGGCGTCGATGCGGAAGGTGGGGGCGCCGGGTGTGCGGGGTGCCTGTTCGGCATGCAGCACCAGGCCAACGGTGGCCAGGGTGAGAGACAGCACCAGCACAGGGAAGGCAGAACGGGACGTCGTCATAGCCAGACTCTTTCGACGGCGGACATACGAGCGCAGCGCGACCGCCGTCATGAAGGCCGCGCGCCCGGGGTCACGATATCACGGTGTCAGGTTGAGCCAGAGAAACGCGCTGTGCACGTGCGTGCGCGCGGCATCAGGTCGTTGGGCCGTGCGCCACAGATAGCCGGCTTCAATGCCGAGGGCTGGTGTCACCTGATGAAGGACGCCACCGAACACCCGATGCTGATCGATGCCGCGGGCAGGTCCACTGGCCGTGCGATCGAGCGTCACAAAGCCTTCGTGCCACGCCACGGCCGACCAGCGCCGGCTCGCAGTCACTGGCCGCACCAGCCGGCTCATGGCGCGCACGCGGTGCGACAGCCCGTCCCAGCCGGCCTGTGAGCGCTGTTCCACGCGCAGCCTGAGCGACGGCGTGACACGCGCCACGGTCGGGAAGCCGACCGACAGCTGCTGCCAGGCCCGGTGCTCGTGTGTCACCCCCGGCCCCGGCGGCTTGGCAATCCAGGCATAGCCCGCCCACAGGGTCGCGCGCGCCGCGATTCGACGACCGAGGGCCACGCGGGTCAGCACTTCCGTCGTCATGCCGTCTTCCACCGAGACCCGCGGCTGCAGTTCGAGATGGATGCGCCAGTCGTCGCGCACGGGCACCGTGGCCAGGCCCATGACCCAGACCTGCGTGTCGACCGTGGCCTGTGCTTCGACGAGGGTCGGCCGTGGCAGCAGCAGGGCCAGCGCCAGTGCACTGGTCCGCAGCAGGGCCGCTGTGGGATCGGGCGTCGGACGTCGTGCGGTGACTGAGCGGGACAGCAGCATCTGCCGAGTATGCCGATCGTGCGGCGGGCTGTCACCTGCACGTATACTCGCCGCACGGACATTCCCCGAGGAGGCGTGCGTGAGACGACCGTTGCTGTCACTGATGTTGCTGAGTGTGGGTGTGGGAGGATTTGCGGCGCTCGTGGGCGCGCAGGCCCCGGCCGCGCACCTCAATCCGATGATCGACCTGCTGCTGCAGAAGAAGCCGGTGTTCGGCCTCTATGCGCCGTCCAACCGCCGGCCCCCGGCCGCCCCCGGCACGGTGGCACCTGCCGTCGTGCTGCCTGCGCTCACCCCGGCCGAACTGGCGGAAGACGCGCTGGGCGTGGCCACCAGCGACTTCATTTTCGATGGGTCGATGGAAGGCAACTTCGACCGCGGCTATGCGACCTACAGTGAATTTGTGAAGGGCATCGCGAAGGCAGGGCTGTTCACCCGCACGCCGACGCACCGGCTGCATCATCCCCTCGTCGTGAAGGCGCCTGAGATCGCGCCGAATCCCACGCTCGCCGCCAGCCAGATCAGCCGGCAGCTCGATCTCGGCGTCAGCGGCGTGATGTTCGTGTCCGTGGAAAGCGCCCAGGAAGTGAAGACAGGTCTGGCGGCGATGCGCTTTGCCTCGAAGGGCGGCACGCGCCCCGACAGCGTCGGCTCGGCGCCCTCCGTGTGGGGCCTCAGCGAAGCCGATTACAAGTCCAAGGCCGATCTGTGGCCGCTCAATCCCCAGGGCGAGCTGATCAACTGGACCATCGTCGAGAGCCGCGAAGGCCTGGCGCGCGTACGCGAGATCGCGGCGGTGCCCGGCATCGGTGTGCTGTGGCCGGGTGCCGGCACGCTGCGGCAGGTGTTCTCGTCGACCGATGCCACCGGCAAGCGCGTGTTCGACGAGGCCGGCTGGGAAGCCGCCATTCAGCAGGTGCTGGCCGCGTGCAAGGAGTTCAAGGTGGCGTGCGGCTACCCCGCCAGTGCGAATGACATCGAGAAGCGCATGGCGCAGGGCTTCAGCGTGTTTGTCATGGGCTGGGGCGAGCCCGGGCTCAGGGCCATCGACCTCGGACGGAAGGCGGGCGGCCGCTGACCAGCGGTGCCCGCCCGCCGGGCGGTGACGGCTACTTGGCCGTCGCCGCCACGCTGAACGGAATTTTCCCCGTCAGCACATGCCCATCGTCGCCGGCGGTCTTCCACTCGAGGGTGTAGGCCCCGGCGGCCAGCTTCCCCGAGACGCTGGCGACCAGCGAGCGTTCGGGGCCGGCCTTGACCGCGCCCAGCGCGACCGCGCCCTGCGGTCCGGTGAGGGTCAGGCCGCTTTTTTCCATTTCGGGTTCCTGCGTGAACCACACCTGCACCGATGACGGACTCGTCGTCATTGTGGCGCCTTTCCCGGGCAGGCTCTTCCGAACCGCAAGGTGAGCAAACACGACGGTGCCGGCGAGGGCGACGGCGACAGTGACGGCAAAGAGGCGATGCAGCATGGCGGCTAGTCTACGCCTGCCTCTGCCGCGTGTCAGCCGCCTGCGACGAAATGCCGCGGACCGGCGGCGATGTTACGCTGGAAGCCCTTCATGAGCGCCTACGACGACCTGACCCGCGCCCTGCCCGGGGCGCCACGCACGTGGCTGGTGACCGGGGTCGCCGGCTTTATCGGCAGCCACCTGCTGGAAACCCTGCTGCATCTCGACCAGCGGGTGGTGGGCCTCGACAATTTCTCGACGGGCCATCAGCGGAACCTCGACGAGGTGCGCGCGCAGGTGACGCCGGCCCAGTGGGCCCGCTTCACCATGCAGCACGGCGATATCTGTTCGCTGGACGACTGCCGTGCGGCCGCGGACGGGGTCGACTGTGTCCTGCACCAGGCGGCGCTGGGCAGCGTGCCCCGGTCGATTGAAGATCCCATCGCGACCCACGCGTCGAACATCACCGGCTTTCTGCATGTGCTGGTCGCAGCGCGCGACGCCGGGGTACGGCAGGTGGTGTATGCGGCGTCGAGTTCCACCTATGGCGACCACCCGGGGCTGCCCAAGGTTGAAGACGCCATCGGTCGTCCGATGTCGCCCTATGCGCTGACCAAGCTGGTCGACGAACTCTACGCCGAGGTCTTTGCCCGCGCGTATGGCACGCGCGCCATCGGGCTGCGCTATTTCAACGTGTTCGGCCCCCGGCAGGATCCGCAGGGTGTGTATGCCGCCGTGATTCCCGCGTGGACGGCCGCCCTGCTGCGCGGCGACACGGTGTGGGTGAATGGCGACGGCGAGACCAGCCGCGACTTCTGTTATGTGGCCAACGTCGTGCAGGCGAACCTGCTGGCCGCCACGACCGAAG
>Ga0172372_10007074_pt1 | contig 15141 bp, 14 predicted proteins | sample LakKiv5m_2_FD_114544 | JGI IMG/M metagenome (GOLD analysis project Ga0172372, IMG submission 114544) | Freshwater microbial communities from Kabuno Bay, South-Kivu, Congo - kab_092012_9.5m | ecosystem: Environmental > Aquatic > Freshwater > Lake | place: Democratic Republic of the Congo...
CCTCGTCGCGCCGGGCGCGATCGCGCTCTACGCGCACGACGTCGAGCAGGACTTCATCTACTGGAAGAACAAGCGCTACGAGCCGCGCCCCACCCTCGCCGATGGGGATGGCCCCATCGGCCGCTACCGCCGCTGGGCCCGCCAGTTCTACGCGGCCGATGCCGACGACGCGGCACGCCCGGGCCGCCGCGCCCTCGCCGCGCGCGCGCCCGCCGTCGCCGCAGCGACCTGAGCCGGAGCGCTCAAGGCGCCGAGAGCTCGAGCACCGCGCGGTAGCGCACGCGTCGCTCGGCGAGGCGGGCCATCGCGCGCCCGAGCTGCGCGAACGGATAGCGCTCGAGCCACGGCGTCACGGCGCCGTCGGCCGCGAGCGCGAGGACGTCGACGAGGTCCGCGCGCTCGTCCTGCATCGCGCCGACGACGCTGAGCTGCCGCTCGAGCAGGCAGCGCGGATCGAGCGCGAGTAGCGAAGCGCCCGTACCCGCCGGCAGCGAGAGCGCGACGAGCCGCCCGCCCGGCCGCAGCCCGAAGAGTGCGTCGCTCGTCTGCGCGAGATCGCTCGAGGTGCCGATCAACACATCCACGCCGCCGATCGCCGCGAGCTCGTGACCCGCGTGCGTGCGCACGGCGAGCACCTCGTCGGCGCAGAGCGCGAGTGCGTCCTCCCGCTTGCTCGCGCTCGACGTCACGGCGACGACCTCGTGCCCGTGCGCCCGCGCGATCTGCACGGCGAGGTGACCAAGGCCCCCGAGCCCGAGCACGCCGATCACCTCGCCCGGCCGCGGACGCGCACGCCGATAGCCGCTCATCGCCGTGAACCCCGCGCAAAAGAGCGGCGCCGCCTCCGCCGCCGTGAGCCCCGCGGGGACCCGCGTGCAGCCGCGCGCATCGGCCACCATCCACTGCGCGTGCCCGCCGCCCGTGCGCGCCCAGGTGCGCGGCGCAACGCAGTATTTCGGCTGTTGGCGCGCGCAGGCGTCGCAGCGCCCGCACCCCGCCTGCACCCACGACACGCCCACGCGCTCCCCGAGATCGAAGCCCGTCACGCCCGGCCCGAGCGCATCGATCACGCCGACCGGCTCGTGCCCCGGCACGACGGGCAGCGGCACCGCGAACGTGCCGCGCTGAAGATGCACATCCGTCCCGCAGAGCCCGCTCGCCTCGACGCGCAGCCGCACCTCGCCCGGCCCCGGGACGGGGAGCGGCGCCGCGCGATGCACGAACGGCGCGCCCGCAGAGACGAGCTCGGCCACGCGCATCTCCTCATTTTTCAAGGTGATTTCGCGCTCGCCCCAGCGGTGCACGAGGCCCATCCCCACCTCGAGCGCGCGCGCCTCGAAGCCGCGCACCGCGTCGTGATACGGCGCAAGCGACGCGTCCGCGAGCAGCGCCGCGGCGACGCCCTCGGGCTGCGACGCCTCGGCGAGCGCATCGAGCAGCGCGCCCTGATAGCGGGCGAGCGTGTCGTCGGTCGCGACGTCTTCCGTCACGGCGTCGTGCGCCGACTCGTCTGCGCTCATGCGTCCGCTCCCGCGTCGTCGAGCGGCGTGTTCCCGCGCTCCTCGCCCACGATCGCGCGGATGCGCGCGAAATCCGCGACGAAGCGCGCGGCGTCGCGCTCACCGTGCAGCGTGTGATCGCTGCGCTCGACGATCACCGTCTCGAGCTGCGGGCAGCGGCGCAGCGCCTCGCGCAGCAGCGCGAAGACCGCGTCGGGCACATCCCCCACATGGCTGTCGCGGCGAAAGGGGCGCCCGCGCGGATCGCTGCGCGGATGGTCGAGCTCGCCGCCCGCGACGTGCAGCTCGCGGACGCGCGCGAGCGGATAACGCGCGAGCAGCGCGTCGGGCGCGACGTCGAAGTTCACGGCCTGACAGAGGAGGTTGTGCAGGTCGAGCAGCAGATGACCGTCGCCGGGCGCGAGCAGATCCTCGAGGAAATCTGGCTGTTCAGCGACGTCACGCGCCCCGAACGCGAGCGCGAGGTTCTCGAGCCCGACCGCCATCCCCGCCGCGTCCGAGAGCCGCGCGAGCCGGTCGCGCCCGACGCGCAGCGCCGCCTCCGAGCGCGGCAGCGGCATCACGGTGTTGTTCACGAAGCGGCCCGCCGTGAGGAAGCCGAAATGCTCGGAGATGCGCACGTAGCGCCGTGCGCGCACCTCCTCGCGGAGCCGCGCGAGCCATGCGCGCTGGCGCGGCTCGAGCGTCGCGCTCAGCACCGAGAACTCGACGCCGTGCCCCGAGAGGCGCCCCGCCTCGCCGTACGCCTCGCAGAGCGCGCGAATCCACGCGGGCACGCCCGCCGCCGACCAGCCCATGTCGACGTTCCACTCGACGGCGTCGACGATCCCGCGCTCGAAAAGCGGCAGCGTCGCGAGGCGGAAGTCCTCGCCCAGCGAGAGCGAGAGCCCGACGTGCACGCTCGCGCCCGTCACGCGCCGAATCCGCAGCCGCTCAGCCGCGCCCGCACGCGGCCGCCGCGTGGTTGATGCCACCCACGAGCTGTCGACGGACGTTGCGGCGGCGACGCACGGGCCGGTCGTTCTGCGTACCCTCGGGCGCCGAGGGTTCGTCGTCACCGACCTCGGGCCCAGGGGAGCCGGGATCTGTGCGGACGAGCACGCCCTCCACGCCCGGCAACGGCGGTGAATCGGGCGGCGCGACGGGCGCGATCACCACGGACGGCGGATCGGAGGGCTTGCCCGCAGGCCCCGCACCCGGTGCGACGGGCGCCGGCGACGGGGCGGCCACCGGCGCCACCGCGGGCGGGTTCGCGACGACCGGCGGCGACGCGACCGGCCCGGCCGGCTCCCGCGCGATCGACTCGCTCCCCGAACATCCGACCGCGACGAGCAGGGTCGCCCCCGCGGCCCCGCGCACCACCTCGAGCACTGCTGCCTTCAAACGCATCGCACGCCTCCCCGGACCGCCGCCCTGGCCCACGCCTGTCGTGGTGCCGCGCGCCGTCCGCGATTCTACGCGTGACCGCGAGAAAAGATCTGGGAGCGGCACGCCGAAGATCGCGCGGCTATCTTCGCCCGCGTGAACGCGCCCCCCGCGACCCCCTTCGATTGGCTCGGCGGCGCAGACGCCGTGCACGCGCTCGCCGAGGCCTTCTACGACGCGATGGACGCGCACGAGCCCGCGCTCGCCCGCCTGCACCCGCTCGACGACACAGGCCGCGTGAGCCGCACGACGCGCGACCGCTTCGCGCTCTTCCTCGTGCAGTGGCTCGGCGGCCCCTCCGACTACTCGGCGGCGCACGGCCATCCGCGCCTGCGCATGCGGCACGGCCACGTCCCCGTCGACCTCGCGATGCGCGACGCGTGGCTCCGCGCGATGACGCGCGCCCTCGATGCGCGCGGCGTCACGGGCGAGGTGCGCGCCTTCCTCGACGTGCGCTTCGCCGAGGTCGCCGACTTCCTCCGCAACACGCCCGGCTGAGCGCGCCGCACCCTGCATGCGTCCATGCGCACGGACGCATGAAGCCGCTCAGCCCAGCGAGATCGCGCGCCGCGAGAGGCTGCCGAACTCCCAGCCCGCGACCGGGAAGCGCACCGCCTCAGCCGTCGCATCCGCGCCCGCACCGGCTGCGACGAGGATCGGCAGCCAGTGCTCGTCCGTCGGGTGCGCGCGGCGATACGCCGGCGCCTTCGCGGCGAAGTCGACGAGCGCGTCCCAGTCGCGCCGCGCGAGCGTCTCCGCCGTCCACGCGTCGAAGTCGCGCGCCCACGCGGGCGGCGGCGTCGTCTCCGAGAAATCGACCGCGCGCAGATCGTGCGTGACGTTGCCGCTTCCGAGCACGAAGACGCCCTCGGCCCGCAGCGGCGCGAGCCTCTTCCCCAGCTCGAAGAGCGCGCGCGGCCCCTCGCGACTCGGCAGCGAGAGCTGCAACACGGGCACATCCGCCTCGGGGAAGAGATGCACGAGCGGCGTCCACACGCCGTGATCGAGGCCGCGCTCCGTGCGCCGCGCGGGCGCACCGAGCAGCGCGTCCACGCGATCCGCGAGCCAGGGCGCGCCGGGCGCCGCGTACTGCACCTCGTAGAGCGGCCGCGGAAAGCCGCCGAAGTCGTAGACGAGCGGCCGTGTCTCGGTCGCGCCGAGCGCCGCGGGCGCCGCCTCCCAGTGCGCCGAGACGACGAGCACCGCGCGCGGTTGGCCGAGCGCTGCGCCCCACGCGCGGAGCGGCGCGCCCTTCTGCGCATCGAGCGCGAGCAGCGGCGCACCATGCCCGACGAAGCCTGCGGGGAGGCGCGGCGTGGTCATGGTCGAAGCGAGCGAGGTGGGTTGGTTCATGCGGGTCTCCGAGGGCGCGTGCGGCGTACACGCGGACGAGGTCGCGCCGAGCCCGAACGCGGATGTGAGCGTCGCAGGCGCGAGCACACCGACGCCGAGCGCCCCCGCGCCGCGCGCGAGCGCAGCGAGGAAGCGTCGTCGCGAGCCGCGTACGTGCGAACCGTCGTCCATGCGAGCGCCCATCCTGCGCGTGGCCGCAGCGAAGCGGAAGGCCCTGCGACGTGAGGTTTCCAAATCTGCAACGATGCGTCACCTCGGAGCTCGCGTACGCCTGCGAATCCTCCACGTTCTCTTCATCTGCCCTGAATCGTGGGACATGCGTAGGTCAGTGATGGTTTCCATCCACGCAACGATCGACGCGCTCACGACCGCGCACCCCGTCCACGACGCACGCCATACTGCGCCCGTGAACGACGCGCGCCTGCCGCCCGCTCCCCCGCCCACGGCTTCATCCGACGACGCGCTCACGCGCGCGCTCGACCCGGAGCGCTTCCGCCGCGAGGCGCACGCTGCGGTCGATCGGCTCGCCGATCACCTCGCGCAGATCACCGCGGAGGGCGCGCACCCCGTGCTGCCGTGGCAACCGCCCGAGGACGCCGTCGCCGCCTTCGCGCTGCCGCCCGACGACGCGCCGCCCGAGGCGCGCCCGTCGCTCGACGCGCTGCTCGCGCGGCTGCTCGCGGCCTCGCAGCGCCTGCAACACCCGCGCTACGTCGGGCATCAAGTGTCGGCGCCGCTCCCGCAGACGGCCATCACGCACCTCGCGCGCGGCCTGCTCAACAACGGGCTCGCCATCTACGAGATGGGGCCGCCGGGGCTCGGCATGGAGCGCGCGGTGTTGGACGCGCTCGCGCGGCGCGCGGGCTTCGGCGCAGAGGCCGACGGCGTCTTCGTCTCGGGCGGCTCGGTCGGCAACCTCACGGCGCTGCTCGCCGCACGGCAGGCGCGCGCGGGCTTCGATGTGTGGCGGCACGGGCTCCGCGCAGGCGACGCGCCGCTCGCGCTCGTGTGCAGCGATCAGACGCACTACTGCGTCGACCGCGCCGCGCGCGTGATGGGCTTGGGCGACGAGGGCGTGATCGTCGTGCCGACGGACGACGAACTGCGGATGCGCGGCCCGGCGCTCGCTGGAGCGCTCGATGACGCCGCGCGGCGCGGGCTGCGCGTCTTCGCGGTCGTCGCGAGCGCGGGTGCGACGGCGGCCGGCACCTTCGATCCGCTCGACGAGCTCGCGGACGTCTGCAGCGCGCGCGGCGTGTGGCTGCACGTCGACGGCGCGCACGGCGCGAGCGCGCTCTTCTCGGCGCAGCACCGCCATCGGCTCGCGGGCGTCGCACGCGCGGACAGCCTCGTGTGGGACGCGCACAAGCTGCTGCTCGTGCCGTCTCTCGCGACCACCGTGCTCTACCGCGACGGACGCCGCACCTGGGAGGCCTTCGCGCAGGAGGCGTCGTACCTCTTCGCGGGCAGCGATCCGCGCGCGCGCTGGTTCGACCTCGGGACGCGCACGCTCGAGTGCACGAAGCCCAACCTCGCGCTCGACCTCTACGCCATCCTCGCGGTGCACGGCCCCGGCCTGCTCGCTGCGCACGTCGATCGCACGACGGCCCTCGCCGCAGCGCTCGCCGACCGCATCGAGGCCGCGCCCGACTTCCGCCTCGCCGTGCGCCCCGCGACGAACATCGTCTGCTTCCGCGTGGAGCCCGAGTCGCTCGCGGGCGATGCCGACGCGCTCGACGCGCTCCAGGACACGGTGCGCGACACCCTCGTTCGCGATGGTGGCTTCTATCTCGTGCGCACGCGCCTGCGCGGCCGCACCTGGCTGCGCACGACGCTCATGAGCCCGTACACGCACGAGCGTGACCTCGACGCGCTGCTGGAAGCCGTGCACGCCTGCGCGACGCGCCTCGCGAGGCGCTGAGTACGGCGCACGCGACGCCTACGCGCCCGTGCGCTCGACGTCGGCGATCAGCGCGGCGATGGCGGTGTTCACCTCGCGGGCGCGCTGGAAGATCGCGCCATGCCCCGCGTCGGGCAGCGCGAGGTGGCGCGCGTTCGGCAGGCGCGCGAGCAGCGCGTCGCTGTGCGTCGGCCGCACGAGCACGTCGCGCCCTGGCCGCACGACCAGCGTCGGCAGCGTGAGCGCAGGCAGGCGCGCGAGCGTGTCGTGGCGAAACACCGCGTGGAGCTGCCCGAGCAGCGTGCGCGGCGCCACGCGCCCGCCGAGGTGGCTGCGCATGCGCGCATCGAGCGCGTCGCGGTCGCACGTCGCGAGGAACTCCGGTGTGTAGAGCAGCGACTGCAGCGCGCGGATGCGCGCCTCGGGGCCGCGCGCGAGGTTCGCGTCGACGAACGCGCGGAGCCCCGCCGCGGGCGGTAGCTTCTGGAGAAGCGGTCCGCCGCCGAGGGTGGCGATGAGCGTCAGGCTGCGGACGCGCCCCGGCGCACGGAGCGCGAGCTCCTGCGCGACCATCCCACCCATCGACACGCCGACGAGGTGAAAGCGCTCCCACGCGCCCGAGGTGTCACCCGACGCGCGCGCCTCCGCCGCGAGCGCATCGGCGACGCGAAGCGCGTCCTGCGCCATGTCGCGCATGCGCAGGCGGCGCGACGGAAGCGGAGCGCTGTCGCCGATCCCGCGATGGTCGAACCACGCGAGCCGATGCGCCCCGCACAGCCCCTCGACCTGCGGCTGCCAACGCTCACCGCGCATCCCGAGCCCCATCACGAGCAGCACCTCGGGCCCGCGCGATCCCGCCGAAAACCACCGAATTTCCGGGCTTCCTGCCGCCATTCCGCCGTGGTCGTGGAACGTCGTCACGCATCTTCTCCGTGGTTCGAGCGCTCGCCCTGCGCAGTGCCCATCGCCCCGATGCTCGGCCACGGAACTCGCGCGGTCAACGCGCAGCGTGCGATGCTCGTCGCCGGGGAATGCTCTCGATCGTCGTCGGACCGGTGCTCGCCTTCCTCGCGCACGCGGGGCTCTTCGCGTGGTACGCGGACCGCACGCCTGCGCGCCAGACAGCGCTGCGCCCGCTCGCGCCGCTCGTCGCGGTGACGTCGATCGTCGGCGCCGTCGCCGTGGGGTTCATCGTTGCGCCCTCGCTGCATCGGAACGTCACAGGGACGGTCGTCACGCGCTTCGACCTGCCCATGAAGACGGGGCGCGCGACGTACCTGCGCATCGAAGAAGCGGGCGGTGCGACGCTCGACGTGGCCGTGCCGCGTGCGTTCTGGGAGCTCTGCATCGAGGGGGATGCCTACAGCCGCGCGCCGATGTCGCCCATCCTGCGCTGCGGCACGCGCGACTCCGTCGAGTCGCTCATGCACGTCTGGTACGCGCTCATACTCTGGGGCGCGCTCGCCGTGGCCCTGCTCGCCGCGACCCACCTCCGCCTGCGCCACCTCACCCCCGACACCCGCTCGCCCGCGACGAGGTCCGCATGACGACGTTCCTCACGTACATCGGCTGGTACAACCTGCTCGGCCTCCCCCTGCTCTTCGCGTTGCAGTCGGAGCGCATCGCCGATCTCGTGCTGCGCCGCGGCACCGAGATCATCGCGCAGCCCTACGAGCACGGCCCGTACGGACGCCTCTGGCTCTGGTGGACGGCGGGCGCGAACGGCGCGGTCGGCTTCGTCATGGTGCGCGCCGTCGACTGGCCGCGCGCCGCGCAGAACGACGTCGTCGTCGCCGCGCTCTTCGTCTACGCCGTCCTCTACGTCGCGATGGCCATCGGCGCGCGCGCCCCACGCTACGGCCGCGGCATCTGGACGGTGCACGGCCTCTGGATCGGCCAGATCGCGTGGGGCCTCTACGCGCTCTTCACCTGAGCGCGCGCGGCCGCCGCGATCCCCGGCTCCCGGCGCATCCTGCCGGAGGCCAGCGACCCCACGGATCAGCGGCGTCCGCCCGCGCCGCCGAGCCCGGCGAGCCCGGCGACGAGCACACCGACCAGCACGCCACCGACCGCCTGCAGCGCCTCGCGGTCATCGGCGTCGAGGGCGCGCCCCTTGCGGAGGGCCGCCTGGAACTCGGCGACTTCCTGGGCGGATGGTTCCGTCCAGCGCGGCGGTGGCGCGGCCGCGGCGAGCGGCCGATCCGGCGCCTTGTGGTTCGAGACCCGGATCACCTCCGCGAGCTCGCCCGCGTCGAACCAGGTGCCGTGGGCCGCGCACGCGTCCAGGCCGAAGGGAAGACGCGGCGCACGGGTCATCGACATGGCGTTCGTACACACCGGGCAGGCGCGGGGTACTGCCGTCCTCGGGGTACATGACGCCCGTGGTGCCGCAGTACGCGCACGCGACGGCCGTTCCGCTCGGCGAAATCGGGCCTACAGGGAGAGACCAGGGCGCCCCGCAGGTATCGCAGCGCAAGGACATGACGCCGGACCCAAACACCGCTCTCTTCCACGGAGCGCGCCCGCGTGAAGCGGCTCCCGCCGTAGCCGGGGACGGGCGTGCGCCGGGTGGCCGATCCAGTCGCCAGTTCCGGCTTGCGCGTCCAAATATTCGATGAATCCGGATATCTGTGCGATGGCACGCCGTCGCGCTGCTCACGGCGTTCCACCTCCGCCTGCGGCACATCGCGCGCGATACGCCCGGCGCCACCGGCGAAGTCCGCGACGCCCTCCGCGTGATGCGCGTCACGCCGCGCGCGGCAGCAGCAGCGTGAACGTCGCGCCGCCGCCCGGTGTCGGCGCGTAGGCGATGCTCCCGCCATGGGCCTCGGCGACCCGCTTCACGAAGGCGAGGCCGAGCCCGGTCCCCGTCGGACGGGTCGTGAAGAAGGGCGTGAAGAGCCTTGGGATGTCCGCGTCCCGGACACCTTCACCACGATCACTGATGGTGATTGCGACGCGCGCACCGTCCGGTCGACACCGCACGCGGACCTCCTCGACGGGCCCGCCCGACTGCACGGCGTTGCGGACGAGGTTCGCGACCACGAGCCGCACGAGGTGCGCGTCGGCATTCAGCATCCCGGCGCCCGCGGCGTTCTCCACGGTGATGGACGCACGCACGCTCTCCTCCTGCGCGGCGACCACCGTGTCGATCAGCTCCGACACCGCGATCGCGTCGCGCCGCAGGTCGAGCGGTCTCACGAAATCGAGAAGATCATCGACGATGCGCCGGATCCGCGCGGCCTCTTCGCCGACGATGTCGACGAGCGCGTGCGCCTGCACCGCGTCCGGCGGGACGGTGCGTCGCAACATCGGCACCGCGTTGAAGAGCACCGCGACCGGATTGCGGACCTCGTGCGCGACGACGGCCGAGAGCTCCCCGAGCGCCGCGAGACGCTCCCGTCGCACGAGCGCATCGCGCGCGACCTCGAGGTCGTGCCGCACCTCCCCGAGCGCGCGCAGGCTCCGCGCGTGCACGTCCACGAAGGACGCGCCGACGCCGAGCCCGAGCGCGAGCAGCCCGAGGTCGTTGAGGTAGGGCATCCGCGTGACGCCGCTGAACGCGAGGCTGTCGTTGACGGAGGTGGCCGCGAGCAGGGCGCTCGCGACGAGCTGACTCGACGCGCCGGGCACGCGCTTGCGCCAGAGCGCGTGCGTGCGCCACGCGATGTAGAGAAGCCCCGTCGCGTAGAACCCGCAGAGCACGAGTCCGAAGCGGGTCGGCACGCTGTCGCGATAGACCATGCCGAACCACGCAGAGCGCGCGAACACCGCGGGGGAGACCGCCAGCCCCGGCACGAGCGCGAGCAACGCCGACGCTGCGCACAGCCCCATGACCGTGCGATCGAGACGCGTGAGCGCCGCGCCATCCTGGCTCGCAAGGAAGCGAACCCAGAGCGCGCCGTGCAGCGCGCCTGCGCACATCGACACGCGCGAGCACAGCTCTTCGGTGTGCGCCGAGACGCCGAGCCCCATCGACATGCTCGACACGCCGAACGCCGCACCGATGAGCGCGCCGAGGCTGAACCAGAGCAGCGAAGGCGTCCCGAAGCGACGCCACGCGACGAGCGCGTAGACCGCGAGCAGCGTGAGGCACACCGCCGAGATCAGCGGCAGCACGCCCTCGGGCCCGAGCGACGGCACGGTCATCGACGCCCTTCCTACACCATCGCCGTCGCCGCGTCCGCGCCCGTGAAGCGGCTCCCGCCGTAGCCGGGGACGGGCGTGCGTCGGGTGGCCGGTCCAGTCGCCAGCCCCGGCTTGCACGCCAGAATATTCAATGAATCCGAGCATCTAGGCGATGGCATGCGCCTCGCTAAGTGTCTCGCGCATGACGACCCGCCGCCTGCTGCCGCTGCTGCTCGCCCTCCCCGCCCTGCTCCTGCCCGCCTGCGCCACGGGCACGCCCGACGCGCTCGACGAGGCCGCCGAAGAGACGGGCCTCGACGCGCCGCTCGAGTCGGTGCCCGACGAGGGCAAGGCAGACGGCGTCGAAGAGCTCGGCCCCACGGTCGCAGCGGGCGCGGCCACCGAGGTGTGGTCGGTGCGCAACGCGTGGACGGATCGCGACACGACCGAGGCGCGCCGCGCGGGCATCGCGTGGAGCGCGAGCAGCGGCCTCGACTGGGAGCAGAAGTACGAGCGCTGGGTCGGCTCGGTCGAGGTCATCCCGCGCGCGAGCTACGGGCAGACGGTCCGCCTGCGCACGCCGCAGGGCATGCGCACCTTCGACGCGCCGACGCTCGAGTGCGCGGAGTTCGGGCTGTTCCTCCGCGCGACCTTCGCGTCGATGCACGGCCTGCCCTTCTTCCTCACGGGCTGGGACGCGACGAGCCGCCAGGCGATGTACGCCGGGCACTTCGGCTTCGTGAACCGCCGCGGCGAGCGCGTGCGCAACTTCCCGCTCTTCCGCACCGCGTACACCGACCACAGCGCGACGTGGCGCGACGGGCAGCCCTGGCCGAGCGACGCGCGCCTGCGCGGCCTGCGCCTCGGCGACGACGACACCGTCGCCTTCCTCTCGACCGACGGCACGACCCGCGGCGCGGGCGCGTACTTCGACCAGATCTTCCTCAACAAGCGCGTCGGCTACTTCATGCGGCTGCTGCTCCTCTACTTCGGCAGCGTGAACCTCGCGGACGGCGCGAACCTCTATCACGCGCGCCCCGAGTCGCTCCGCGCGGGCGATCTGCTGCTGCACCGCTGGCAGCGCCGCGGCATCGGCCACGTGCTGCCCATCCTGCGCCGCACCGAGGTCGACGCGACGCACTTCGAGGTCGCCGTGGCCTCCGGCTCGATGCCGCGTCGCCAGCCGCTCTGGGAGTCGGGCGCGGGCGCACGCAGCGAGTTCCTCACGGACGACGCGGGCGGCCCCGGCGCGAACACGGACGGCGACGTGTACGCGAAGCTCGGCGGCGGCCTGCGCCGCTGGCGCACGGCGACGCTCTCGGGCGGCCGCTGGCGCAACATCCTGCGCAGCGCGGACCGCACGAACTTCATCGACGACACGGACCTCACCGCCATCGCCGCGCGCGTCGAGCGCTTCGGCACGCTGCTCGCGCAGGCGAGCCCCGAAGGCCGCCGCGACGCCGCGGTCGCGCGCATCAGCGCCGCGCGCAGCCACCTCACGATGTACCCCGCGAGCTGCGCGGCCCGCACGCGCCGCGAGGACGCCTTCACCGAGCTCTACGCGGTGATGGACGAGTTCTTCGGCGACGATCGCGCCGCCGTCGACGCGCGCTACCGCACCCTCGCCGACCGCGTCTTCGCCGAGCTCACCTATGCCGAGGCGCGCACCTGCTGCTGGAACGGCACGACCGCCGCGATGCAAGCGATCGTCCTGCAATACGCCGAGCGCGAGCAGGCCGACGCCGCCGCCGCGGGCACCTGCGTCGAGCCGACGGTCTTCCGCGCGGAGCAGGCCGATCTCGCTGCGGGCGGCGATGGCTACGGCCGCTGGCGCCGCTTCGCCGAGAGCCTCGGGCGCGGCGCCGAGTGGCGCGCATGGAGCGAGGACGAGACCTGCTCGGGCACCGCCGTCCCCGGCGATCGCACGAGCGGCCGCGGCCCCGGCGCGCCCTCCTGCGGCGCCCCGATGGCGCCCTCCTGCGACCCGGCAGGCGGCAACGACACGATCGCCCGCGCGACCCCGCTCGCGGCCGGCACCACGAGCGCGCGCCTCTGCACCGGCGACGTCGACCTCTACCGCGTCGACGCGGGCTCGAGCACCGCCACGATCGTCCTCGCCTTCCGCCACGCGGCGGGCGACCTCGATCTCCAGGCCATCCGGGCCGATGGCAGCGTGATCGCCGAGAGCAACGGCACCAGCAACGAAGAGCGCGTGCAGGCGAGCGGCACCTTCTACGTGCGCGTGCTCGGCTACGCAGGCGCCGCGAACGACTACACGCTCCGCCGCTGAATCGCGGTCAGCGCGCGGCCCGCACGCACCACGCAAGGTGAAGCGCGCGGCCCGGTGCACCGTGCCGGCCCTCAGCCCTGCTTGATGAGCGCGAGGTCGAGCTGGATCTTCACCTCGTCGCCGACGAGCACGCCGCCCGCCTCGAGCGCGACGTTCCACTGCAGGCCGAAGTCCGAGCGCTTGACCTTCGTGGTCGCCGTGCCGCCGACGCGCAGCTGGCCCCACGGATCGCGCGCCTCGGGCGTGCTGTCCGAGACGGCGAGCGCGACCTCCTTCGTGACGCCGTGCATCGAGAGGTCGCCAAAGAGCGTGAAGCCCTCGCCGCTCGCCTCCGTGCGCCTCGACACGAAGGTGATCGCGGGGTGCGTCTCCGCGTCGAAGAAGTCCGCGCTGCGCAGGTGCGCGTCGCGCTTCTCGTCGTGCGTGGCGATGGACGCCGTCTCGAGCGTGACGTTCGCCGTCGTGCCCTCGGGCTGCGCCGGATCCCACGAGACCTCGCCGCTGAAGCGCTGGAATTCACCGCGCACCGTCGAGACCATCATGTGGCGGATCGCGAACGAAGCGTGCGAGTGCGAGGGATCGATCGTGTAGGTGGCGCGGCTCATGGTCATCACTCCTTCGTGGTCGGTGTCGAGCCTCGGAGAGCGCTGCGCGACGCAGGCGTCCGAAGGCGGGGCGAGCGTGGGGCGTGTCCGCCGCGCCGACCAGATCGCCACGCGACAACGCGACGTTGCTCGCGCGGAAACCGGCCCGGCGCCACCCCCGGGGACACGCACGCCCACCATGGCCAGCCGGCTGTCCGTCGCTGTAACCTGCGCGGATGACGAGGCTCTTCGGGCTGCTCTTCGGGCTGCGCACGCGGGTGCCGCGCACGCCGTACATCACCGCGGGCCTCTCGCTCGCGGTGCTCAAGTTCGGGCTCGACTTCGCGATCGTGCGCGCCTTCACGGGCACGTCGTGGTCGCCGCTCGGCTACCTCGTGCCGAGCGTGCTGCTCCGCGAGACGAGCGAGGGCCCGGCGCCCGCGGCGATGTACGTCCTGCTCGCGGTGGGCGCGATGCCCTTCCTCTGGGTGGGCCTCTCGATGAGCGTGCGGCGCGCGGCCGATGCGGGCCTCTCGCCGTGGTTCGGCGTGCTCTTCGTCGTGCCGCTCCTCAACTACGCGCTCATCGCCGCGCTCTCGCTGCTGCCCTCGAAGCGTGACGCCGCGTGGCACGCGCCCGCGCACCTCGGCGCAGCGCGCACACCGCACGACGCGCGACCGGCCCTCAGCGCCAGCGTGCGTGCGGCGCTCCTCGGACTGCTCGGCAGCATCGCGCTCGGGCTCGCGATGCTCTGGCTCAGCGTCTACGGATTGGAGCTCTACGGCGCCGCGCTCTTCTTCGCGACGCCCTTCGCGATGGGCACGGTGTCCGCGGCCGTCTACAACCGCGACGCGCAGCGCGGCCTGCTCGCGACGCTCGCCCTCGCGCTCGTCGGCACCGCGATGACGGGCTCGATCGTGCTGCTCTTCGCGCTCGAAGGCGTGATCTGCCTCGCGATGGCCTTCCCCATCGCGGCCGCGATCTCGCTCGCCGGCGCGCTCGTCGCCTGGGCCATCGCCGCGGGCGTGCGCAACACGCCACGGAAGCCCGTCGGCGCCGCGTTCCTCTTCATCCTGCCGCTGCTCGCCTTCGGTGAATCACGCGTCGAGACACCCACGCTGCGCCACGTCACCACGCACATCGAGATCGACGCGCCCCCCGAGGCGGTGTGGCCGCACGTGATCGGATTCTCCGAGCTGCCCGCCCCGCCCGAGTGGTTCTTCCGCCTCGGCGTCGCGTATCCGCAGCGCGCGCGCATCGAGGGCGCAGGCGTCGGCGCGGTGCGCCACTGCGAGTTCTCGACGGGCCCCTTCGTTGAGCCGATCACCGCGTGGGAGCCCCCGCGCCGCCTCGCCTTCGACGTCACCGCACAGCCCCCCTCGATGAGCGAGCTGAGCCCCTATCACCGCGTGAACGCGCCCCACCTCGAGGGCTACATGGTCTCGCGCGGCGGCGAGTTCCGCCTCGTCCCGCTCCCGGGCGGCCGCACCCGCCTCGAAGGCACCACGCATTACACCCTCGCCATCTACCCCGAGACGTACTGGGTCGGCTTCGCCGAAGTGCTGCTCCACGCCATCCACTGGCGCGTCCTCTCGCACATCCGCGCGCTCAGCGAAGTGGGGTGACGCGCGGCCCGCGCGGGACGTCGCGGCGTGGCAGCGCGGAAACGATTCGCCAACGACTCACCCCCTGGCGGCCGCTCCCTCTCGACGCGCGTCGACGCCTCTGCACACTCGCGCGGTGCTCATCCCGCGGCGTTCGCCTCGTCGGCTCCCTTCGCCATCGGCCTGCGCCATCGCAGCGGCGTGGACGCTGTTCACCGCAGCGCCGATCTCCGCGATGCCGCACGCAGCCGCGCTCGACGTTCCCGGCCTCACCCCGGGTGATGTGATGTCGGTATTCCGCATCACGAAGAGTGAGAATCGCAACGAAGTCCACTAC
>Ga0172372_10007075_pt1 | contig 15138 bp, 22 predicted proteins | sample LakKiv5m_2_FD_114544 | JGI IMG/M metagenome (GOLD analysis project Ga0172372, IMG submission 114544) | Freshwater microbial communities from Kabuno Bay, South-Kivu, Congo - kab_092012_9.5m | ecosystem: Environmental > Aquatic > Freshwater > Lake | place: Democratic Republic of the Congo...
AATGCGGGGGGGCCCTGGGGGGCAGCCGCCCCCCACCCCCAATTGAAGGACACACACGGCGGTCTATGTTAAGTTACACTCTCCCTGTTCTACCCAAAACAATTCAACTCCAACTCCAATGCCAATGTCAGTTAACCTTGTTCCTGTCTACTCCCGTATCCGCAATGTTTCCTGGATGGTTCTCTTCAATGCTCTTGGAATAACACTTGCCAATGGTATCTTTTGGGCTGCTATTTTGGTAATCGCATATGATACACTCCCAGAAAAAGTCAATAGTCATTCTTATTTCCTTGGGGAAAGGTTTGTATGGTTATCCTATTTAGTATTTGTATTCCAGTTGTTGATAATCACATTATGTATTGTAGCAATAAATGAATCTAAACCTGAAAATGATACAGATGAAGAATTCATCAGTGTCATGAATGATATACGTAGATATCTCTGTTATTGTGATTTATTCTTCCAATACGGAGTTATTCACGTAGCAGTTGTCTGGTATCTATACGTTTCCATCACATTCTGCTATATGGAACTATGGGAAGAGGGTTTGTTTACCGCAGTAATCACCGGTGTTCTTCTAGCAACTGTTGTAGATCATTTTATCAAACTCTTAACAAGCAATTACGTTGTTCTCAATGATGAAGCCAAAATTCGTATTAGCATTCGCACATTGATTTATGAACCCGATGAATTCTTTCGTCAACTCGTTACATTTACTTGGGAATAACAATAAGGGGTCTATATTTTTACTTTGTTTCGGGTTGGGTTTCCTGAATTGAAGGGTGATTTTCCTCACACTGGACCCATCACATTCATAGAAAGGCCTAATCATAGCCAATTCCACTTTCAATGAGTTCTACCATTGTTCTCCCCGATCATATGGAGTTTGATACCACGAGTTTCATTGTGCTAGGTCTCAATGGCCTTGATCTGGGACACGAAATGATTTACTTTGCAGCCTACTCACCTGACCGCCTTGACCTTGTTCGGGAGCACCTCGCCAAACTTGGATTTAACGGAGAATTTGAAAAGGTTAGGATTGTTACCAGTAAGTCTGGTGAAGATAGGAAAACAGAAGATTGTGTCGGAGTTGTCGCTATTCACAGGATTTCCAATCTCACCCCCACGTACACCAAGGAAGATGGAAAACAATATGCTGCCGTGTTTGAAGTAGGAGAATCTCAGGATCATTACTCTTGGTCAACTCCGTATGGGGCAACCCAAATGCCCTACCTCGCATATCCCGGGCTAACTGACGCACAAAGAACCGAGTTGTGGCACAAGGAACATCATCGTATCCGTAGTTTGACTAATGGACGTGTCTTTTGGAATGACTTTCCTGTCAAAGACCATCCAGAATCAATGATCTTCCGCGATGACCCTTCATTTGTTCCATTGCCTCACCGTTTCCACGAACTCCCATTCAATCCTGAAACAATCCCTCAAGATTGCTTGGACTATGTGGCTGAATATGGAAAGTATATCGCAGACCCCTACGAATATCGCCTACAGGCCGAGAAGGAGATTACGAGGAAACACGAAGAAGGATCCCTTCTAGAAGAGGATGGAACCTGGGAGCAGTATTGGGCGTGGTGTAAGGTTCCAAACCCTATTCACATTCTCAAACGGACAATGGTTGAAAATCTCACAGTTGAAGAGTACTATGACCGCTTTGGTCATCGGGAAGAAACAGAAACCGAATAAAATATCCCTAATAGAGGAAACCTACACGATTTATAGATATATTATTTAGTATCTATTTTTATTTTTGAAAGATTTGGTTATTACGACTGAATAAACTCCCTGATTCTCCCCCAGTCTAACACCAAATCATTGTGACCACCGGGTACGATTTTGAGTTCAGTGTGTTCCTGATTACATTCCTGGAGTTTATATGCGTGATTGACTCCTATTAGAGTATCATTCTCCCCGTGAATAATCAAGCATTTTCCAAGGAAGGCTTCAAGGCTCATAAACGTTGTGAAATCCTCCCCTACAAAAAAGTTAATTAGCCAGGCAATCATTCCAGCAAATCTATCGCGGATAAACTGGAAAACACTGAATGGACCACTTTGTAAAATAATCTTGTCTATTCCTTTTCGCTGTGCTGTTTTCATAGCAACAGGACATCCAATCGATTCTCCGTAGAATATGATTTTTTCTGGTGGATATTTCAGTTTATCAATCACATAATCATATACCTCTTCAGCATCCTCATAAAATTGGGTTTCACTTGGTTTCTTTCCACTCATCCCATACCCACTATAGTCAAACAAAAGGAGGTCACATCCAATTTTATGGAATTTCTCTACTAAATGTTCACGATGGCTGATATTTCCAGCATTCCCGTGGCAGAATATTACAAGTTTTCTGTCCTCATCATCGCCCTCCCCCCCTGGTTTTTGTTTTCGACAAAGCCATCCGTGAATATGGCCAATCCAAATGTCTACAGCAGTTTCAGGCTTTATCGTATATGAGACCACCTTGGATGGATGAAAGTAATACGATCGTATAAATGCTTTCCCCGAAACAACAATTCCCACAATAACTACGACAAGGATTATGAGTAGATCTCCGCCATTCATAATGATACGATACGATACGATAGTCTAAGTTATTTTAGACATTAACACATAGTTTTAACCGCAAAATATGAGCGGATACTATGATGAATCTCTGCGGGAAGAATATGAACATATGGAACTGTTACAGAGACTATGGGAGGAGGATCTGGTTTTGAAATTTCCTGATGGTCTCACCCCTGAACAAGAGAGTTGGTTGAAAATCTATGAAACGGTGTATGTCACAGGTATGAAACATTTTCTCAAAACCCTCAAAGGAGAACCATCTACACTCCCCGACGATCCATTGTTTTGTGATGGGTGGGAAAATGCCCTTTTAAGTGTCAATACTTTTCACCGAATGTATGGATTTCCTCCACCACCGAAAAACCAAAGGGAGGATCACGAAATGAGTTGTGAAAAATGGAGAATATGGACAGCCCATCGTAAGCTCTGGCTAGAAATGTATACAATGGTTCGGGAGTATCAAATGAAACATGGTGTGGTGACCATCACAAAGGAAATCATTCCCCGCCCCACCCTCAAACGAAGAAATGCTAGAGACCTGAATTGATACAATGTTATATAAATGTACCAGTAGTACATCTACACAACAACTCATAGTACATCCACGTAAAATGGCTGCATCAATGAGTTTTACCGGCAAAGACCGATTCCTAGGATGTCTCACAAAACTAGAACGAAATAAGGAGGATTATATTGTCCTTTGTCTTCACGGATTTGATTGTGGGAGAGAGGAGATTTACTTTGCCGTGTATTCGCCTGATAGAAAGGATCTTGTTAGGGAGCATATTGCCCAGATTGAAGCAGTTGTAAATACATACTTTCCTCCTTCAACGCCTACACCAGAAGATGAATCTACCCCCGAAGATTTTATCAACCTTGATACTTTCCTACGCGGAGTTTCCATCCGCTGGATCTCTAGTAAGACCCCCGTGTATACCAAGGAGGATGGCAAGCAATATGCTGCTACATTTGAAGCGATTGGAGGGGTTGGATGTCAATGGAAGGAGCTTATGGGGGCGGTTCAACTTCAGGAACTCAGTACTCCTGGGCTGATAACAGACGCCGAACGACTTGCGATATATCATAAAGAATATCACCGGGAGAGGTGTTTGACAGATGAAAGATATTATAACTTGGATAAATCATATTGGGATGTCTTCCCCAAAGGAAGCCTACCGGAGTTTGTTAGAAAATCCCTTGATGACCGGTTTGTAGCATCCCCTCTCTGTTATTATGAACTCCCATTCAATCCAGCGTCAGTCCCCCAAGATTGCCTAGATTATGCCGCCGAAGTTGGTAAATATCTGGAAGACCACACTTCCTATAGAATGGAGACTGAACGAAAGAGAGATGAGAAGGAGGACGCAGACGACGTAGAGGGTGATCCATATGCGTATGCTACAATCCCAAATCCTTGGGCGATTGTTAAAAGAACCCGCATTCAGGCAATCAAAAAAGAAGAGTTTTACAAGCGGTATGGAGGAAATCCCTTTCCATCTTTGAGTGAAGCATTGCCTTGAAACCTAGATGACTATTTATCAAATAAATGAATGGAAAACATTCCTCACTCCCCATAGAGGGAAACGATGTATCGTTTTATTTCCCACATTGGCGCAGGAGACTTGTATCCATCGAGTGGACCACAGCCTCCCAATGACATTACTTCCACGAATACCATTTCCCTGGCAGCGTCCATTCCTCCCTCATTTTCTCCCAAGACGCCATTTACTTGGGCTGGATATCTCTACCGGGTTGTTTCTGTGGCATTCGGCAAGCCAACCACCGCCTACAATCTCCGGTATGATGTGCCGGCATATAGTTTTTCCGCCGGGAGCCCTATTCTCAAAATGCCGGAGCCTCTGGGGTCGATAGAACTTCTTGCCGAGAACCAGGGCATCGCCCCTGGCGGATCCGCCGACCAAACACTCCCGAGTGCGGGAGCTACAAATCTTCAAATAAGTATCCCCGTCTATGATGCCTCCAAGATTGGCGGGGATTTCTCCGCATTTTTCCAAACAGTCACTCCCACCAACTCTCAAGCATTCACCGAGAGCCTCCTTCAACTCGTCGCTGGACAAAACAACACCATTGAACTCCCTCAAGGAATTTTCCAACTCAACGCCTCCCTTGTTTCCTACAACTATACAAATCCTTCAACCGGAGGGGGAATGGGGGTTGTTGTCCCTGCCACGGGAATCGCCATCCAGAACCCTCCCAAATTTTCATTCTCCCAGGAAAGCGGGGGCTCCTATTTCAAAGACTATCCAGCCCTCGCAATGAGAATCAATGATGGAACCGCGGGGTATTCCAATGGAAAGATGATGCTCCCAAATGGGGGCGGAGCTACACAAATCGTTTCCTACTCCCTCGCCACATTCACCCCAGGAGGAGAAGCGTTTACACAGGACGGCATCCCCGTGGTTGTCACTGACAAGGATGGTAATGCTGTCAAGGTTGTGGGCGAAGCTCCCGAGTCGGCGATGCCACTCAATATGCGTCTCCTTCAGGGCTTAGTGGGAGTGATTGTGGTGATGGGTCTCCTGGCCTTGTTTGTGATGCTCCCAAATGGAGACTCCTCCATGCGCTCCCTGGGGCTTGTCCTTGTAACCTTTTTCCTGGGACTGCTCCCAATGATTTTGGCGGGGTCTTCTCTGGGGGGATTGAATATGCTCCCAAAAAGTGGAGGGTATACGACATTGATGTGGCTGGTTATCTTTGTTATGGGGTTGGTGGGAGTTCTTGGGGTGGGAGGATTATTCTTGGAGATTTACTCTGGAGAACTCAGCGCATACATCAATCCAGGGATTACGATTTCCACACTCCTTGTGGGGGCAATGTTTGTTCTCTATGTATTCATCCTCGCAAATGGAACTACATCGGCAGACTATGACCCTAAATTCAAGAGCACTCCCTTGTTCCTTCAGTCTCTCTCGGGGATATTCAAGGCACTCATTCCCCTTGGGATAATGGCCGTATTTGGCCTCCCACTTCCGCTACTCAATCCAATGTTTCTCCAGGGACTTGCCTCCAAGGAAGGATTTGAGGCGAGAACTACTGCCATTCCCACAACGGAAACTCCCAAGGACATTGTTGGAAATATCAACGCAATGCTTCGGGTTGCCAAACTACCGCCTGACACATTTATGGATGATGCTTTTGGAAACTCCTTTGGAAAGACACTCTCTGCCATCCGTCCAATCCAGCCGGGGGAGAAACTGATGTCAAAAATCCCTGGAGAGATTATTGCGATTGAAAAGGGAGATACGGTTGTCATTCCCTTGGTGAAAACATTGGCTCCTGGTTCTGGAGGTGGGAGTGAGGGGGGTGTAAGTGGAGGAGTGGGCGGGGGTGGAAGACCAGTTCCCAAAGTTATCGGTTTCCACTCCCTTGGAACTGTTAGGCAGAATTTCCCCACGAGTGAAAGGGGGGGAGAACCCAAATCTCTTGGGAGTGGTGTAAGCTATCTGAAGATTACTGATTTCACAAAAGAAGGAGGCATTGAAGACAATGTCTCATTTGGATACTCCTTAACTCTTGCGACAACATTGGCGATTGTTATGGGGGTGTCCCTGATAGCTCCCTCTCTTGTTGGATCCACCGCATACCCTGGGGAGGGTGAAAAGGAGAAACCCGCCCCCACCTTTGCAGAGCAACTCACCGACTCCTTGTTGGCAATCGTGCCTCCCGTGATTGTTGCCTACTTTGTTCACGCATCGGGGATTTATCGGTCATTCACTCCTGGCTACTGGATACTGATGTTGACGGCTGTTGCCTCTGCGGGAGTGAACATTGGGGTTATGAGTAAACGATTTTCAGGAGGAAACTAAGATTAGAAACTGTAATGGTATATCAAATCAAAATAAACTGAGTTAGGGAGGACACTAGGTTGTCCTTTTTTACTCAATCGTGTTAGATGGAACGCGTCATCATTGTGTTGGCGATTCTGGGGGCAGTGTTTGTCCTTGCGTACTCCCTTTATATTTATGGTGGTGTGGCGGAACCATTTGTTGTCTCCGCCGATGCTCCCTTAAAAGCCATTGTCAATCCCGAAACAATGAACCCTACTGGGGTTGTAAGTGAAATCTCCAACAAACAGACGGGTCAGGGAGGGTTCTTTTATTGCCGGGAGGAGAATGCTCCCTATGACGAAACAATGGCAAACCTCCCAACCTGCGGGCAACTCCGGGCGGATATGATGGAGCGTTTCCGAAAAGAGGGAGTTGTTCCCACGGGAGCCTCTTGTGGGAGTGGGAGTGGGAGTGATAGTGGGAGTGGGAGTGAAGGGGAGGGAGAAGAGTTTGTGGGACCTGTATCCAATCTTCAAGTGGTCTTGAACCGATGTGCTCCTCGGGAGCAATGGGCGTATTGTAATCCCCTCGTGAACTGCTCCTACTATGTCAATCCAGCTACCCGACGACTTTACTGCCCAGTTGGGATGAAGCACATCACCGATCCCACTGGAAAACATACTGGATGCTACTCCTTTGGAAACAGTGACATCACCCTTGCCTACCGCTTTGCGGAGAATGTAAACCCCCTTCAGGCAATTCAAACAGTGGGTGGGGGGTTCCGGCTGTATCCTCCTCAAAGTGCCATTATCCAAGCTCTCCAGAAATCCAATCCGGGGGAGTTTGCCAAAATCATTCAGGAAAAATCCAATCTGGTTATGATGATGTTGTTTTCCTATCCCAACTTTTTACAAAAATACGGTGGTCCCGCGCAGACATTTTTCCGGGAACTCGTGAAGCAGTTTATGGATGGTGTTATGAACTCCTATGTTATTTATCAGCAAATCGGCGGAGGGGAGGCCAAGGTGGGCTACTACAGAATTCCGGGAGTGTATGTTCCGGATATCACTCAAGAACTCCCTGGGGGAGCATCATTTGATGTGACGGATGCTCCGGCGATCCCCTACACGGTGACCACGCCACTGCTCCCCAAAGTCAAACCACTTCCGGAGCATCAGGCGACGGCAGGGATGACACTCCCGGGACACCAACTCGAGGCTCCTTCCTCTGGTCCAGATGTCACCACACAGAGGCGCAGTCAAACGTGTAGATAGAACGGAGAAATCTCTCCAGAATATAAAACAATATTTGCAGTGTTTGCAATGATGTGAAGAGAACAATGGCAATAGGTTGATAAATACAATCGTCGTTTCTGGTACATTACCAGTCCAACGAGGAAGACCCCAATGGCAAATGATTTCAGGAGATAATACAGAACAATATTCTCTGACTCCCAGGCACGCCACACGGAATACCATAGAGTAACCTGTACTACAAACATATCCACATATCGTCTCCAAGAGTAGTCTGGGTGTTTCCAGTAAAGTACCGAAGTGATCCCTACAAGGAGTGGGACTAGACTTAGATCATAATGCCCCCTGTAGACAGCATATCCGTATGATAAAAACGATGAAAAGGAAGCATAGTAGATTTTCCTTGATAGTCTTTCGGGGAGAACAGATTCGTTCATCACCATAAATTATCACATTAACGAGAGGAGTGCTTAAAGCATTCGCCAGTGTACAACTAGTTAAATATGGGTCAGTTCCTAACAATGCTCGTTGGAAATCACCGACGTGAGATGATGGATGTGGTAGATGCTCTTGATGAACTCCCGCATATGGATATGACAAATCCTCGTGAAGAGGGACATGTGGAAATGGATGATGATATTCGGCACAGGGAACGACAGGAACTTAATTTAATTTATGCTGAGGCCTGTATTTATGAGGCATTTGGAATTTACATTCGGGACTGCATAAATGTAACTGAGCCTAATATTGAAACACTCCGTAGAATTACCAGAAAACTCAAGGAAATACAAGATAATGCGATTACAGAATATCGTGAAAATTATATGACGGATCCTGACATCAATTGGAAATTCATTGATGAAACACAGACGAGGATGGCGCAGGCTGTACGGACTGAACTAAACTCGCATAATAATGTATAGATAGATTTAATCCAAATATTCTCCATTATAGAAATGGGCTGTGTTCTTGTGAAAGGACCTACACAAACACCAGCGACAGCGACAGCGACAGCGACCCAGCCTTCTAAACACGAAATTCCGTTATTTATGCAGGTTGAAAGAAATTTACAAGAACATTGTAATAGTTTATGGATAAAATGTCGTGAGGCAATTCGTGATCCAATTGCGCTTGATGGTAAATGTAGGGAACTTGATAAACGACTATATGTAGCAATCAATGACCTCTATAGGTCAAAAATGCGTGAGCCTCGACATTTAATTACGTTTCAGGAATCGGCTATGAAAGAAATGGATACAATAGCCGGTATCCGTTCGGCTTAATCCGTTGTGTATATTTAACATTCAGTATCAACCAAATGGGAGGAATCGCATATAGTTCACCTCGTATTCCCGAACTTTTAATCGAACAGGTTGATAGAGATCTTCAAGAATATTGTGAAACACTATGCCGATCATGTATGGTTCTTTACGGGAGCATCGCCGTCGCAAAGAAAACATGTAGTGAACTCAAAGTATGCCTCCAGAGGGCACAAGACGACCTCCACACAATCCCGTGGGAGAGTTCTAAACATCTAGAGGATTTCCAAAAAACAAAAATATTAGAAATGGCCAAGATATCTGAACTATCAGCCGGCACCCTTACAACTCTTAAAAGGAAATAGATCATCTTTCCCTAGAATTGACCAACACCCTCGCCATTCCCCTCCCCATATTCTTTACAGCCAATAAACAGACCTACACAGATGGGAAACTATCTATTCTCCTCTGCCACCGCCGAGCAGCCGCGGGAAACCTCCCAGGCTCTTATGGATACTGACGGGAGATACGAGCAGACTGATGAAGAGTACAATCTCCGCCTCTATAAATACGAATGTAGGGTTTACGAATCCACACATCATACTCTTTCAAAGATTGTCAAGGGGCTCCCTGACGGAAAACATATGTCAAAAATCAGGGATATCGTGGAAACCCTCAATATGATGATGTACACAAATATCTATGAGGCTAAGGATACTCTCTATATAACACCCCCGGAGAATGACAACGCATTGTATGGAACCTATCTGGAACGAATTGATGCCCTTCAGGACCGGTATCTTAGTGGTGGGGTGGCAGAGGAGTAAGCGGGTTTGAATTGAGTTAGGGCGAGGAAGGATAACTATTTTTTACACATACACATACCGACTTCTAGGAGCATAGGGCTCATATAGAATTTCCATAGATATATCAGCACCGCTCTTCTAGTGCCTTTTTCCACCTGCCGTCCATTTCCCAGCGTTTCTGAATACTAACCGTAGAATGGTCTAGATTAAGTGTTGAGTTTTTCCAAGCCTCTGTAACTTCATTCGTAAACTCTTTGCGTGTTTTTTCGTCAAAACATACTTGAACTCTAGAGTCGATATCGGTTGCCTCATTACTTGCCCGAGTATCCATTGTGATATGACGACTATGAACTGACATGTCATCAGTAAGCGTTATTATCATATACGCGGCTAGTCCTCCAGCAAATACAACCGCTGTATTTAAAATGGTAGATCTGTTTAGCATATTCATTTCAACTTCTGTAAACACCAGTAGTTATGCTGTGTAAAAATCAGGAGAGCCAGCAAATAGGTTTCAATTCAGCATCTCTCCTCTAGTGCCTTTTGCCATTTACCATCCAGCTCCCATCGTTTTTGAACGCAGATTCGTGTCTCCTCACTAGACATTGTAGATTGGAATTCAACATCCCATACATCCTCATAAAACTCCTTGTGTGTTTTCTTATCAAAGCACGTATGAACTTTGAAATCAATGTCAGATGCTTTGTTTTTTGTATGTATATCTCTAATGATATTAACCCCCAAATAAAAGGCCATTCCTCCAGCAAATAAAATCACGATGCCATAAGATCCATACTGAAGACCTTTACCAATGCGATTCATATCGGGTCTGTGTTCAATAAGATATGTGTAAAAATCAGTAGATTTACATACTAGGTTTCAATTCAGCACCTGTCCTCCAAGGCCCTCTGCCACCACCTATCCATTAGTGCGATTCATTTTCTAATCTTCAATTGCAAGAAGACTATCAATGATAATCACTCCCTTGGCGAGGCTAGATATGATTTCGGCCTCAATCAACCTCTCGTGATGGTTATTGGATGTTGTAAACAAAGTACCTTCTTCATCATCCACTTTCTTGATCGTAAAGTGAATACATGTAGCTGTTTCACTCACACAAGAGAATGACAAATCCGTCTCATTGATATACATTATGTATTTGCTAAACATTTTCTTAATGGCGCGTGCCCATTCCAGGAATGACTCATCATCGTGAAACGCTGCAGTATAACCTCTCATACACGAGATGGTTATCTTATCGAGAACCTCGTTAATTGTTGACATTTATTGTGATGTTTGCTGCGATATAATCAATGTGTAATGTATAGAATGTTTAGACTATGTCATTCAATTCAACCACTGCCTCCTCTTCCACACCCCCATAATTTCCTTCCCCCCGAATGTCATTTTCTTCTTCGGTGTTATATTCTGTTTCAGTTTCATCCCCCTCGCCACCTGAAACCTCCCTCGGTTGGACAAATGTCTTTTCCCCAAGGAGTTTCAATGTAAATGGTACCTCGGCAACATACGACCCGATAAATTGGGGAATGATAAACTGGAGTTGTAGGGTGAGATTTGTAAAGAATTGAATTACCTGGAGAATTTGATAAAAGAATGGTTCCGCAAGGACAATGATATATGTCCAAAATGGACTAAATGGGATTTCCTTCATAGCTTTGTTCCAAATATACATGTGGAGATTTTGACCAATGACTGACTGGTAGTATGTCGTTAGGAGTGATGAAAAGAAACCGACAACATACATCAAGCCAACCTTTTCCCAGGAATCCAACTTGACCCCAATGAAAGATGTTGTGTTTTCCTCGGTTGTCCCGGGTCCAAAATGGAGAAATCCCTCTGTGAATGCCCCTGCGAATCCAAGAAACAGGAGATATCCAGTAATAAAGAGTGTAAAAATACACAAGGCAGTCTTCGGGTTCATAAAGAACTCAAAGAATGACAAATTTCGTTTCGAATTAAGACGACCATATTGAACCTGTGTCATTTTTGTAAGTTATCTTGTACAAAACAGAATGGATCCATTTAGATGAATGTCTTTTCCCCAAGGAGTTTGACTGTAAATGGAACATCCGCCAAGTAAGATCCAATGAACTGGGGAATAATAAACTGAAGTTGAAGTGTGAGATTTGTGAAAAACCCGATTACCTGGAGAATTTGATAAAAGAATGGTTCCACGAGAATAATAAAATATGTCCAAAATCTGCTAAATGGAACTTCCTTTACTGCCCTATTCCAAATATACATATGAAGATTCTGCCCAACAACAGATTGGTAGTATGTCGAGAGTAGAGCTGAAAGGAATCCAACTACATACAACAATCCAACTTTCTGCCAAGAGTCCAACTTGATTCCCAAAAATGTTGTAGTATTCTCCGGAGTTGTCCCGGGACCAAAGTGGAGAAACTTTTCCGTAAACGCCCCTTCTAAATCAAGAAACACTAAATAGCCAATCACAAATATCGTAAAAATAAACAACGCGACCTTCGGGTTCATAAAAAAGTCAAACACGGATGACATCTCCGGCGGTATCTACTATATCACATTAATTTTCCCCAAGCATTCCCTTGAATGCCTTGAGCATTCCCATACTGGACTTGAGCATAGGAGTGGCAGAATGTAAAAGTCCCATCAACTCCTGTTGGTTTTTCATAAGTGCTTTGGCATCCTTGTTAAGAGATTTCATCATTGATTCGTTGGAGCCATTCTCACTGAGAAACTCCTTCATATTCTTGTCAAAATCTACCCCGGGGGAACCAAGGTTCCCCCTTGCCCCCTCCTTTTTTGTCTCTTCGGTATCACCCTCCTTTTTCTTCGCATCCTCACCATTCTCCTTTTTTGTCTCTTCACCTTCCTTTTTCTTCGCATCCGGGGGAACCCCTCCTCCAGATTTTGTCTCTTTGTCATCACCCTCCTTTTTCTTCGCATCCTCTTCTTCACTCGCTTCTTCATCCACAACTCCCTTGTTTTCCTCCTTTTTCTGTACCTCAAAACCCTCTGGAACAACCCGCGGGAAGGACATTGTCCGGAGAATGGCACCAAGGACAATCACTCCCAAGAGAATCAGGGCAGTGTGAATCAGTGTCTGGAGATGTTTCATATCCGGAACTCTACTACATTCCTAGAGAAAGATACGTTGGACGGCATAGTAAATCAATCCTCCCACCACCGCCTTGGCAATCAATCCACCATATCCCAGTCTTCCATCCACAAGGAGAGTTGGAACAAACTTGCCGAGCATATCATCTGCCTGAGAAATCCCCATCAGGAGTATCAGTACAGCAACCATCAAAGGGAGCCTGATTTCACGGAGAACCATCTGTAGGAAATCTCCATTCATAATATCCCCACTCCCTCCACCTCCACCTCCTTGTGATTTAGCAATCACGTCCACACTTTGATGGGGTTGACGAAGGAAATCTGCAGAGTCTTCATACTGCCCCCTGTATTCATAGGACACAGGATCCTGGAAATGAACTGCTGGGAGAGGAGGTTGAGGAACCGCAGGAGGTCGGTATTGTTGATGTTGAGGATGTTGTTGGTACTGGTGTTGTAAATGTTGGGTTGACCCGTGGGTCATACCACCATCCCCGTGATCACCATAATCTCCCACAACACTATCTCCACTCCCACCGCCCCGTCCTCGCTCAACATCCCGAAGGATCTCATTCACAACTTCATCCCCGCGTTGCTCAAAATCCCCGCGGTCCAATCCAGACCCTCCCATTCCACCGCCTCCCATTCCACCTCCACCACCCCCCATTCCCGAGGGAGCCAGGCCTTCATTATTAGAAGCAACAGGACGCATTGGAGGCATTAAACCCGTTCCAGGACCAGACACAAGCCGAGCCGTCTCTCGCTCCGATGGACGCCGGGCATTGGGAGGGGCTGACCCAGTTGGAATCAACCGAGAAATCGGTGTCATCATTTCGCTTTCCATAATGATGCTGTCTAACAGCAACCAATGGATTCTAAACAAAGGTCTAAACGGAGATTTACTTTCCAGAACACGTGGTTATTTTTGGCTGGAATGTATAACATCCGGAATCAAACTTGAATACCTTTCCCTCTACATCTTCCGGATTGGGAGCCTTGATCACAATACATCGGTCTCCTTCACAAGTTCCCCGAAAAATGGATGCCAGTCCAAGTCCCAAAATTACAAAAATCATTGTTCTCACTGCCGGATCACTCAAGTATTTCTCAAGCATTCCGTGTTTTTCTATCTATAGGGGCTTTATTGGGAGATAAATGCGTCTTTCCATTGGGGAGCCGGAGCATTCTCCTTGGGTTGAAGGAGGAGAGGGAGTGATGTGGTAGTGTGTGTAGTGTGCGTAGCGCGTGTATGGTGCGTTGGGTCATCATCGTGTTGATGGAAGCCCTCTCCTTTTGACAAGGGGATGGTTTTCGCTGTATCGGTACATTTAGTCTCCTTGGCCTCATATTCGTAGCAGTTACTTGCTCGGTCAACATATGTAACCAGTCCAGCATTTTTGGGAGTGGGCCAACGGATAATCACCTCTGGGCGGTCCTCCATCAATCCAATCACCACCAGACCCAAGCAAAACGCAATCAAAAACACGACTAAATCATTGCGGGTTATCGGGAGCATCAAACTCGTCCTTTCCTATCATATCACCGGACTTTACAACTCTTTGGGGTGTGGTTTTACAAGGAGAAACATTTTGTAAGAGTAAGGAGATATTACTATGGAAGGTGGTGAAACAAGAGAACTACTCTACGCACATCTTTACAGCCTTGTGAAAACCTTCCTAATGGACCAAATCCTTGTATCATCTCTTTCACGGAACCCATCGTCTTCCAATGTGAGATTACTTATTGATAATACTCATAAAGTCAGGAATATTGAGGAGATGATTGAAACCCGAATTTATAAGGAAGAAATTAAAACTCAGCGCGAAATCAATCGGGATTTCTGGTTCTATACAAACTCCCTACAGCGCCCCAAGGATACCGAAGAGGGGGAAATCTAAATAAGACTATCACCTTGATTTTATTAAATGGATAATGGAATTGGCAAATCCTCCTTACATAAAGCAACAGACACTAAATCACGTGTTTCCAGTGGTTTCATTGCCCCTCCCTTTGCCTGTTTGAAAATCATCGGCGAACGGAAGATATCCATTTCCCCCGCCAACGATGACGCTGCCTGTTGAAGCTCCGTCCCTGGTCCTTCCTCATAGGAATAAATCGCCCCTGCGTATGGCTGTGTTTCAATCGCCCGCGTATGCTCATCTTCCAACTGCCGAATCGCCCGATACTCCTCGGTGAGTTCGTCAAACAACCGCTCATCTCCCTTGGTAATCGTCTCCAGTGCCAACACACGGTCCCTGACGTGTTTCAACTCACCCAATAACGAAGATGCTGCCTGATGAAGCTCTTGGGTCACTGTTGCCTGGTCCACA
>Ga0172372_10007076_pt1 | contig 15138 bp, 16 predicted proteins | sample LakKiv5m_2_FD_114544 | JGI IMG/M metagenome (GOLD analysis project Ga0172372, IMG submission 114544) | Freshwater microbial communities from Kabuno Bay, South-Kivu, Congo - kab_092012_9.5m | ecosystem: Environmental > Aquatic > Freshwater > Lake | place: Democratic Republic of the Congo...
CACCAGCTTTTGTACTAGCACCGACACCAGCGCCTGCACCAGCTTTTGTACTGGCACCGACACCAGCACCTGCACCAAGTTTTGCACCGACACCAGCTTTTGTACCAGCACCGACACCAGCGCCTGCACCAAGTTTTGCACTAGCACCGACACCACGAACACCTGCACCAGCACAAAGTTTAATTAGACCAATAGTAGACGACAGGGGATATAACGATAGAACACGTGGATGGTATAATGCACAAGGGTTTGGATGTTACAATTATTGTAGATATGTTGGGTCGGGGACAAACCCATATTTTTCATGTGTAGAAACGAATAGTAGTGGCACAAAAACAGCTGAATATTCGCCAAGTGGTAGATATACAGAACAGGGATTAGTATCAAACAGTTGTCCAACATAAAAATTATGTATGCTTCCAATAACTGTATATATCATTGTTTAATTCATAATGAGTCCAATATTTTCTATTTCTTTGAGGAGTTTTTTGTAACCATTCCCACATAATCGATAACCCATTTTCAAGTGATATTTTTTCGTTGTAATCAAGAATATCAACTGATTTCTGATGTGTACACCATGCATGTTTGACTTCATGTCGTGGTTCCTTATAACTGACATTATTATATCCAGTTATTTGAGCAACTATTTTATTTGCATCATTTAATGAGATATAGTCGATACTTCCTAGATTGACTATTTGGTTTTTTGCTTTGTCATATACAGCAGCATTCCAAAGACATGGTAGAATGTCATCAATATAAGAAAATGACCGCGTTTGTTGTCCATCTCCATATATTGTCATTGGCTTGTTTTCCAAGCATTGCAACATCCAAATTCCAAGTACATTTCTGTATGGGTCCCATACATTTTGGAGTGGGCCATACACATTATGAGGTCTAATAATACAATATTCCATTCCATGTTGAATATATGCACAGTGCAAGTCCATTTCACAAGCATACTTTGCAATTCCATATGGATCAATTGGTTTAGGGACCATTGTTTCATCAAAAGGGACTTGTTGATCTCCATAGACAGCCATTGAAGATGTAAAAACAAATCGTTTAACATTATATTTAATTCCACAATTTATGAGGAACGCTGTGGCAATGACATTGCTTGAATAATTAAATTGACGAATAAATGGACTCAAGCCTTCTGCGGCATATGCAGCAAAATGAAATATATAGTCAACGGGAAAGAATGACTCAATCTTTTGTTGATCAATTTTATTGGTTAAATTTCCATGAATGAATTGAATTTCTTTGGGTACGTTATCAAGATATCCACCACTTAAATCGTCGACGCCAATTATTTCAATGTCAGGATTATGTTGTAAAATATATCTGCAAAAATTAGAACCAATCAGACCAGCACATCCTGTTACCAAAATCTTCATTTTAAATATAAACATGCAATTTATATTTAGCAATTGAACTAATTATCTAAAAACAATTTATTGGTACATATCAATGAATGGACAAAATAGTCTGATTGAGCTTTTTAGTAAACCAAATGGGGAATATGACAAACGTCTTCAATTCGAAGTAGTAGCAATCATAGTTTTAGTGATTTGGTTTTTTACATATTATTTCAAAACAACATATGGATTTATTATTATTTTGTTGTTATTTGGATTGTTAGTTGCGAACAGTTACGTAACGACTAAAAAGAATGATATTAGTGACAATAATAAAGCAACTATGATAAAATTAAATAAACTACAACACTATGTGAATCTATATATTAAACAGAAAAACATTTTGAAAGAGCACAAGCTTGATGCTATGTATGTAGATTCCAATTTAATAATTTTTTTAGAATCAATATCAGAAATTAATGAGTACAATTCACGACTGTTTTTCTTATTGTTGAAAGGTACTAATAATATTTTGCGTATAAAGCGTGACATTGACAACTTTTATGAAAGTAACGGTGTGTATCCTGAAAACACAAGTGAATTATTTGAAATCGCTATTGAAATGAAATCAAAATGCATGAATGATTTACATGATTTTATTTACAAACTTCCAAAGGCAACAAGAATATACAAATATTTAAGTCAAGTTATAAACAGGTATCATATTCTTATATTAAGAGTATTGGATTCAATACATTTCAGTTACATTGAAAATAATAAGCAAAGAGGAATCAACTCAAACACTAAATATGTAACATATTCTACTGTAATGCCTTTTCAAGATTCTGACGGTTTTTTTCCTTGAGCCAAAAATTAATACATTCAGATAAAATAGGTTTTGGTACATATGTTTGTATTGCTATCTCGAGAGCTGTTAAAGCTGTTATATCTTTTATCATGAACAGTTTGATCGAGATATAGATAGTTATAAAGTCCCAGTAAACGATATATTTCCATTTAACATCAGATTCGTATTCTTTCATAAATGAAGTTCTTTTGTAAGAAGGACTCGTCATTTTCGAAGAACAAAGTAAAAATGAGTTTGAAAAATCGATTACAGCAAATTTTAACTTAGGATGTTTTTCAACAAAAATGTTGTCTATATGGAGGTTGCCATGTAAGAAATGCAAAGACTTCATGTTGTTTAAAAAGCTAAAAAGTTCATTAAAAATATAGGAATACTTTTTTCCGGCATTTTTCAATATATTGCGAAAACTTTTCATATTACTTGTATAGTGAACAAACTTTCCATTGCAGCTTGTAGTCAAAGGAAATATATCAAGGGTTACAAATTTAAGATATATAAATGATTCCCACTTGAAAACATTCCTTGATACAAAGTATTTTACAATGTTGTTATCTGGATCTTTTTCACAAATGGTTCCTTGTGTACAGAGTTGATTAATGTATTTGCACTCAAGATCTTTGTTGCTTGATGATTTGAAAATATTATTATTATGTAATGTCATTTACAGCGAATTTTATAAATGTTTAAATTAGTTTAAAATTTAATTTAAAAGCATTGCTTGAATATAAGAATTACCGTATGAAGGAACGACTTTTTGAAATTAAGACATTAAAAAGCATTATAATCAAATGTTGTTTTGAAATTATAAAACCTTACATAAAGGAGACTAATATCTTAATAAACAAAGAGGGTATTAAAATATCAACAATGGACTTATCAAAAGTTACGTTAACATATATTAAACTAGATGCTAAAAAATTTGAATCTTACATGTGTTCAAAACCGGTCATAATAGGAATAGACACAAATACATTGTTTAAAACTATCAAATCAGCTAATCGTCGAGAAACTATTACATTTTACATGAACAAAGGTGAAGAAGATAAACTAGGTATTGAATTAGCGGATCCATTTATGGGCAAAATTAAAGACTATAAGATACCATTGCTTGCATTAGACGAAAAGGTAATTAATGTTTCAGATATAACATTTGATTATGTAATCAACATGCCATCGGTTCAATTTCAACAGATAATTAAAGACATTCATTTGTTAGAAGGAAAGGTAGTAGAAATAAAGAGTATTGGAAAACAATTGATATTTGGTTGTACAGATGGTTTAGCTGAGTTTAATACGGCTATAAGCGAAATTGATGACAATTTAAATAAGGAACAAAAAGCATTACTTCAACAAAATGGAGAAGATATTCGTTCTATAAAATTTGAGAAGAGCAATAATAAAATTGTTCAAGGCAAGTTTAAATTAAGTTATTTGATGAATTTTATTAAAGCATCTCATTTATGTGAAAACATGAATATTTTATTAACAAATGATAAACCACTTATATTAGAGTATTTTGTTGCTGATTTAGGTATTATGAGATTTATGATTTGTGTAGACGTTTAAGCAATTTGTTTAAAAACAACAATTTAAATATAATAATAGAATAAAAATGGAACAAGAGGAACAAATCAGTATTTTAAATGAACCAAGTAAATCGCAAGAAAAGGAAGAACCCATGAAAAATGTTGAAATTCAATCGGATGATATTTCATTATCTCAATTAGAAATTTTAGCAAACAAAAAGAAACTCAATAAAAAAAGTACAGAAGTATCAGTGTCTATACCGAAGCCAAAGAGCGAGTCTAAAAAATCTACAAAAAAATCAGATTCATCCGAACTTTCGATTTCGTCAAAGACAGTATCAGAAAAAAAATTAAAGCGCAAGATTAAGCAGGTGAAAAGAGAAAACAATGATGATCAAATGCGCCATGAAAAGTCCGAACTATTATTTAAACTGAGTAAATTAAATGTCAAAGGAAAATGGAGCTCTTTAAAATTGGATATGAATAATAGTTTAGATGAAATAAAAAATGAGTATGAGCGTGTTCGAACAGAAATGCAAAATGAGAGGTCTGTAGCCTTTTTTAAGAGAATGTTGCTTCTTGGTGTTCAAGGTATTGAAATGTTAAATACAAAGTTTGATCCTCTTGGAGTAGATTTAGAAGGATGGAGTGAATCTATGGGGTATTCTCTTGAAAATCAAGAATATGACGAAGTTTTAGCAGAACTTTATGAAAAATACAAATCAAAAGCGACAATGTCCCCAGAAGTTAAACTAATATTTATGATTATTAGTTCAGCCACTATGTTTACGATCACAAAGAAGATAACAAAGATGGATTCATCAAATGCATTTAAAAATTTTATAGGAAGCTTTTTAGGTTCGAATTCTCAACAACAACAGCAACAGCAACAACAACAAGAACAAATGATACAAGAGCAAATAATGCAACAGCAGATGATGCAACAGCAGATGATGCAACAGCAGATGATGCAACAGCAGATGATGCAACAGCAGCAAAATGGTGAGACAGATACTACTACGGATGATGTTTTTCCATCAAAGTTGCAAGGTCCGCTTCCAGAAGATGGTGTAGACATAAACAACATATTAAAAACTATGAATGAAAGAAAGAAGGAAAAAGACAAGGAATTAGAACAATTATTAGAAAGTGGTAAAACAGAAGCAAGTGAGGATATTTTCAGAAACATTAATGTTAATCCAAAACGAGGAAGAGGGCGTCCTAAAAAGAACGTGAATGTAGTACGTTAATTTGTTTCTTTTTTTCTTTTAACTCGCTCGTCTAATATTGTAAAGACTGTTTTTGTCACAAACGCATTCAATACAACATTTTCACTAGTATTGGTTAATTGAGCAGCAAAAATCATTATCACAAAGAAAGAGGTATAAAGAACAAGATTATGTATTGTTGTGTCGTTTGCTTTAGTTATTTCAAAATAAAGGAGACCAAGAAAGAAACCTTTAAGAATATTGTTCAGTAATATGTTCATTTAGTAGTAATCAATAAAATTTTTTTATATGAATAAATTAAGAGAATGAGTTATTCATATATAAAGAATGTTTTTCCTAACTTTGCATATTCAAACTTATCAAATGAAAACTTTAATGTCATAGAAACGGCTTCTCCTCAGGTACCTGAACCATATGAAAGTAAACTTTTTGCACCAAAAACAGAGCCAAAGTGTGAGCCTATTGAGGTTGCAAAACCTAGACTAGAGGATTTTAATAATACATCCGAGAATTATGGATGTGAATATGTAATGGATCACGTATCAAAATGTGATAAATGTTACAAAATGTTAATAAAGCAGCTCACATTAGAAAGTGATAGAATACAAAGGGAAGAATTAATGGAACTTGCATCTTATGTTGCTTTTGGTATTTTTGTTCTACTGCTAGTTGATTATTTGAAAAAAAATTAATATACACAAATATAGAGGTATATTAATTTGATGGACTTGGATGAGAATGATATACTATTTACAAACAAGTTTATCAGACAGCCTAATGTTCAAGATGAAATTGAAGACTTGAGTTCAGAGTTTAGACGTTTTTACAAAAAGGAACAAGAAAAGCAAGATGAAAGAATTTTGAGAGAAAGTTTAGAGAGATCTTCTTTGCGAAGTATAATTTTAGATGAAGAAACAGATTCTAATAATCTGTTAAACACAAACAAGTTTGATAACAATATTCAAGAGACTATGAATATCCAAAGGACTAAGCGTGAGATAAAAACATATGTAAGTGTAGACTCGCGTGATCGAGACAAACTATTATATTTGAAACCAAATAATTTTAAAATCTTTCTAGGGAGAACTTTTTATAATGTGAAAACAATAAGGCTTGCAAGCATAGAATTTCCAAATACAAATGCTGTTATTAATGCAAATAACAATAAAATTTATTGGACAAATCAAGAAGATATAGATGAGGATATTGTAGATAACATTATTAAGGACTACCCAGTATACGAAATTGAAGTTCCAACGGGGAGTTACGTTGCTCCAAGATTGCAAAGTCAAATAAGTTCAACTATGTCATTAGTCAAAAGGCAAAATAAAACAGGAGAATTCCATTTTTTCAGTACTACTTTGGACATAAATACTGATATTGTTCAATTCACTTCATTGATTCAAAAAGAACTCCCAAATAATCCATTTACTATTATAGGGAGTGACACTGAAGTTCGTGTGTCAGCACCGGGTCATGGATACAACACTGGACAAATCATATACATAACGGGAGCCAAAACATTGGCTGGTATTCCATCAGAAACATTGAATGCTGCTCACGAAATAACTGTTATAAACTCAAATGTCTTTTCATTTGAAGTAAATATCAAAGCGGCTGAAAACAGCATTGGTGGTGGAAATACGGTGCGTTCTGGAAGATTGGCTCCATTTAAATTATTATATGGAGAATATACAAACACAATTGCTCCAAATTTGGGTTACCCTCTTGAGAATAGTTCACAAAGAAATAGAGTGAGTATTCAGAGAATAGAAAACATTTATCAAGTTAGGGTTACTACACGAGAACCTCATGGTTTTGAAAATTCTTACACATACATCAATCAACCATGTACATTAACAGGAACTGGGACAAGTTTGAATGGCACACGTGTGATAACAGATATTGTTGATCAATATACATTTTTGATACAAGTGTCATTAAATCAATTATTGAACACAAGCGTATTTAATACAGGAACTATTACTTTTCCTACAGTGGATGGGCAAACATTTAATATATCTACATTGACAAATTTTGGAACGTCTACATTGTTAATCATAACACACACAAAACATAACTATACATGGTTAGATAAAGGACTTAACTTATCTCTTTTTGAAACCAATATGATGCCTGATATAAATACAGAGCATCAAATATACGGTATTTTGTCGCCAAATGAAGTTATTATTGGAGGTTTTGTTTTGCAAGACAGTGGAAACTATGCATTGTATCAAGGTGGATATATTCCTACTTATAAACCAATAGAAACGACTGTTTTATCTATTATTGGTGTTAACATTGGAGCATTTACTACATTTGAATGCGATCGAGCTCATAATTTTAGAGTTGGGGACAAGATTAGATTTTACAATATACTAACAATTCCTACTGTACTTGAAACAGTGTATGAAGTATACACAATACCTAGTTCGACACAATTTACTATCAATTTGTCGACGACTTCATATCAATTAAATCCTAATTCTAAAGTAGGAAGTGGTACAATTGCAATATACTATCCATATCACGGCTTTAATACCATTACAAGCATTACAAATAATACAAATCTTTCAGGATTTTTTGATGGAACATATGTTGTAGAAACTAGATTTAACCATGGTTTATCTGCTGGAGACAAAGTGTCATTCTCGAAAACAAATTGTGTGCCGCTCATTGATAAGAAATATGAAATTGGTGAAACGCAATATCAGGTTCAAAGTGTATTGTCTAGTGATACATTTGTTATAAACGCATCAGAAGATAATTTAGGGAACACTGTTGAATTAACAACTATTGGAACAGAAGGTATATTAGGTTTGAATCAAGATTTGTATATATATGGTGAAACAAGTGTTGGAGGTATATCTAAAAATGATATAAATGGTAAAAAGTACAATGTACGTGAGGTATTAGATGAACATTCTTTCACGGTGGATGTTAATGGTATAGCATTGTCATTAGAGCAAGGTGGAACAGATATTTATATAAGTAGTCTTTTGCATGGGTATAATGGTGTGCAGCAAAATACAAAGAACAGTATTGTAAACAGATCAATTAATTTAGAAGGCGAAAATTATGCTTTCTTGTGTTGTCCACAATTGGCAACAATGATGAATACGGGTAAAGTAAAGGATATATTTGCTAGAATATTATTGGATCAATCTCCTGGATATGTTGTTTTTTCGTATTTAAGCAATCCAAAAGAGTTTGATACGGTACCATTAGATAAATTAAGTGACTTAGAATTTTCAGTTGTAAATTACGACAATTCCTTGTATGACTTTTCAGATCTTGACTTTAGTTTTGTATTAGAAATTACAGAAGTTATTGATACTACAGAAAATTTCAACTATAGCTCTAAACGAGGAATTACAAATAATTGATTTAAAAAAGTGAGGGCATTGTCATAAAGCATGGAGAATTACTTGTCAAAACGGGGTTACGTAATTAGAAAGGATATATTGTCAACAGAAGAATTAAATACGCTTCGAAATGAGCTTGTAGGTCGTCCCATTCAAGATGATCGTTTTACATTTTACAAGAATGTTGATAATACTTTCAAGTTGTATATTGAAACAGTTAATAAAATATATATTCCCAAGATATACGGTATCAAGAAGTTTGGATTACCAAAAAAGAAGCTAGATAATTATAATGGAAAAGATTGGAGTCCGGGAATTGAGTTCGATGGTGAATTATTTCCAGAACAGATTGAGCCAACAAATTTATTATTTGATAGATTGACTAAGCACGAAGAATCTGGTGGAATTTTGAGTTTGAATACAGGTGGTGGAAAAACATTTTGTTGTTTAAATGTACTTTCAAAGCTTAAGAAAAAAACATTGATTATTGTGAATAAGATTATGTTGATGAAGCAGTGGGAACAAGAAATCAACAAGTTTTTGCCAGAAGCAAGTGTGGGATTCATTCAGGGTCAAAAAAACATCTCAATCAATGACAAAGACATTGTTATTGCCATGTTGCAAAGTCTATCTAGGATTGATTACCCTGATGCATATTTTGATGAATTTGGTGTGGTATGTATAGATGAAGTTCATCATATTAGTAGTCCGGTGTTTTCAAAAGTTCTGATGAAATTATGTTCTAAATATACAATTGGCCTATCTGCAACGCCTACAAGAAGCGATGGTTGTGAGTATGTATTCCAATGGTATCTTGGAGATATTGTTTATAAAGCAAAGGCTGAAAGGAAAGGTTTACATCCAATTATCAAAGCTATTAGTTTAAGTTCATCTGACTATAAAGAAATTAGCACTGTCAACAAAATTACAGGTCAAAAACAACTACAATTCACTAGTATGTTAAGTGATTTGGTATTAATGCCCAAAAGAAACAAATTAATAGTAGAAATGATAAAGGACATGGCTTCTTCACAAAATAGAAAAATATTAGTGCTAAGTGATAGACGAGAACATTTAAAAACCATCAAGACATTATTGGACGAAGACTTGAGTGTGACATTTACCTATGGATTGTTTTTAGGTCAAATGAAAGTTGCAGATTTAGAAAAGAGCAAAGCCAGTCAAGTCATTTTGGCAACGGCGCAATGTTTTGGTGAAGGTGTTTCTGAGAAAGATTTAGACACATTGTTTTTAATAACGCCTAAGAAATTTATTGGACATTTGCAAAACACAGTGAAAAAAGAAAGCTTCAAAATAGAACAAATTGTTGGGCGTATCTTTCGTAAAGAACATAAGGATAAACACCCCATGATTGTAGACTTACAAGATAACTTTTCTGTATACAATACACATAGTAAGCAAAGAATAGTATTTTATAAAAAACATTTTGCCAAACTTAATTTGGAAAAATATACAATAAATTTAGATGAGTCATGCTCTGTTAATAGATTAAAATTAGTAAAAAGCGAACATTTGGGGACATCAACTAATGAATTGCCTAAACAGTTTTATGAAATGTGTCAGTTCTAATGAATAGTTAAATCAAGTTATAAAATTTAATTTAGCTGTTGGTTTGCAAATGTATCATTGTTATCGTATGGCTGTAAGTTGGCAAGGTCATATTTTCTGACTGGATAACATCCAGACTCTTGTGGTTGTGGTTGTGGTTGTTGAGGTTGTGGTGCAGACTGAATTGATGATACTTTTGGTTCCACAACAATTTTTTCTCCATTTGGAGCGGCGACAACAGCGGGTGCAATCACAACTGAAGGATTTACAACAACAGGTCCTTGGGAAGTATTAACAATATTAGGTGTAATAACAGTTGTTTCTGTATTTTGACTTACGCCAGCAATAATAGGGGAATTGGAGACTTGTGCACTTATGTTTGCAGCTGATTGTTGAAGGGCGGATTCTTCATTAGGTGCGATTGGTAATCCATTTGTATTTTCAATAAATTCCCAAAGAGGTTTCTGATTGGCTGCGTTTAGGGTAACCATGAATCCAACTGCAATGAGAACAGATGTTGATGGATTGAATTGAGCTGTCCAAAGAATTAGTGAGAAAATCAAAAGTTTGAAATATGCATTTTCAAAGAGTTTAAGGACTGGTTTGGGTAGTTCAGGTGCAAGTTTTACAGCATATAACATTAGAAAAAGATGTACGACACCTTGAATCAATGTTCCTTTTTTCATAACTTTTTTCAGAACATCATTTATTTTTGCGTCAAATTCTCTTACATAAAGATCCATTTGTAATATTTTATATTATATCAAAATAAAATATTTTTAAAGAAATGTTATTTACATTTTTGGAGATTTGCGTTTAGGTGACTTACGTTTTGGAGAAGCTTTGGACTTTGACTTGCGTTTCCCTTTGGATTTACTCTTACGTTTTGGAGAAGCTTTTGACTTTGACTTGCGTTTCCCTTTGGATTTACTCTTACGTTTTGGAGAAGCTTTTGACTTTGACTTGCGTTTCCCTTTGCTTTTACGTTTGGGGGAAGCTTTTGACTTGCTTTTACGTTTACTTTTTGATTTACTCTTAGCTTTTGACTTTGACTTCCGTTTAGGACTTTTTGATTTACGTTTTGATTTGCTCTTACGTTTTGGTGACTTGCTTTTCGTTTTTCGTTTAGGCGATTTTGGAGACTTTCGTTTCCTTTTAGATTTAGACTTTGATTTACGTTTTGGGGACTTTGGACTTTTTCTCTTTCGTGGTTTGTGTGTAGATTCCGCTTTGTACTTGCTGTCAATATGTGAAATTAACATGTTTGCCTTTGCAACTAGTCCATTCATTGCATCAGAAAGGGTTCCCTTTTTTGCAATTTCTTCGACTTTTTTCTTAATATTCAAAGATTGTTGATATGAACGTTGATCAATGTGTTTTTTACTATGAATGGTTGTTAGCTCTTCAATGATGCTTTTAATTTCAAATGTTTCACTTGGGCTTTGTATTTGTCCAAAAAAATCAGTCATGTCATCATCCGGGGTAACCTCATTACTATCAAAATATGATGAATCACTTGAATCTGATCTTGGCAGTGAAATCTTGGCGGCCTCTTTTGTACTTGGCTTTTTTGAACGGTCGTCGCTATCTAGCTCAAAGCTGTTCTCATCAGAATCTAAAAAGTCAGAAGATGGAATATCATCATCTGGCAAAGGTACAGATGCAACATCAGATGGCTTTAGTGATTTTTTCCTATTTGTTACTCGTTGCTCGGTCCGGCTTCCTGAAGAGCTTATACTTGGTAGAAATGAAAAACTTGGTGATGTGGACATTATAACATTAACAAATAAAAAATATTTATTTAAAATTGAAAGAATTTCTATTACACATAACAATTACCAATATGAACCTGGATAGTTTAATACCAGAAGAAAAAGCACGTTTAAATGTTTACTCCAAGCTCCATACATTACTTTTATCACATGCTAAAGATTTGTCTCCAGAGGATGTTCAAAAAATGGCTTTAAACATCGAAAGAGGAATTTTAAATTATGTTTTAAAACAGGTTGCAGGCTCAAATACCAAAGTCATTTGGAATGACATGTTTAAGAGACGATATAATGCACGTGCTGTTACTATTTTTACAAACTTGAACCCAGACAGTTACCTAAAAAATACAAATTTAATTCAAAGATTGTTGAATAAAGACTTTAACGAATTTGAATTATGTACATATGGCCCTGACCAATTGTTCCCTGAACGTTGGAACGAGCGTATGAAAGAATATAATGAAGAATTCAATAAGGAATACAAAAAAGAAGAAGTTCCAGATGGTATACTAAGATGCGGTAAATGCAAGAGCTATAAGACTGAATACAACGAGAAAATGACAAGATCGGCAGACGAGCCGACAACGAAGTTCTGTTATTGCCATAATTGTGGTCACAGATGGAGATTTTGTTAAATTATTTAAAGCCATGGTGTTCTACAATCTATCTTAATGTATTCTTGTGAAACATGCGAAAAACAATTTAGCTCAAAATCTTCTTTATTTGTTCATAAAAGAGAAAAACATACACACAATAGAACTAATATATTGGAATGCACATGTTGTAAGCAAACTTTTCATAGCGTTACTTTTAATGTTTCAAAAAACATATATTACACAAAATGCGAAGAATGTCGCGAGCTACAAAGAGACCTAAGTACAAATCATTTAGAAGATGGCACGTTTGTATATGGTCTAAACAAAAAGCGTTATTTTATTGATAAAGGAAGCACAATAAGTGCTTGTTCAATATACACATGTGATAATTTATTACCATGTTCGGTACATTGCCAAGATAATATAACACAGTGCAGAGGATGTAATAATTGTTACACAGTTAACAATTTTAACGAATGTCAAAGATGTAGAATGAAAAATCATGATTCAAAAAATAGATTAAGACAACGTGTCAAGGAGTTCAAAGAAGAGCTTGGCGGACAATGTGTTGATTGTGGATATGATGAATTGTTTTTTCTAGAATTTGATCACATCGATCCAAATAAGAAGAAAAAACAAATTACTCGAAGCGCTCCTAAAGACTGGGAGCATGAAAAAGATAATCTTGAGTTACGATGTGGTAGATGTCATAGATATACTACGGCACTAAAACGTACAAGTAATGGAACATCAAGAAGTAAAAAGTACACAAGTAAACGAAAAGAAGTATCTCATAAAGTAAAAATCCACATAGGCAAATGTCAAGTATGCAATTGGACTACAGACAATCATACTCATTTGTGTGCTGCATTAGATTTTGATCACATATATGATGAAAAGTATAAACAAGTATCTGGTTTATACTCTAGACCTTTAGAAACACTTATCAATGAAATTGCAAAGACGCGTTTACTATGTAGACATTGTCATGAATTGTACACATGTATTCAACGTGGTGGAGCAGTATTGCCACTATATTATACATATGAAGAGATAGACAATTTTACAAAACGATTAAATTGTACTATTTTAAAACAGCGAAATAACGAAGAAATAAAATTGGCTCTAAAAAAATTGATTTAAAGTTTTCCTACATTGTTTAGTATACTAATAATAATACACATGCAACAACAACAATCAAACAATCCAATTTACGGAATGAGCAAATACAGACTACAACAAGAACTATTGCTCTCACAAAAACGTGTCAACAGCCCAAAAGCAGACTTGGTCGAAGTTGGTGAACATTACATTGTTCGAGTTGAGTTTCCGGGGGTTGAACAATCGAATCTTTCATTTGAGCTAAAGGATGATCAAATTGTCCTCTTCACAGTTGAGAAGCCACTTTCAGAAGATCCAAATGAAAAAGTTGTATATAGAGAATGCAGATATGGAAGAATGATGCGTAAAGTGAAGCTTCCAGGAAAAGTTCATCAAACTGAAATTAGCAAAACATTTGAGAACGGTGTGCTCACGGTTGTTTTTCAAAAGAGTGAATGAAAGACACTTCCACAAGAAATAATAGACAAAATATTTATGTATACGGATTTTGAGACTTGTGTAAAATATAATAATAAATTTGCTTGTAAACAATTATACAAAAATTATGTACATACTGTTAGTTGGGCATGCAAAGAAGGTTTGCTAGACGTAGTAAAATATCTTGTGGAGGAGCATGGAGAAACACCAAATCCATTTTCCATTGACTGTGCTGCAGCTCAAGGGCATGCACATATTGTTAAGTACTTAATACAATACGGTATTAAGCCCAATCAAGCAACGTATCACTTGGCTTCAAAGAATGGCCATATGAATGTTTTACAAGAATTAAATGTATTGCACTTTTAGTAAACAAATCCGTCTTATAAGCGGAAGGTACCCCGCCAGCACTAAAGAATTGAAAAACTTTTAAAAGTATTTAGTACACAAAATGTACTCAATACTATTACTTTTAACTGTTGTTAACGGGTATTCTTTTAAAGTGCATAACTTTATGGGGAATCTTTTGGCAGAACATCTTGACAAGTTTCCTATTATTTCAAAAAGTGAGTTTGGAAATGTAAGTACATGGGCTGATTCAGTGCGGCACCAAAGACCATGGTCTGCCCAACATCATTATATTGATATAATGGAGTGCAATTCAACAAATTTGATTGAATATTGTAAGGAAGATTGTATTTATACTGCAATATTGAACTATACAAATGATTTGCATACAAACTATAATTATATGACTGACAATGAAAGAATAGAAAGTTTGAAATTTTTATTGCATTTTACACAAGATTTATTTCAACCTATGCATGTATATGGTATATATAATGGTGGTAATAGATATCATATTTACCTAAAGTATTACAATGAATTGGTACAAACAAATTTGCATTCATTATGGGACAATTACATACCAATGAAATACATTGATGAAATAAAAGACAAAAAGCTATTGAATTTGACTAATGAGAATTTTCAAACGATGCGAGATGTTCAAGAAGAATTAGAAAATGTAATATACACAATGTTGAATACGATATGTGGTAAGCCACTTGCCCATGTCATAAGTTTTTTGGCTTATTATAATGAACAAGAAATGCAACGTATATTTGAGATGTACATTAGATTTGCGACTAAAATCTACAATTATGTTGTTCTGTCCATTTAAAAGAATTAAAGTGCGTTCAAAATTAAAAAGAGTGCGTTCAAAATTAAAAAGAGTGCGTTCAAAATTAAAAAGAGTGCGTTATGGAAAATTAAAAAGAGTGCGTTCAAAATTAAAAAGAGTGCGTTCA
>Ga0172372_10007077_pt1 | contig 15138 bp, 15 predicted proteins | sample LakKiv5m_2_FD_114544 | JGI IMG/M metagenome (GOLD analysis project Ga0172372, IMG submission 114544) | Freshwater microbial communities from Kabuno Bay, South-Kivu, Congo - kab_092012_9.5m | ecosystem: Environmental > Aquatic > Freshwater > Lake | place: Democratic Republic of the Congo...
CGGCGCCACCGGCGACCTCACGCGGCGCAAACTCATCCCGGCGCTCTACAATCTCGCCGCGGACGGCAACCTGCCCTCCTCGCTCGCCGTGGTCTGCTTCGCCCGGCGCGACAAGACCAGCGAGGGTTTCCGCGAGGAGTTGGGCGAGGCCGCGCGCAAGTATTCCCGGCGCCCGGTCAACGACGAACTCTGGTCCCGCTTCGCCGCCAGCATTTTCTACCACCGCAGCAGTTTCGACCAGCCGGACGGCTACACCTCGCTCGGACGCGAACTCGATGCCATCGACGAGCGCCTCGGCACGCGGGGCAACCGGCTTTTCTACCTCGCCTCGTCGCCCACCGAGTTCGACGTCATCCTCGAAAACCTGCGCGCCAGCGGCTTGAGCCACGCCAAGCCCGGCGCGTGGTCGCGCCTCATCGTGGAGAAACCTTTCGGCACCGACCTCCCCAGCGCGCACCGCCTGAACTCCGCCGTCGCCGCCGCTTTCCCCGAACGCGACACCTTCCGCATCGACCACTACCTCGGCAAGGAGACCGCGCAGAACATCATGGTCCTGCGCTTCGCCAACACCGTGTTCGAGGCGCTCTGGAACCGCCGCTACGTCGACAACGTGCAGATCACCGCCAGCGAACCGCTCGGCGTCGAATCCCGCGCCGGCTACTACGAACACTCCGGCGCCCTGCGCGACATGGTGCAGAACCACCTGCTCCAGCTCCTCTGCCTGACCGCCATGGAACCGCCCATCGACCTCGGGGCGGACGCCGTGCGCAACGAAAAAGTGAAGGTCCTGCAGGCCCTGCGCCCGCTGACCGGCGAGGCCGTCGCACAGAATGTCATACGCGCGCAATACACCGCGGGGTTCATCAACGGCCGGGAAGTCCCCGGCTACCGGCAGGAACCGGGCGTGGCCCCGGAGTCCATGACCGAAACCTACGTCGCCCTGCGCCTGCACATCGACAACTGGCGCTGGGCCGGCGTCCCGTTCTTCATGCGCGTCGGCAAACGCCTGCCCAAAGCCGGCACGGAGATCGCCATCCAGTTCCGCGGCACCCCGCCGGTCCTTTTCCACCGCGAGAGCCAGCTGCAGGACCCGAACGTCCTCGTCATCCGCATCCAGCCCGACGAAGGCATTTCCTTCCGCATGGCCGCCAAGATGCCCGGCGCCATGCTGCAACTCGAACCGGTCAAGATGGACTTCCATTACGGCACGTCGTTCGGCAAGGCCACGCCCGAGGCCTACGAACGCCTCCTCCTCGACGCCATGAGCGGCGACGCCACGCTCTTCGCGCGGCGCGACGAGGTGGAACACGCCTGGCAATTCATCGACGACATCCGCGCCGCCTGGCACGACGGGGCCGCGCCGCGGCTCGACTTTTATCCCGCCGGCTCGTGGGGTCCGCGCGAAGCCGATGGGCTTCTCGCGCAGGACCACGCCGTCTGGCGACGACTATGACATTTTTCCCGGCAGCGCCGCCTCCCCGGGGCGGCCGCGGCAATCCATGACCACCGCACCGCCAGTCTCCCCCGGCCTCCCCGTCGAAGTCGGCGACATCGACCGGCAACTCGGTCTCCTCTGGGAACATTCCGACGCCGCCAAAGTCCGCGCGTCCCTCGTCAATCTCGTCATCTACAGCGAAGCGTCCGACGCCATCGCGGCCAACACACCGCTCCTTTCCGAGATCGCCGCGGACCACGCGTTCCGGGCGCTCCTCGTGCAGGGCCGGCCGCAGGCGACGGCCTCCGGCGTCCACGCGTGGATCACCGCGCACTGCCATCTGCGCGACGCCGGCCGCAAGGAGATCTGCTCCGAGCAGATCACCTTCCGGCTCGACGGACCCGCCGCCGGGCGTTTGCCCAGCATCGTCTTTTCCCACCTCGATACCGACCTGCCGCTCTACCTGTGGTGGCAGGGCGACTTGCACCCGGATCCGGATCCGGAGCTCTGGCGCTGGGTCGACCGCCTCATCATCGACAGCAATTCATGGTCCGATCCCGCCACGCAATTCCGCGTCCTGCAGGAAGTCCGAGCACTGGCCCGTCCGCGCTCCGCGCTCTGCGACCTCAACTGGACGAGGCTTTTCCACCTGCGCTACGCCGTGGCCCAGATTTTCGACCTGCCGTCCGCCCGGGAGCGCCTCGACCGCCTCGACCACGTCGCCCTGGCGCACGCGCCGGGGCACCGGCTGACCGCGCTGCAACTTCTCGGCTGGCTGGCCAGCCGGCTCGGCTGGCGTCTCGATCCCGGCCGCCGCGCGCCCGTGTTCCGCCGCCGCGACGGCGGCCGGGTGGTCTTCGATTTGGCGGAGGAACCAAACGCGCCCGCGGGCGTGTCCTCGGTCCGCCTCGGCCTCGGCGACGCCTCGGCCGCGGTGCGACGCGAACAGGACGCGGACTATTACCTCGCCGAATTCTCCGCTCCGGACCACCCGCCGTTCGCGCAGATGCTCCCGGCCGGACGCGAGAAAACGTCGGATATTTTGCTGTCCGAATTGAGCCGCATCAGCCGCCACCCTCTGTTCTGGCCGGCCATCCGCGCGGTCGAACCCCTGCTTTCCTAGCTCCGCCGCCGCGGCGCTTGCCAGCCCGCCGCCGGACCGGCAAACTACACGGTTTTATGCGCAAAAAGATCATCGCGGCCAACTGGAAGATGAACATGACCTCCGCCGAGGGAGCCTCGTTCATGGAGGACCTCAAACTGGAGTTGAAAAAATTTGACGGCGCCGAGGTCGTCATCGTCCCGCCGTTCACCGCCCTGCCGCGCCTGAGCGAGATCATCTCGGGCTTTTCGGGCGTGACCCTCGGCGCGCAAAACATGTGGCACGAAGCCCCCGGCGCCTTCACCGGCGAGGTCAGCGCCGCCATGCTCCGCGAATTTTTCACACGTTACGTCGTGCTCGGACACAGCGAGCGCCGCACCATCTTCGGCGAGACGGACGAAATCGTGAACAAGAAGGTCAAGGCCGCGCTCGCCGCCAGCCTGCGCCCCATCCTCTGCGTGGGCGAGACCCTCGAGGAACGCGACGCCAACCGCCACCACGAGGTGCTGGCCCGGCAACTCAAGGGAAGCCTGGCCGGACTCGATGCCGATCAGATGCTCGACACGGTCATCGCCTACGAACCCGTCTGGGCCATCGGCACCGGCCGCACCGCGACGCCGGAACAGGCGCAGGAAGCCCATGCCTTCATCCGCCAGACCCTCGGCGAAATGTTCGACGCCGCCACCGCGGCCAAGGTCCGGATCCAATACGGCGGCAGCGTGAAGCCCGACAACGCCAAGGAACTTCTCCACCAGCCCGACATCGACGGTGCCCTCGTCGGCGGCGCCAGCCTCGACCCGCGCAGCTTCGCCAAGATTGTCAAAGCCGCGGCGCGCTCCTGAACTTCCCCGCGCCCCGCGCCGTCAAACAACGCCCAGCGCGCAGCGCACCGCCTGCGCGATGTCCTCCACCGTGATCGCCTCGCGCCACGACCGGCCCTGTCCCGCCATGACCCACACCTGGCGTCCGTCGGGCGAGTAAGGCGCGTAAATCCCCTCGTTCTTCCGGCTGGCCACGATGACCGCCGGAGCACCCACCGCGCACGCCAGATGCGCCGCCGCGGTATCCACCGTCAGCACCAACCCCGCCGCCGCCACCACGCCGGGGAATTCCGCGAGGGAAACCGCCGGGGCGACGCGGACGGGCAGGGGAAGACCGGACGCAGACAATTCCGCCGCAAAAGCGGCCAACCGCTCCGCTTGATCGGGTGCGCCGGTCAGACGGACACCGCCCGCCGGGCACAAGTCGGCGACCGCGCGCAGCGCGCCGGCCCAGACCGCGGCGGGCACGTCTTTCGAGGGACGCGAACTGAACGGGCAACACAGCCACGAATCACCGCCCGCCCACCGCGCGCAGCGCACGCGGGGCATGAGGTCCGCGTCCGGCAGTTCGCGCCCGAGAATTTCCGCCGCCACCGCGCGGTGCGCCTGCAGGTCCGCCGGCACGCCCGGCCCCGGCGCCGGATACGGCAGCAGCACGGGACGGAAGATGTTCTTCACCGCGCTTTCCCACCACCCCCAACGTCCACCCTTCGCGCGGCGCAGCGAATTGTCGCAGGCGACGCGGCGCGGCGCACGCGGCGCGAGCCACAGGAGCGTGTCGAGAAATGTCCTTTTGTCGCGCAGGCACACGGCCGCGTCGACGCGCGTGCCCGCCAGACGGAGCAGGGCCGGCAGGCCGGCGGCGAGGTTGGTCGCCGTGGTGTTGGCACCCTTGCGCTTCGGACGGATCGGCAGCGGAATGACCTCCGCGCCCGGAAATTCGCGCCGCGCCAACGGGGCCACGTCGGATTTGACCGCCAGCACGAGGTTGTTCTCCCCGGCCGCGTCGGCCATCGCGCGGATCGCGCCGCAGGCCAGCAGGAAGTCGCCGATGTTGTCCGGTTTGAGGACGAAAAGACGCACGCTCAGTTCCGCCCGGAACCGGCGTCCGGCGAGGCCCCCGGCTCGATGGCCTCGAGGAAGAGGTTTTCCAGCGTGGTTTGCGGACGCCCGCTCGAGACGACGGTGACCCCGAGCTTTTCCGCCGCCTCGCGCAACGCGGCCAGTTTCTCCGGCGAGACCTGCTCGAGGACCATTTCCGTGCGGTCGCGCACCGAGAGGAGGTCCTCCACGCGTCCCTCGCGGACGAGTTGGCCGCGCGCGAGAATCCCCACGCGGTCGCAAATTTCCTGCACCTGCGAGAGCAGGTGCGAGCACAGCAGGATCGTTTTGCCGCGCGCCTTGAGCGCGAGGATGAGGTCGCGGATCTCGCGCGAACCGACCGGATCGACCCCCGCCGTCGGCTCGTCGAGCACGAGCAGGCCCGGGTCCTGCACCAGCGCCTGGGCCAGGCCGATGCGTTGCAGCATGCCCTTCGAATATCCGCCCACCCGCCGGTCGGCCGCCTCGCGCAGGCCCACCAATTCCAGCAATTCCTTCACGCGTTTTTCCAGGTCCGCGCCGCCCAGACCGCTCAGCTTCCCGAAAAAGCGAACCGTCTCCTCGCCGGTGAGGAATTTGTAGAAATACGGGTTCTCCGGCAGGAAACCCACATCCCGGCGGCTGCGCACCAGCGCGCTGTCCTCGCCGAAAACTTTCGTCTTTCCGCGCGTGGGCGAAACGAGCCCGAGCAGGATCTTCAGCGTCGTGCTCTTGCCCGACCCGTTGGGACCGAGCAAACCGTAAACCTCGCCCGGCTCGACCTTGATCGACAAATCCCGCACCGCCACCACCCGCTCGCGGCGCATGGGAATCTTGAAGACTTTCGTCAGGTGGGAAATCTCGACCGGGGCGGCGCTCATGATGCTGTCTCTTGTATCCCATTCATGACCGCTTTCCCATCCATGATTTGGGAAACCGCGGGGGCCCCGGAGAGGTGTCCCTTGCAAAAGCGTATCTCGAACCCCCGCAACCCCGCCGGTCTGACCACCTCCGCCACCGACTCGCCGGCAATATGCCCGGCCAACTCGCTCTCGCGCACCGCCTCGAGAAAACCGTCGACTTCTTCCGCGTCGCCCGAAGCCAACAGTTCGACGCGGCCGTCCGGCAGGTTGCGGACATAGCCCGCCACGTCGAAGCCCGCCGCCACCCGACGCGCGGTGTAGCGAAAACCGACGCCCTGCACGCGGCCCTCGTAGAAAACCTGCACGGTCTTGGCCATCGCTAACCGCGCACCTGCCCCGTCCCGGCCACCAGGTATTTGTAGGTGGTCAGTTCCTCCAACCCCATCGGACCGCGCGCGTGGAGTTTGTCCGTGCTGATCCCGATCTCCGCGCCGAACCCGAATTCCCCGCCGTCGCAGAAACGCGTCGACACATTCCAGAACACCGCGGCCGAGTCCACCGCGGCCAGGAATTTCCGCGCCGCCGCCTCGTCGGCGGTCACGATCGAGTCGCTGTGATGCGACCCGTAATGCTCGATGTGGTCGATCGCCTGCTCGAGGGAATCGACCACGCGGATGCTTAGAATGAGGTCGAGGTATTCGGTCGTCCAATCGTCCTCCGTGGCCGGCTTCGCCCCGGCCCCCAACACATCGCACGTGCGCCGGTCGCCGCGCAACTCGACGCCCCGTTCGTGCAGGGCCCGGGCCGCGGACGGCAGGAATTTCCCCGCCACATCGCGATGGACCAGCAGCGTTTCCATCGCATTGCACACCCCGGGGCGCTGGCACTTGGCGTTGACCGCGATCTTTTCGGCCATGGCCAGGTCGGCCGCTTTGTCGACATAGACATGACAAACCCCGTGGTAGTGCTTGATCACCGGCATGCGCGCGTGCTCGACCACCGCCTCGATGAGCGCGTGGCCCCCGCGGGGGACAATCACGTCAAGGTAGCGGTCCATCTGCGCGAGCAGGCGCACGCCTTCGCGGTCGGTGAAGGGCACCAACTGGACGATGTCGGCGGACAACCCCGCGTTGACCGCGCCGGCGGAGAGTGCCCTGGCGATGGCCGTGTTGGAATGAATGGCCTCTTTGCCGCCGCGCAGGATGCAGGCGTTGCCCGACTTGACGCAGAGCACGGCCGCGTCGGCCGTCACGTTCGGGCGCGATTCGTAAATGATCCCGACCACGCCGATGGGCACGCGGATCTTGGTGATCTTCATGCCGTTCGGACGCGTCCACTCGCGGATGATTTCCCCGCAAGGATCGGCCAGACCGGCCACCTCGCGCACGCCGCGGGCCATCGCGCCGATGCGGGCCGCATCCAACCGGAGGCGGTCGATCGCCGCGGCGTTCAGGCCGTGGCCCGGCGCCGCTTCCAAGTCCCTGGCATTGGCCGCCAGGATCTCCGCCTGCGACCCCTCGAGGGCATCGGCCATGGCCATGAGGGCCGCGTTTTTCCGGTCCGCGGCGCACAACGCCAGAGCACGCGCCGCCACCCGGGCCCGGCGGCCCATGGCCCCGACCTGCGCTGCAAGTTCCGCCGCTTCCATGGCCGGCCAATATCCTCCGCGGCGTGTCCGCGTCCAAACCAAATCCGGCCGGACGGATTATTTTCCTGCCTTTGCGCGGGCCGCGGCTATCTTCCAAGCACTTCGCCCCGCATGGACCCCGATCGCGATCCCTCCCGGCCACTCAGCATCCTCATGCTGGAAAGCAGCCGGCACTGGGGCGGACAGGAAGACCGCCTCATCCGCGAAGCGCGCTGGCTGCGCCGGCAGGGCCACCGCGTCATGCTGGCGTGCAACGAAGACGCGGCCATCGCCCCGCGGGCCCGCGCCGCCGGAGTGGACGTCCGGCCCGTGCCGATGCGCGCCAATGTCGACGTGCCGGGCCTCCTGCGCCTGGCCGCCCTCGTGCGCGCCGAGAAGCCCGACGTGCTGCACGCCCACAGTTCGAAGGATGCGTGGTTCGCATTCTGGTTCCACGGCCGCGGGATCCCCGTGGTCCGCTCGCGGCACATGACGCTGCCCGACACCATGCGGCGCGGACGCCGCTTCATCTACCGCCACGGCTGCCGGCGCCTCATTGCTTCGGCGCAATTCATCGCGGACAACATGCGCGACTCGATCGGCGTGGCCCCCGACCGCATCGACGTGATCGGGGAATGTGTCGATCCCGGGGAATTCCACCCCGGCGACGGCTCCGCGTTCCGCGGGGATTTCGGCATCCCGTCGGCCGCGCCGCTCTTCGGCATCGTGGCCATGCTGCGCGGGGAGAAAGGACACCGCACCTTCCTCCACGCCGCGCGCGAAGTGCTGCGAAGCCATCCGGAGGCGCGGTTTGCCGTGGTCGGCGGACCGGTGGCCACCAATTCCATCGAACTGGAACTCCGGGACATCCTGCGACGGCAGTTTGCCGGAATCGAACCCGCACCTGTGGTCATGACCGGCTTCCGCGAAGACATCGCCGGTGTCATGCGCGCCATCGACTGCCTTGTTGTCCCGTCGGCCGAAGAGGCCCAGACGCTCGTCATTCCCCAAGCCTTCGCCACCCGCAAACCCGTCATCGGCTCCCGCGTCGGCGGCATTCCCGAACTGGTCGGGGATGGCGTCACCGGACTGCTCATCCCGGCGCAAGATGCGTCCGCCCTTGCCGCCGCCATGAAGAAAATCATCAACGATCCCGGTCTGGCCGGCGGCCTGGCGCAGGCCGGTTACGAACTGGCGCTCCGGGAACTTTCGATCGACACCAAGATGGGGCTGCTCGTCGAATCCTACCGGAAAGCCACGGCGACCGGCCCCCGGCACCCGATTGGCGCCTCGCCCTGACGTCCGGCCGCGCTACATTCGGTTGGTCATGCCGACCGACGACCTGTTCGCCGAGGAATCAACGCCCGCTCCGCCGGCCCACGCACCGCTGGCCGAACGCATGCGGCCGCGCTCGCTCGCGGAGTATGCCGGACAAGAACACATCCTCGGCCCCGGCAAACTCCTCCGCCGGGCCATCGAGGCCGACCGGTTTTCGTCCATCGTCCTCTACGGTCCGCCCGGCACCGGCAAGACCAGCCTCGCCGAAATCATCGCCCGCACGACCAACGCGCGCTTCGAGCGCCTGAGCGGGGTGGAAAGCACCGTGGCCGAGATCCGCAAGGTCATGGCCGCCGCGGCCCTGCGCCTCTCGCGCGACGGCACGCGCACCGTCCTGTTCATCGACGAAATCCACCGGTTCAACAAAGCGCAGCAGGACGTCCTCCTGCCCGATGTCGAACGCGGCACCGTGCGCCTCATCGGGGCCACGACGATGAACCCTTTCTTCTACGTCAACAGCCCGCTTGTTTCGCGGTCCATCGTGTTCGAATTGCGTCCGCTCGCCGCCGCCGACCTGCGCGCGCTGCTGGACCGTGCCCTGGCGGACGCGGACCGCGGGCTCGGCGGGAAGAAGGTCACGCTCGACGAGGACGCCGCCGTGCACTTGGCCGGAATCTGCGACGGCGACGCCCGCCGCTGCCTCAACGCGCTGGAACTCGCCGCCCTGACCACCGAACCCGATCCGTCCGGCGCCATCCGCCTGACCCGCGCCGTCATCGAGGAAAGCATCCAGCGCAAAGCGGTGGTCTACGACGCCCGGGACGGTGCGCACTATGACACAATCAGCGCCTTCATCAAAAGCATCCGCGGCAGCGATCCGGACGCCGCACTCTACTGGCTGGCGAAAATGCTCCACGCCGGGGAGGATATCCGCTTCATCGCGCGGCGCCTGGTCATCGCCGCCAGCGAGGACATCGGCTTGGCCGATTCCCGCGGGCTTCTCATCGCCGTCGCCGCGCAACAGGCCTGCGAATTCGTCGGCCTCCCCGAGGCCCAGATCCCGCTGGCCCACGCCACCGTTTACCTGGCCACCGCCCCCAAGAGCAACACCGCCTGCATGGGTCTGCTCGCCGCGCAATCCGACCTGCAAAAAGGCCGCACCCTCGCCGTACCCGAGCACCTGCGCGACAAGCATTACCAAGGCGCCGAAAAACTCGGCCACGGCACGGGTTACAAATATTCGCACGATTTCCCCGACGCCTACGTGCCGCAAGCCTACCTGCCGGAAGGACGCGTCTTCTACGAACCCTCCGACCGCGGCGAAGAAAAACGCATCGCCGAACGCCTCGCGCATTGGCGGGCCATGTTCGAAAAAATGTAGCGGCGCCGTCCCCGGCGCCGGTCGTTTCGTTCGCTTCGTCGCCGGGGACGGCGACGCTACAATTGAGCCGAAAGCTTGGTGAGCGCCCCGTAGTGCTCCGGTCGCCGGTCGCGGAAAAATCCCCACTGCGCCCGCTGGTTGCGGATGGCGTCGAGGTCGAAGGTGTGCGTCAGCACCGACTCGCTCATGCGATCGGCTTCCGCCACCTTGGCGCCGGTCTCGTCGGTGACGAACGACGACCCGTAAAAAGTCATTTCGGAATTTCTCCCCTTCTCCGCGCCGATGCGGTTGGAGGCCACGACCGGGACCATGTTCGAGGCCGCGTGGCCCTGCATGGCACGCTGCCAGTGTCCGCTCGAATCCCAGTCGGGAAACTGCGGCTCGGTGCCGATGGCCGTGGGATAGAGCAACAACTCCGCTCCGCCGAGGACGAGGCACCGGGCGGTCTCGGGGAACCATTGGTCCCAGCAGATGCCGAGGCCGACTTTGCCGAACTTCGTGTCCCACACGCGGAAGCCGGTGTCTCCGGGATTGAAATAGTATTTCTCCTGGTAACCGACGCCGTCCGGAATGTGCGTCTTGCGGTAGACGCCGAGCATCGCCCCGCCGGCGTCGACCATCGCCACCGAATTGAAATACGCCTGGTTGTCGCGCTCGAAAAAGCTGAAGGGCAAAACGACGTCCAGTTCGCGGGCCAGCGCTTGGAATCTGGCGATGCCCTCGTTCCCCTCGACCGGACGGGCCAATTCGAAACAAGCCGGCAGCTGGTCCTGGCAGAAATAGGGCGTCTCGAAGAGTTCCTGGATGAGGACAATGTTCGCGCCCTGTGCGGCGGCCTGGCGGATCAGTTTTTCCGCGCGGGCGAGGCTCTCGGCGCGGTCCGGGCCGCAGGCCATCTGCGTGGCCGCCAAAGTGACGTTGCGCATCGCAGAGTCAGGAGTTTTCTTTTTTGCGCAGACGCAACGTGATGCGCTTCATGCGCGCGTGGTCGTCCGGGCTCCAGCTCTGGATTTCCGGGTTGTCCTTGAAGGCCTGGTGCACCAGCCAGCGGTCGTAGGCGTTGAGCGGCTCGGTCTGCAGCGGCTTGCCGCGTTCCTTCACGAGGTCGGAGATGGCGCGCATTTTTTCGACCAGCCGGTCGTTGCGCATGGCGCGACGGTGCTCGACATCGACCGTGACCCGCGGGGCCTTGGGGTCGGCCGCTTGCAGGAGGCGGTTGAGGAGATACTGGATGTCCTCCAGCGTCTCGTCATTGCGGCCGGTCAAGAGGTCGGCGTCGCTCGTGTAGATCTGCAGGACAAGCCCGTGCTCGCTGGGCTGCTCCTCGATCTGCACGGCGAAACCGAGGTAGCCGAGCATGGTGTCGAGGATCTCTTTCGGCGTCATGCCCCGGATCTTCGTTTCTTCCCTTTGCCTCCCTCAAGCGCTTTCTTCTGCCCCGCGGCTTTCTTTTCGAGGACAGGGAGCGGCTTGTTGCGGGTGGCGTAGAGCTGGATGATCGAGATGATGTTCTGGGTCGTCCAGTAGAGCGAGAGGGCCGAGGCGAAATTGTAGGCGAAGAGGATGAAAATGAGCGGCATGAACATGAACATGCGCTGCTGCACGGCGTCGCCCGTCTTGGGCGTGATGTGCATCTGCCAGAGCATGGTCAGGGCCATGAGGATGGGCAGGATGTTGATCGGGAAGCCGAAGAGATGGCCGACGGTGTCCGGCTGGGACAGGTCGTTGACCCAGAGGAACGACGAATTGCGCAGCTCGATGGCCGTGCCGAGCATGGAGTAGAAGCCGAAGAAGATCGGGATCTGGATGAGCATCGGGAAGCACCCGCTGAACGGATTGACCCCGTAGTCCTTGTAGAGCTTCATCAGCTCCTGGTTCATCTTGGTCGGGTCGTCTTTGTGTTTCTCCCGCAACTCGGTCATTTTCGGCGAGAGCGCGGCCATGCGGCGCATCGAGTCGGTCGCCTTGTTCTGCAGCGGCCAGAGCAGGGCCTTGATGATGATGGTCAGCGCGATGATGGCCGCGGCGAAATTGCCGAGCAGGCCGTGCAGCGCGTTCATCGAGTAGAGCAGGATTTCGCTGACCCATTTGAAGATGCCGAAATTCATCACTTCCTGTTCGCCCTGCCCGAGCTTGGACAGGCGCCCGAGATCCTTCGGCCCGGTGTAAATGCGGAAGGTCCATGACTTGGTCTGCCCGGGCTCGAGGCGGAAACCGGGCAAGCCGAGCGCGCCTTCGATGCCGAAAACTTTTTTCTCCGCGTCCCCGCCGTGCAGCAGGTCGAGACGCCGTGCCCACACCGCGATGCCGGGGTCGCCGGAGGTGATGGCGACGAGGTTGACGAAATACTGGTTCTTCGCGGCGGCCCAGCCGATGTTGTCGGACTTCTGCTCGTAGAAATTCTGCGCGGCGCGCAGTTCGATGCCGGTCAGCGGGATGGAACTCTCGTTGAACCAGTTGACGTCGGTGAATGTCGTCTTGCCGTCGCGATACCAGTCGAAGCCGGTATACATTGTCATGTCGGTCGAGTGGACCGGAGCCGCGCCGCCCGTGCTGACATAAAATCCGGTCCGCTGCAGCGGGACCGCCCCCGCATTGGTGAAATCGAGGGTCAGGTTGACCACGTAATCGCCTTTGCCTTGGTCGGCTTCCGAGACGGCGAACGTCTTGCGGATTTGCAGGCCGTCGGGTTGCTCGCGGACAAAGACCGCTTCGTTCGGCGCACCGGCGGCGACGGACGCAAATCCCCCGATCGCGATGCCCGCCTGTTCGCTCAAGGTGCCGACGGGCAAGGCCTCCGGAATGTTGAGGGCGACATTGGCCCCGTTCTCACCGAGGTGATCGAGCAATTCGATCGAAGCAAGGCCGCCCGTGTCGCTGGCGAATCGGAAGGCCGCGAGGCCCGTGGTCACCGTGCGCGTTTCGCGCGGCACGAACGGACCGGCGGGTGCCGGCGCGGCGGGCGCAAGCGGTGCGGGGCTTGGAGCGGCGGACGCGGCCGGGGGTGCCGGCGTCGGGGCCGCGGCGGCCTGCGCTTGCTCCGCCGCACGCCGCTGCTCGGCCAATTGCTCCGGGGTGGGCGCGTAATATTGCACATAGGCCCACTGCCACAGCCCCAGGGCCGCAATGCAGGCGAAGACGACGATCCAAGCCTTGCGGTCCATCAGCGCAACGCCTCCGTCAACCGGACTTCACGCGCGGGCGGCACCGGATCGCATCCGCAGCCGCCCCACGGATGGCAGCGGCAGATCCTTTTCACGCCCAGCCAGCCCCCGCACAACGCGCCGTGCGCTTCCACCGCCTCGAGGAAATACTGGGAACAGCTCGGGACAAAGCGGCAACCGGCACCCGGGCCGCCCAGCCAGAGGAGGAAAGGCGAGACCGTCCATTGGTAAAGACGGATGGCGCAGCGGACCAAAACCTTCATGCCTTCAAATATCCGGCGCGCGCGGCCAGCGCACGCCATTCCTCGGCCAGCGCGGCGAAGGTCGCGCGCACCGCGGCGCGGCGCGGGACGACGACCATCCACAAGCCGGACGGAAGCAAATGGCGGTTCACGCGGAAAATTTCGCGCAGACGACGCCGGACCCGGTTGCGTTCCACCGCCGTGCCGACCCGCCGCGAAGTGATCACACCGATGCGTGCGGGTTCGGGCGAGGACGTTGGCCAGGTGCCGAGGACCATGAAATTTCCGTGCTGCGCCCGGCCCTGTTCCCGCACTGCGGCGAATTCCGCGCGGCGCGTCAGCCGGGCCGGCTTCGGCAGGGTGAGCGCAGCCATCAAGCCGCCCGGTCGGACAGGGCAACCGGTCAAGCGCCGGTGTGACGCGCGTATTGCACCTCGGCGCCCTTGGGCAGGAGGCGTTTGCGTCCGCGCTGACGACGGCGGGCGAGCGTGGCGCGTCCGCCTTTGGTTTTCATGCGGGCCCGGAAACCGTGCTGGCGTTTGCGCGTGCGCTTGGAAGGTTGGTAAGTTCGTTTCATGGGACAAAAAGTTCGTGCCGCATCCGTGGCAGACCGGCCAGCATGGGGAAACGGAGGCCGGATGTCAAACAAACCCCGCCACTTCTGAAGCCATGCCCCGCGAATTCCTTCTGGTCGACGCCCACAATCTCATCTTCGCCACCCCCGACCTGGCCACCCTCCACCGGCGCAACCCCTTGGCCGCCCGCGAACAATTGGTCCGGCTTCTGGAACACTACCAGGACGCCTCCGGAGTCCGCGTGGTGGCTGTCTTCGACGGCGGCACGCAAACCAAGACCACCGCGGGCCTGTCCAGCCCGGCCGGCGTGCAGGTCTTTTACCCGCAAGCCGGACAAACCGCCGACGCCATTATCGAACGCCTCGTCGCCAAATACGCCGCCGCCCACCACCTCACCGTCGCGACCAACGACAACCTTATCCGCACCGCCGCCGTTGCCGCCGGGGCCTCGACCATGGACAGCGAAACGCTCCTCGACGAAATCCAGCGCGCCGAATCCGACCTCGCTTCCACTCTGGAAAAACTGCGGCGGAAAAAATAAAGCGCGGTCAGACACCGGACGCTCGCAGCCGGCGCCCTTCCTGCCAGCACCCGCGTTCCCGTGCGGCCTCCAGCAAGTTCGCGCCGAGAGCCGCAGCGAAGCCGCGCGGTTCGACCAGGCGGAGCGTCGGCCGGCCGCGCCACACGACCTGCTCGTAAAGGGTGGAGGAAAAATGCTCCGGCAACTCCGGGAAAACACCTCCCCCGCCAAGCTCCACCTCCGGACCGCATTGCTGCAGCAGATGCAGGGCAGCCGATTTGCCCCGGCCGGACATCACAGCACCGATGATCCGGACCAAATCCGCGCTTCCCGCCGTCGTATCGAGAAGGACGAGATCGGAACGGCGAATGCGGCGAAGGAGATCATCCCGCCCGGCCCCATCATCGCCGCCGAATTCGAACCGCCGAATTTGCAGGGTCGGATCCGCCGTCCGGACGTCGGAGCGCCCTTCGGCCAGAGAGGCGGCGGTCGCGCGGACCATGCGGCGGAAAAAATGCCAGAATCGCCCGGCCTCCCCCGCCGTCCCGTGCGGCCCCGGGCGCGCCCTGCCGATGTGCACGATGATCGGGAGCTTGGATTTGTCGGGAACCCCGGCAGGCAACAGGCACATCGCAGAATTATCCGCTATCTCCCACCCATGGCTGGGTCAATCGGAATAGTAACCCGCGGCCCGGAAATCACTATGCTCCCGCCGATGAGCGTGAGCTTGGCCAGTCAGCGTCTGCGCGAACTGCGCAAATCCCTCGGCATTTCGCAGGAGGCCCTCGGGGCGCAGGGATTCGTTTCGGCGGCCGGCTGGGCCAAAATCGAGAACGGGACGCGGCAACCGAGCGACGAACTTCTGGAAAAACTGACAGACTGGATGGTGAAGGACAGCTACCTCAAGGCACGGCAGAAGCCGAGGCTCTTGGACGAGCTTTTGAGCCTCAAATACATGGAAAATCTGTCGCCCTTCGTCCGCCGCTTGGCGCGGGACTTCCACCAATCCCTCATGGACGCCGCTCCTCTCCTCCGCGTGGCGGAACCGGA
>Ga0172372_10007079_pt1 | contig 15136 bp, 8 predicted proteins | sample LakKiv5m_2_FD_114544 | JGI IMG/M metagenome (GOLD analysis project Ga0172372, IMG submission 114544) | Freshwater microbial communities from Kabuno Bay, South-Kivu, Congo - kab_092012_9.5m | ecosystem: Environmental > Aquatic > Freshwater > Lake | place: Democratic Republic of the Congo...
GGCTTTTAATTTCAAGATACAAATCATCATATCTTTCACTGCCCTCATATTTAGCTTTCAAAATATTAAGTTGTTGATAAGCTTCTTCATATCTTTCTGCTTTTGTTAACTCCTCAACCAAATCAAAACGTATTTCATCTTTCTCTGGTGATTTTTTTAATATTCTAAAATAACGATCAACAATATATTCTCGTTCTTCCCAGCGTCTACCGACATCCTGCAAGACATATGGTTCACGAATAGCTAATTCCAGTCCATCTTGTGCCTCAACGAAAAAGGGTTTGTAACTAAGTGCATTCCGAAAAGCTTGTTCAGCAATTTTATTTTTCCCAAGCCATAAAGTAAAATATCCGTAGCGGCTCCAAAGACGCCAATCTTGCGGATATCTATCAGTATATTTCTTCAAAATTTTTTCACCCTTGACAATCGATCTTGTCTTCGCAAGAATCTCAACATAACGAATAACCTCATCTGCAGAAGCATTATCATCCATCGATAAATATTGGTCATACCAAGCTTCGGCTAGTTCAAACTTCTCAAGCCAGCGGTAACATTTTCCTATTTCTAGATAATTGATAGGATTTTTGGGATTGATTGCAATTTCACGATTATGCCCTTCAATTTTTTTGTAAAGAATTTCATGCCAGTCATTTGTAGCACGATACAAATTAGTTTTAATTTCCTGATTTTCAGGACTTAATTTATTGGCGTGTCGATAATTGTAAACAGCATTTGCATATTCACCTCTTTTTTCAAAACAAAATCCTCGCAAATTATAACCATCTGAAAGTTGAGCATTATCGGAAACATATTTATTCAACAAATCAATTGCCTCTCCGTACCTTCCGTTTTTCATGTGGACAATAGCTTGCCGCTTCAATTGGTTACTTTGGTTCTGCCCGAAAATGGTAAAAGAAAAAACAATAAGTAATAACAATATTGATTTTCTTAAGTACATTTTATGTCAATTCGCTTAATGTGAGATGTGCATTTGCGGCTTCATCAGAAAGAATAAGATCAATTAACTCTGATGAATTATTAAATGAATTCGAAATTTCAAGAGTGTATATTTTAATTAAATCTGTTACAGTTTTTACGTAATCGGCATCCTGACTTGGCAGGTTCATTTTTATATTATTAATCAAATCATTTAGCAACTGGGAATTTGTCTTCACGATTAAAATAAGTATAGTGTTCTCAACCACACAAATTTTATCCTTTCGTTGCAATGATTTTCCAACAGAATTTTTCAATTGATTTAAAGAAATTAAACCTTTCAAAATTCCCGCGGGATCAAGTTTTAGCGATACAAGATGAAATTCCTGCCCTGTACTTTTGAAAAGTGCGATTTGATTGTTAATTATCAACTGAAAATCCTGAAGGCTATAAATATTTGAAAAATTAAGTGGAGTCTCTTCTTTGCTTTCCTGTTTCAATTTGGTAATTGGTTTAAATATTTTTGAAAATTCAGGTGATTTATTTTCAAACTCTGCATCATTCCTTGTAACTGTTTTCAAAATTGTAGGTTCGACAGAAATTCCTTTGTATGGCTCAATAATATAATCAGCATAAAACTGCCCTTCTGTATGCCCAACATTTGGAATAATATTTACAGTACCTCCATAAAATTGACCGGCATATTTATCAACTTTCTTTTTAAGTAAAATTCTGCCCGTTACAATGTGCGCTAATGTATCTACAATTATTTGGGCTTTTTGAGTAGCTGGCTCACCTACGATAAAGAAGCTATTAATATTTTTATCTTCAATCTCCTCCAAAGTTCTTAAAAAAACATCATGAAGAATATCAATATTCCTAAATCCAATGTATGGAGTAAGTTCATCAAAAACTATTCGATTAGGTTTGTATTGATTCACAACAGTGACAATATCATTCAAATATTCTGCTAAATAATCATCTGGATTCGGGACTTCATATATTTCATTAGGCGCAGCTATTCTAACTACAATCAACAAATTTTGGTTCATATAGGTCTGAACATCAAAATTTAATGAAGCTGCTTGAATCATCAAATCTTTTGGACGCATATTAGTAAAAAAAAGACACGTTTCTGAATTCTTCGCCGATTCAGAAGCAAATTGAAGTGCAAGTAACGTCCTTCCAGATTTTCTTGGACCAATTACTAGATAGCTACCTCCACGATAAATTCCTCCCCATTTTTTATCAAGGAAAGAAAATCCTGATGGAATTAAATTTATACTTCGTGTCATATTTAATTACCTTTTATTATAATCAACCATAACAAACAATAATTGTGCCCAAATATTTAGTGGTTTGAGTTCAAAAAAAGCATTTATTATAAAAAGAAGTGTTTCAAAATGAAAAAACCAAAAAAATGATTCAATTTTTAATAATAGAATTTCCAAACACAAAAATAGCTGTCGCATTAGCAATTATTGTCGGTTCATTTGTAACATAATCATTCTTATCATCATAATAAACTGCATTTTCATTCTCAAAATTCACAAAATATGATGAATTTTCTATTTGAATTTTATATTCGGAAAATATTTTTTTATCAACAGGACCGGCGGCAAAACCACCGGGCAATTTCCCTTTAAATTTAGTAAACTGATGATGAAAATTACTTGCAGATCTATTCCCAAAACCACCAATGAAACATATCCCCCACGGATTTTTACCAAGCACGTAATCTCTTTGAGATATTGCCAATGTGTCATAGGAAAAATCATTAGTAAGTTTTTTGTATAAAATATTTTTAAGTGCAATTCCCAATAATGTGTTATTTGTTCCCCAAATAAAAGGTGTTCCATTGCCAAATAACATTTTTTTATAATTAAGCTTATAATGTTCAAGACTAATTTTAAGATAGTCAGCATATTTTTGATCATATTGGCTCAAACGATAATGCGCCAAAGATGATATATCACCATAACTCCACCAATAATCAGCGCCCGCTTTATCAGCATAAAACTTTGCCTGATCTAAAAATATTTTTCTATTGGTTGTTTTATACATCTCAATAGCAGCTAAAGCAAGTTTTCCATTGAAAGACTTATCCAGATACGCTCCAGTGCCAGAGGAATCAACATCAGGAACAGAATTTCTGATTGAATAAAAATTCTCAGCGGTAGTCAAACACAGATCAGAAAAATTATTCATATAAAATTTATCACGCCATACTCGTGCCCCAATAGATAACGCAGAGACATAAATCCCGATAAGATTTTTGCCTATTCCTAAAAATGCAGGTCTATCAAATCTTAACGTATCATTCTCGGGCATGCGCCAACCAACATCATGATCACGCAAATCTTGTACTTGAGTTACTAGAAGTTTATTTTGATAATTACAACGAATAAGCCAATCGAGACCAATTTTTGCCTCTTCAAGAATATCAGGCGCCCCATTTGAATCATTATCAAAGCCAAATTTTACGGGATCAAATTCATATGCAAATATCAGCATGTACGTTGAGAAAGCTGTAGTGTTTAAGAATTTAATATAATCACCGGCATCATGCCATCCACCTGTCAGATCAATTTTTTCATCAATTACTTTATCACCCAAAATTATTGATGTGGCATCTGCAATATGACATTCTTTATGCAGAATTGGTGATGTATAGCCGCATCTTTGCACTTTAAAGAAATCAAGCAAAGTTGATGTAATTTTGTCGTATGAAGGATTTCCAATTTCAAAAGTTGAGGAAAACTGATTATCAAGTTGTAATTTATAAAAACCAAACGTTGTAAATTTCGAAAAGTCGACCTGATAGGTAAAGTTAAATTTACCGTAAGATGAATAACTTTTCTCCAATTTACCTTCAAAGACTTTTGAATTGTTTTTAACCGATATTATAAAGAACTTTTTATTATTAAGATTTCTCTTCGAAAGAACAACAGCGGTTTTAGTTTCATTTTCTTGAAATCCAATTTGATTCAACCTTATAAAAATTTCGTCTGATGAAATTAATTCAGATGAACATTGAAAAATGAAAATTAATACTATAGAAAAAATCAATTTCATTTTCTATCGAACTTTTATATCAACTTTTGTTAAACCGATTCCCGGTTTGTCAGAAATCGTTACTCTGCCGTTAATGACTTGAGTACCTTCAAAAGGATCATTGCTGATTAACAATGCACCGTCAAGGTCAGCCCAATCAACCATTGGAGATATTTGAGATGCTGCAGAAATAGCGCATGAAGTTTCTGTCATACAACCAAGCATAACCTGCATATTCAATGCACGTGCCAGATTAATCATTTTATTTGCCTCACGCAATCCTGTGCATTTCATAAGCTTGATGTTTATTCCGGAATAAATACCGTGAGCTTTTATGATGTCAGATAATCTCTGAACTGATTCATCTCCAAATGTTGGCAAAGGACTCTTTTCAGTTAGCCATGCATTATCTTCAATATTTTGTTTTGGCATAGCTTGCTCTATGAATTTAATTCCTTTTTCTTTCAACCAATAAATCATATCCAAAGCTTTTTCCCTATCCGTCCAACCTTGATTTGCATCGACAGTTATTGGCTTATCTGTAACGCTTCTGATTGTCTCTATCATTTCTTTATCAGTATCACGCCCTAATTTGACTTTTAATATTTTATATTCTTCAGCCTCTTTCACCTTTTGTTTTACAACCTCAGGGGTATCAATTCCAATTGTAAATGATGTAAGTGGAGATTTCGATTTATCGTAGCCCCAGATTTTATAAAGAGGTGCATTCAATATTTTCCCCACCAAATCATGAAGAGCAATATCGACCGAAGCTTTTGCGGCGGGATTACCTAAATCGACAGAATCAACATAAGCAAGAATATTTTCCAAATCGAATGGGTCATTAAATTGAGTTAGATCAACTTTCGATAAAAATTTGGCAGCAGTTTCATGGGATTCTCCGAGATAAGGCGGCATTGATGCTTCACCGTAACCAATTAACCCATCATACTCTATTTTAGTTAACATTACTGGAGTTGTTTTTCTAGAACTTGTAGCAAGCGTAAACACATGTTTCAATTCCAAAGTGTAAGGCATAAATGATAATTTCATTTTCGATTGATTCCTTTTATTAATGTTAAAACCCGGAAATACTTTGCTTGGAAACGACAACAGAATTCCTGCAGCAATTGACTTTTTTAAGAAATTTCGTCTTGAATCTTTCATCAGAATTCTCCTCGATAAAATTGATTGTTTTGTATTAACTCAATCCCGTTTTCACCAATTGAATCGATAATTCGTTTTGATCTCACAAACTGATTTAATCTGTGTTTGCTAAAAATAGGACTATTTGGGTCAAAGCTATTTATCTTAACCTTTCCTGCTTCATGGATATATTCAAGATTCCCGATGTAAATACCGACATGTGTAATTTTTTCTTTATGATTCTTATCAGCCTTTCTACCAAAAAACAGCAAATCCCCTGCTTGCAAATTCTCAAATCCATCTTTTGTGTCTATCTCTTTGCCTAAATTAACTTGCTGAGAAGCATCGCGAGATAGAATAACACCATTCAAAAAATACACAGTCTTAGTAAAACCACTACAATCAATACCTTTATAAGAAGTCCCGCCCCACAAATATGGGATTCCATTCATGTTAAAGGCTTCATTTAAAATATTTTCTTTCGAAATAATTCTCGACTCAATCCAAAAATTAAAATCTACCGCATCAGTTTTTTTTATAAAAGCAAATCTCTTATCTGGATATTTTACTTTGTAGAAATCTTTTTCTTCCCCGACCAATTCAAGAATATTTCCTCTGACAAGATCAGACACATGTGGAGAATATGATTCGACTGCAGAATATGAAAATCCATATTCAGAAGTAAATATTAATTTCTTTGAAGATAAATATTCATCAAAATCTTTACGGTCAAATCTCTCAATTGCCTCATCATCAATCCATGCTATATAATTATCAGGAGTTTGAACAAGATAAAAACCATCCTCATATTTCAATACTTTTACAGGTGTACCAAGTAACGCTTGCGAGGCAAGTTCTGCAGGATGGTCGGGCTTTGTTCTAAGATTACCAACAGATACCGTTATAAGTCCATAAATTTTACCACCTAAATTTTTCTCAGGTAATAAATTTATTGAATCTTTGAATACAAAATTCTGCGTTTTCAAACTTTCAATAAAAAAATTCTTTGCTGGAATTAGATTTGTTTCCCCCGAAAAGATCAAATCACCGTTTAACTCATTAAAGGTAATATCAAAAATTGCTGTTCGTTTGTCAGGAGCATAATTAATCTTAGTTTCGTCAATTAGTTTTTGAATAATTGCGTTCTGATCTTGAGCATTAAGACTTGTCATATTGATAAGCATGATTATTATAAAAAATATTTTTTTTGTCATAAAATTTTGGAATTATTTGTTGCAAAATAGGCATTAAAAGAATTATATAAAAGAAAAGGTCACTGACTGTGTGACCTTTTCAAAACGAAATATGAAAAATAGTTTATAAGTAAAAACTTTGGCAAGCAATTACAGCAAGTGTGATGACTCCAAGTAACATTATTATATATACTGAGTAAAGTAAACTTTTCATTTAATTATTCTCCTTTTATAAATTTTTAGATTGAATTAGTTAACTTCAGGCGGCTGCTAAGCCGCCAGACTAAGTCAATAACTTAAATTATTTTAGAAGAACCATTTTTTTAGCTGAAACATTGCTTCCATTTATAACTCTATAAATATAAGTTCCTGATGAAACTTTTCGTCCAAAGTTATCATCACCTTTCCAGTTAATTGTAAATGTACCAGCTTTGAAATCTTTCGATACCAAAGTTTTAATCTCCTGACCAAGCATATTGTAAATCTTTATAGAAACAAATGAAGCTTCAGGAATAGAAAATCTAATACTTGTTTCTGGGTTAAAAGGATTAGGATAATTTTGTTCGACTACAAAATTAGTAGGAATAATATGCTCCTGTACATCAGTTGGATTATCAACCTTGAAACTTCCTGTTCCTGAATATGCCGAATAATTACCTTCACTATTCTTTGATCGTACTCTCCAGAAATAATTCTTTCCCAACTCTAAACTTGCGGTATTAATATGAGTTTTCGAAATATTACTCAATACACTTGCATTTGAGAAATCAGGGGAAACACTAACTTCAACTTGATAATCTAAAATTGAAGTAGATTTATTATTAACAACCCATGATAATGTTGGAGTTGACGTATTAATAACTACTTTGTTTGGGCTTCCAATCAAAGGTTGAATTGGGTTACTTCCAGGTGAGACATAAAATGTATCAACCGATGAATAAGTTATTCCACCATCAAGACTGATTTTCCAAAAATATGTTGCACCCGGGACTAAACTTGTTGCATTATATGTTCCTGTGTTTCCAGTAACAGGAATATTAACAGTTGTGGTTGCACCACTTGCAAATACATCTGAGTAACTGTAAGTTAATGTATAATTTGTAAGTGAACTTACATCACCGATTACATACCAGTAAAAATCGACAGATGTACTACCAACCGTTGAACCTTCAATAGGTGCTGTTAATACAACTGAAAGTGAGGTGGTAGTGTTAGTCGTAACAAATGAATCACTAGTCCATGTGGAATAATTTGTTCCATCATAAACAGCTACTGCCCAATAATATGTAGTTCCCCAACTTAATGTTGAAGGAAAACTGTAATATGGTGTCATTAAATCATTGACATCAGCAGTCCCATCATAATCGGAATTCCAATCAGTCGAATTTGTATTGGCTTTCCATCTAACCGTATATTTCGTTAATCCCAAAGATGATCCATTCAAATACCATGAGAATGTAGGTTGACTAGTATATATCGTAAGACTATCAGTAGGATAAGATGGAATAGCAGTAACAGCTCCAACACCGCCCACTACGTAAAATGTATCAGCATCAGACCAATTAGAATATGTTGTACCATTAAATGATCTAACTTTGAAATGGTAAGATTCACCAGCTGACAGACCAGTTATTTGTTTAAATAAACTTGTAATACCAATACTATCAGCAACTCCATCTAAAGGAGCAGCTAATGTGGCAAAATCTATTTCGTAAGTCAATCCAGTTCCATCTGCACCAAGGTACCAATACAAGTATGGATTAAGTGTGTAAACAGCAATACTATCAGTTGGATAGGAAATCGTTGGAACAACAGGCGTTCCAGCGCCATCATCAAAAGTTAAGAAACTTTCTTGCGCTGAATAAACAGTATCTACAAAACTGCCAGATGTATATTCACCAATTACTTGCCAGTAGTAATATGTATTTGCATCTAAAGTTGGGAAATCAATAAAGAAGTCAGTTGTACCACCTGCAAGAGTTGCTGGGTAGAAAGCAACATCTCCATTATCAAATGGAGAACCATCATCAATTTTAGAATATGCTATCTGAAACTTAAAACCAGAAAGAAACATCTGCTAAATACCAATAAGCAGTGGGTGTTAAATCATAAACCTTTGCACTATCAACAGGCCATGAAGGATAAATAGTAACAGCAGAGCCTCCAGTTGTAAATAAAGTATTGACAGCTGAATATTTAACTATTTCGCCAGCAGTATTTTTTGCTATTACTCTCCAGAAATATGTTTGTCCTCCAACCAAGTTTGTAACAGTTTTAGTCGTTTCTGTTAAATTAGCATAAGTCGTAGCTGATGTCCATTCTGTCTCAGTTGGCAACGTGTTTTGCATAGCAAGCTGCAAATCAAATTTTAAGCTGTTAATAAATGTAAGTGTGTACCATCCAAACGTTACTGAAACAGTTTGAAGTGAAACGCTATCACTTGGCCAGCTTAATATTACATTAAAATCTTTATAAGCAGTAAAATGATAAGTGCTCGAGAAATGCTCATTACCACCGCCATCAACAGATGAAACCTTCCAATAATATAAAGAATCGTTTAATAGTGGTAAATCTGGCCACATATTTTTATCAAGTTCTGTTAATTGTCGAGAATTTGTAACTACTGTATCAATGAATATTGGAGAAGCAAAAGTGCTTGCATTATCAATGTAAATTCTATAACTAGTTGACCCAGCAACTGAACCCCAAGCAAAATTTGGAAGTATTGAAACTCCCGTAACACCGTTAATCGGAGCTGATAAAGAAGGACCTGTTAACTCGACCGTAAATGAATATGTATTCCAAGGGCCTGCACCATTTGGACCCGGACCATCCGTGTCAGTATCACGGACATGCCAATAATACAAAGTCCCATTGGAAAGTACAGTACCTAAAGTGACAGATGTTCCAGCAATTCCAGACTGATACTCGTAATCAGACACACCGTTTAACGGAGTACTATCTGAATCGAGTATGAATTCATAAGGACCATCTCCAGGATTGAAAGCATCAAAATGTGTCCAAGAAATAGTCGAGGTAGATTGTGGAACATTCACCGCCCCATCGGCTGGTGAGACAGGTGTTTGAGCAGCAATTACCAAAGGTAAAAGCGCTATTAACAAAACCTGTAAAAATGATTTTTTCATATTGAACCCCTTCATTTAATTATAATTAATTTATTATCATTTTTGGCTGAGTCTATATAAGAAACATAATTTATTTAGAACCAATTCCTTAATATTTATATTTCTTAATTATCCCTTAACACCTGGCTGGATGTATTTAATGGATAAAATATGAGTTTTTATCTCTTTACATTCGTAAAATAGCTTAATAAAGTTTTCTTGTCAAGTTATTTTTTCGTCTTTTTTCATGAGTATGATTTAAGTCATTCAATTCTTTATTTCAAGTTGATTTATTAATTTTAATAAAAGAATAAAATGAATAAACTAAAAAATCAATTCAAACATTTCTAATCTGAAATTATCATTTAAAGACTGTTGTTTTGAAAATATTATGATATAGAATATATTTGTATTGAAATTAATTTTTATTTGCACCCGTAGCTCAATTGGATAGAGCATCTGACTACGGATCAGAAGGTTTGGGGTTCGAATCCCTACGGGTGTACTATTACAAAGCCCAACTTATATAAGATGGGCTTTTTTTAATTGGTTAAATTGTTTTTATTATACTAATTTATGTCTTGACCATTTCGAGTAAATATTGTCGCACTAAACTTGAGTATTGAGCAGATTTATGAAAGCTATCAACTCAATTTTTAATTTAATTAAGATTCTATTTAAAATAAAAGGGACGCCTTTCGACGCCCCCTTACATATATATAGAGAGAGATAAAAAATTATTTAATCAATGACATTTTTCTTGTAAGAGTTAATTTCTCAGTTTTAAGCTTATAAAAATAAATGCCGGATGATAAATTTTCTGCTGTCCAATCAATTTCATATTTACCAGCTTTTTTATAGCCATCAACTAAAACTGATACTTCTTGCCCTAATAAATTATAGACTGATAATCGAACAATGTTATCATTAGAAATTGAAAATGAAATCTTAGTCGATGGATTAAAAGGATTTGGATAGTTCTGCGATAAATCAAAATCATTTGGCAAAACATCAACAATATTCTCTTTTACACTAGTAATTGTATAATCAGTGTTTTGTGGATCATAATTTGTCCAGCTTAAATCCCATCGGTCAGCAGGATCTAAAGCGCCAACAAAACTGGTCGGAGTAAAAAAAGATTCCAAAAGTCTTGCATTGGTAAAACTTGCCCCTGTAGCAGCAACTGATCCGATTTGTGGTGCAGCATTTGGACCATCAGCCTTAAATGGATCAATCAAACCAACTTCGGCACTTGTTGCAAAAGTTTTATTATTAAAACTTGCTGTATTGAACCAACTTGTTATATCAAAGCCAGAGACATCTGAGGATAATAATTTACCACTTTGAGAACCAGTAAAGATTGTATTTTCAATCTGCAAATTATTTGCTAAAGCATCATTTGCTGAATTTTGTGATTGAATGAACAAACCAGTTGGATAGCCCATTACAATTGAATTATATATAGAAGTCAATGTTGATCTTCTTAGATGTGCACCACGTTTATAATTAGAATTAAAACCCGTAAAATCAGGTGTTGGCATAGGCCCAACTACTGTAATATTGCAAAACAATGGCTGAGTTCGTGGATTATTTAAAGTCCCTGATCCATCATTATCTGATTCAAACCCATTACTGCCGCTTATATCAGCAATATTCGGATTAGCAAAACTCAAACCAAATTGGACCCTACCCAAAAATCCAAAATCTGTATCAAAATTATCATCAACAGGATAATAAGAAATCAAATGCTTAGCATTAACAGTTCCACCAAACCATTCAAATGAGTCATCCCCACAATAACTCACCTGAACGTAATCAATAGTAGTATTCCTGCCAACACCACCCATCGTTAATCCATTGATTTCATTATCAGGCAAAAAAGCTATACCTGCAAATTCAATTCTAAGATATTTCATGATTCCGGAATTATCATCATCATTAGGATTCAAACCACCTCCCATAACAGTTCCCGTTCCACCTTCAATAGTAGCAGTGCCCCCGGGAACATTTAGAGTTGCATTACCAACTACAATCAAACCTCCCCAATCGCCTGCACCTTTTTGTCCCGGGATACTTTGACTTGTAAAAACAATAGGCTTTTCTTTTGTACCTTCAGCAAATATTTTTGCTCCGCGGTTAATTATTAATGTTCCTTTACTTGATTTTTCTCCAAAAATGATTGTACCTTCAGGAATTGTTATACTTGCGGGCGAATTAACATTCACAAAACCGCGCAATAAATATTTTTTGTTCGCCTGTAAAGTTAAGTCAGAATTAATTTCTCCTTCAATTACTTCATCGAATGTAGCTAACTGAGCAAATAATGGTAGAACGATAAATATGTTTAGTAACGTAATATAAAATGTTTTCTTAAGCATTTAGCCTCCTGTTTATTTAATTAAATTTATAAGATATACCTAAAGCAACACCTGTTTCTTTAGTATTTAGTCTGGATAATTTATCTCCCTGAGTAAATCTTTGATCCTGAGCTAAAATATTTTTTGCTGATAACTTCACTGAAAAATAACTTAATATGTCCTGCGAAATGGTAAAATCAATAATGTCACGAGGTTTTTCGATTATATCGTCATCATAAACTGTTGCGACTTCAATAATTCTTGGTCCGATTCTGTTATATAAAATAGCGATATCAGTGCCAAGCTCAATGTTTTGATAATAAATACCAAAATTATAAACATATGGTGATTGCCCTTGAAGAGGTCTTCCTTCTCTTCCTAATGTTGTTTCTGAAGCTTTAACAGTGACTTCTGATTTTATCCATGAAGCATTCCCACCCAATGAAAAGTTTGAGAAATAATCAGAAAGATATCTTAGTGAAAATCTACCATCTAATTCTATGCCAAGAACATGTGCATTTTTTGAATTAGTGAATGTTCTTTCTGATCCTAAAGAACTTCCTGTAACAACAACTTTTTCAATTGCGTTATCAATATTTTTATAAAAAACTCCTGCAGATAATACTTCCCCAAGATTAGGAAAAATCTCGGCTCTAAAATCCCAATTATTAATTTGAGCTAATTTAAGATTTTCATTACCGCGAATTGATGTCTGAGTTGCAAAATCAAAATAAGCAAATGGAGCAAGTTCTCGAAGTTCAGGTCTGTTTATAGTAGAACTATATGAAAATCTAAAGTTTGTACTTTCATTGAACTTGTAAATAAAGTTGATCGAAGGTAAAATATTAGCTTTTTGTAATTTTATTTTTATGTCTTTTTGATCTGATAAATCTCGTGAATAAATATTTTGAGCGGAATTTTCATATCGTATTCCAGTTAAAATTCTAAAATCCTGATTAAAAAGCATAAAAGGAATATCAGCCTGAATATAACCAGCATAAATATTTTGATCAGCATCATAATTGTTAGTACCATTTGCATATTCTGCAATCGAGAAGCCATTCTTTCTAAAATTTTCAATTTTGAATATTTCATCTTGTGGAAGTCTCATTAAGTTAAAATCAGTAAATCCATTTCCAGGTGCATTAACAATAACGCTAATCAATCTTGAATTAAACTCACGATTTGTTCTTTCTACCAACGTGCCGAATTTAATTTTTGAAGATTCAACAGGCAGAATAAAATTTAATCCAACTGATTTTGCATTTTCATCCATATTCGAGTAGAATCTTCCACCATTTTTTAAGTTTGGTTGAAACCCTAAAATTGCATTGTAATCATCTGTTGAACCAATATCACGTGCGTAAATTATTCTTCTATAATCCGGTTCATCTTTTTGGGAAACGGAATTACTCAAATTCCAATCAAGTTTCAATCCACCAAGTTGTTGGAAAAAATGTTCACCAAAAACCTGGCCAGAAAAAACTTCGCGGGATGTGAAACGTATTGCAGTTTGTTTCTGCTCTGTGCCTGCATCGGTAAATTGTGCACCATTTAACAATGAAACTTCATCGTCCGAAGAATGGCTATAAGTATTTTTGAAACTTAGCTTATGATTATTGTTAAACTTATAACTAATATTAAAAAGTCCGCCCCATAAAGTCGAATAATTAGATTGCTCTCCTTTGAAGGCAAATCTTTGTTGTCCATCCGACTCATATTCATTACGTTGAATCTCAGAATTTTCAAAACCGCTTTTGTATGATAAACCTGCAATGAAACCAAAATTTTCTCCGATTAAAGTAACACCATCCCCAAATGATATCATAAAATTATTGTTTAGTGGTGCTTTTTTAGAAGAAGATTTCCATTCATTATTAAATAGTTTAGCAAAATTATTTATTTCATCTCTTGAATAATTACCCTTATTTAAATTATCGGGCAATTTAGAAGGTAGCGCCCGAGTACCGTCATCAATTCCTAAAAAATCTTTTCTACCACCATTATATGAATTAAAATTTTTAAAAGTACTTTGAGAACCAAATGAATTACTTAATGAAACTTTGAGTGTTAGTTTAGATGGAAAATCAACCGTATTAATATTTACTATTCCGCCTGAAAAATTTGCAGGCTTATCTGCCGTAAATGACTTATCAATAACTGTATTATCAATAAGGTTCGAAGGCAACAAGTCAAAAGCAAATGAACGTTTATCGTTTTCAGTTGAAGCCAAAGCCGTATTGTTTAATAAAACCCCACTATATCTTTCACTTGTTCCTCTCACAAATATATATTTATTGTCCATTATCGAAATGCCAGTAACTCTCTTGAGTGCATCAGATGATGTAGCATCAGGTGATTTCCTGATTTGCTCTGCACTAATTCCATCACTTATCGAGGATGATGCTTTTCTTTGGTTAAGAAGCGCTGCTTCATAGGAATTTTCAGCTTTTGCCTGAATCACAACTTCATCAGTCCGAAAGGAATCAGTTTTTAATGAACCATTGATTGTAGTAATAGAAGAAGGAATGACTTCAACGTTTTCAATTTTATATTTTGAATAACCGATAGCTGAAAAAATTAAATTATATCTGCCAGCTGGCAATGATACTATTGTATATCTGCCATCAATATCAGCGGCTGCACCAATACTTGTCCCCTCAATTATAATATTACAACCAATTATGGGTTCACCTGTTTCATAATCAACAACAATGCCCGTAATTCTTCCTAAGCTTTGAGCAAAAGAAATATTTGTTGACATTGAAAAAACAAAAATAAGAAATGCTATTCCTATGTTTTTTGTAAGATTAGATATCATCATTTACTCTCTCTTTATAGTTATAAATTTACGAGGTAAACTTAAATTTCTAATGTTAACTCAATATTAACTATTTGTTAAAAAATTGTTAATAATTGAATTAAGCTATAAATGTTTTAATACTAAGAATAAAATGAAGAAGGAAGTCGAATTGATAAACTATTCTACAATAGTTACATTAGCGGAAAGGGGGGGATTCGAACCCCCGTTCCGAGAAACCCCGGAAAACGGTTTTCGAGACCGCCGCATTCAGCCACTCTGCCACCTTTCCGAAAAATAGATTTTTTTGAAGACAAATTTATTAAAATAAATTCATTGATACGAACTTGAGCAGAATAAAAATTTCATAAAAGCCTTTTAATGAATATATTTACATACAATTTTTATATAAACTTAGGAGAGATGCAGGAGTGGCTGAACTGGCACGCCTGGAAAGCGTGTATACGGGTAACCGTATCGAGGGTTCGAATCCCTCTCTCTCCGCAAGAATTCTTCTTTTTGAAA
>Ga0172372_10007080_pt1 | contig 15135 bp, 16 predicted proteins | sample LakKiv5m_2_FD_114544 | JGI IMG/M metagenome (GOLD analysis project Ga0172372, IMG submission 114544) | Freshwater microbial communities from Kabuno Bay, South-Kivu, Congo - kab_092012_9.5m | ecosystem: Environmental > Aquatic > Freshwater > Lake | place: Democratic Republic of the Congo...
GACAACGATAAAAGCGAGCCATTGATTATCGCAACTTACAAGACAGCTATTGTCAGCAGAGGATGGTCCCAGTAACGAATTCGCGCCAGAAGCTTCCTGTGAACCTGCTAGGCTCCATCTTTTGGCAGCCACTCTTCCAGATTGAGTCGTTTTGCAGGAAGGGTTCTCGGCAACTCTATAAAAACAGTTTGTTTTTTTTGCTCCATCTAACATGAAGCATTCGCGGAGATCGTTTTGACAGTCACTTTCAGAGGCTAAGGCGGAGGTGCTTAGAATCACTACGCTGAGTAAGCCGAATAGAAGTTTATTCATTTTACGCCCCTTTTGTTTAGTTTGCGGCCCAGATTATAGCACGGCAGTGACTGCTAACCAAATGCCTAGGCTTTACGCTCACATAGCTCAATTAATGTGCCACCAGTGCTCTTTGGATGAATGAATGCAATTAAAGAGTGATGCGCACCTGGGCGTGGCGTCTCATCGATTAATTTATGACCTATGGACTTTAAGCGAGCTAGCTCTGCTTTAATATCAGGCACCCTAAAACATATATGGTGTAAGCCTGGACCCTTAGTCGCTAAAAATTTTGCCAGAGTTGCATCTGGAGATGTGGGAGTTAAAAGCTCTATCAGAGTGTTCCCAGTTCTTAAGAAAACGAGCTTAACTTTTTGAGAGGGCACTTCTTCTTCAAGATCAACTTCACAGTTGAAATTTTTCTTGTAGTTCTCGATCTCTGCTGCAAGATTGTTAACCGCGATACCTATGTGATCAATTGGAAACATAATAGAATCCTACCAATACAGTTAATTGAAGTCTATATTTGTTATTTATATTGAAGTGCCAGCAGAGCAAAGATGCTTAGTGATTTTTGCCCCGCTCAAATCTGAGGTTGGGATTATGGGAACCCATCTCCTTTCTTCATCTAGCACGAGAATTTTTGATTTCTTTAGCGATATGCATGCCAAAACGGTGGCTCTTTTTGTAAGTCCGCTGGCTATAGATAGGGACTCAAGTGTCAGTGGTCCCTGACCACTCTCTAGGGAGAGCTTTAAGGCTTCTCCTATTTTGGCGCTGGCATCTAAGAGTGCCTCTATGCTGAGCTGCTCATCTAGTGAGCTAAATTCATAGTCATCTCTGGTTTCAATTGCTCTGGTAATCTCAGCCCCAAACAGAACCAAGATCCAAGCGGCTTGGAGCCATACTAGGAAAAGTGGAAGGGCGGCAAAGCTTCCGTAGATGACTCCATATGAGCTTAAGGAAAATTGAAGTTCCAAGTATAGCGACTGAGCGATCACAAACATAAAAGAAGTTACTATTCCTCCAATCAAAGCAGGAAGAATTTTTACGGGTGTATTAGGAAGAAAGGTATAAACAAACCCAAATCCTACTCCAAGAAGTAATTGGGGAATTATTTGTGCTGCTAGCTCAACAGAAGCCGCTAGTTCATTTGATAAGCCAAGCTTGGTAAGTATTGAATCGAACTCAGTTGTAAAAGATACGGTTGCGCTACTTGCAAACACCAAAAGAATAGGCACAAGAATAAGAAGAAAGATATAATCAGTAAATTTTCTGATCAGGGATCTTGCCTTATTGGTATCCCAAATTACGTTGAAAGTAGATTCAACATTCCCAATCATCCTGATGACAGCGTAGATCAGAAAAAATATGCCGACTCCGGCGATCACGCCACCTTTTGCGTGCTCTAAAGATCTCTCCGAGAAAGCTAGAAGAAGATCCATGACCTGGTCCTGTGAGGCAAATACCTTTCGTATCTGTGATTCAACTATCTCAGCTAAGCCAAAGCCTTTAGCGATTCCAAATAGAGAAGCAAAAACGGGCACGATTGCTAAAAGAGAAAACAAGGTAAGTGCCGAGGCTCTGAAGAATAATTGGTGCTCTTGGGACTTTTTGATTGAGAGGTAAATTACTCTAGAAATCAGAAGAATAACTCTTTTAGGCCAAGATTGAGCTAAGCGATCTACGTTCCAAATTGAAGCCGCTAATTGTCTGATGAGTCGAGCCATAAATTTCCAGTACCCTACCAAGAAATACCAAGGATTTATACCCTTTAGATAAGAGGATTTAGACCACTTTAAGGGCTGACCTCTGTAAGCCTTGATTTAAAGGTTCTGCGATATTCTGTCGATCGCAAGTTGAGTCTTGGAACGAGGAAGCCCTTATGTCTGGGGATATTAATATCAAAGGTATTTCAAAATCACTTTTTTATCTTCCAGTCTTTTTTACTTGGCTAGGGGTTGCTTATGCAGAGAAAAGCGCAGAAGAGGGGATAGTTAGTTTTAATGATAAAGAGTCAGCCTCTAGTTATGTTTTAAGCCTAGTGCCTAGTGATCAGGAGGCGAGCAAGAAAAAAGAATCCCTACTTGCCTACATAATAAAGGCACAGAATTTCAGAGAAGAATTTTTGATGACTTTTGAGGAGAGCACCTCGCCAACTACTAATTCAACTCTGATGACACCAGCCGGATATTATATATCTACGGTGGCTGTTAATTATCCGGGTTGTTTTGCTGTATATCCGATCACTTCTTCGCCATTCCTCGCAGTTATTCCTAATTCAGATCCGCCAGTACCTTTTCTTGAGGGGATATGTGTGATTCTCTCCGTGATACACTCTGCAGTCGATCAGCTAAAAGTTGTAAAAAAAGATGATGTTACTGTAACTGGTGGTGATGTTTCTAAAGATTTACTCAATGAGATGAAGCTAGCTACATCTACACCCTATGATTGGGGAACAAGATCTAGTGAAATTCCTCAGCTCTATAAAAAAATCACTGGCAAAGAGGTAAAATGCATTCAGAGATCATTTAGGTCAGGAGAGGTAAAGAGTAAATGCCAAGAGTTAAATAGTTTTTGGCAGAGGGATATGATTGTAACCTAGAGTTGGGATTTACTGCTTTAGGTGCGTCTGGTCACTTGGTTAATATAAGCTCGGCTGTTCCGATGTCTGGCGATAGTTGTCAGATAGCTGTGGTTGACACGGGAAAGCAGGGCGATGGCAGGGGAATCGGAGTTCCTTATGATGCAGGATATCAGAATTGGTCAATACAAACTAAAAGCAACGCCTCAGGGATCTCGATCCATAATTTTAAAGGTGATGACAAGAGGATTTGGAATTCGTTCGGATTCAATGCCTCTGAGTATCGCTGCTGTAAGATAATAGATTAATGATTAGAGCCGAGCCTGTGCTTGTACTTTCTTATTCTGACAGCGGGTTTTCAATTTCTGCCGCAATCTCCTCTCTGGCCTGAAGGTCAGCTTTAATTGATTCCACAGATGGAGCTTCTTTAAGAGTCTCTGTTGAAGGTTTAGGTTTATCAGAGAACCTCTTTTTATCTCTAGCCCACTCTGCCTTGAGGGCCTTTTCTGCGCCGTGCTCTAGCTTCAAAGCTTCCTCAGCAAATTTTCCTACTATGGCATCCTCGTCAGTATTAATCTGCTCTTTATAGTCGGAGTTTCCAGGATCTTGAGAGAGGGCTAGGGGGGTCATTATTAGAATCGATATTATTGGTAGAGAGAGGAGATTTTTATTCATAATTTGGATCCTAAAAAAAGCCCCGAGGTTTCCCCCGGGGCTTCTGGTTCTGGACTTTACCACTGGGATTACGCCAGCGGTTGTTCAGCATATTACATCATTCCGCCCATTCCGCCCATTCCGCCCATTCCTGGGGTAGCTGGACCTTCTTTCTCAGCCTTTGGGGCTTCTGCAATGAGAGCCTCAGTGGTGAGCATCAAGCCTGCTACGGAAGCAGCATTTTGAAGAGCAGTGCGAACTACCTTGGTTGGGTCGATGATACCAGCCTTAGCTAGATCTTCGTACTCAGTGGTAGCAGCATTGTAGCCCAACTTGCCATTGCCGTTCTTTACGCGGTCAACAACGATTGAAGGCTCAGCTCCTGCATTGGCAGCGATCTGACGTAGAGGCTCCTCAAGGGCGCGCTTTACGATCTTAACGCCAACCATCTGCTCGTCATTTAACTTCAAGGAGTCAAGCTTTTTGGAAGCCATCAAGTAAGTAACGCCACCACCGGTAACGATACCTTCTTCAACAGCAGCGCGGGTAGCATGCAGAGCATCTTCTACGCGAGCTTTCTTTTCCTTCATCTCAACTTCAGTGGCAGCGCCAACATTGATAACGGCTACGCCGCCAACAAGTTTAGCGAGTCTCTCTTGGAGCTTCTCACGGTCATAATCAGAAGATGTCTCTTCGATTTGAGAGCGGATCTGCTGAACGCGGGCTTGAATGTTTGCCTTCTTGCCAGCGCCATCGATGATGGTTGTGTTATCTTTGTTGATAACGATTCTCTTGGCTCTTCCAAGCTCTGCAGAAGTAGTGGTCTCAAGTTTGAGGCCGAGCTCTTCAGCAACGCACTGTCCGCCAGTGAGAATTGCGATATCTTCAAGCATAGCCTTACGACGATCGCCGAAGCCTGGGGCTTTAACGGCACATACGTGCAAGGTTCCACGGATTTTGTTAACTACGAGAGTAGCCAAAGCCTCACCCTCTACCTCTTCAGCGATGATGAGGAGTGGTTGACCAGACTTAGCAACTTGCTCAAGAACTGGGAGAAGATCCTTCATGTTGGAGATCTTCTTCTCGTGAATAAGAACTAAAGCGTTCTCAAGCACGCATTCCATTCTGTCAGCATCAGTTACGAAGTAAGGGGATAGGTATCCACGGTCGAATTGCATACCTTCAACAACTTCGAGAGTTGTCTCAAGACCTTTTGCTTCTTCAACTGTGATAACGCCTTCTTTGCCTACTTTGTCCATAGCTTCAGCGATGATATCGCCGATTGCTTTGTCAGAGTTTGCGGAGATTGTTCCAACTTGAGCAATCTCATTCTTGCCCTTAGTTGGTTGGCTCAAGTTCTTGATAGCTTCGATTACTGTCTCAACAGCTTTATCGATACCACGCTTGATATTCATTGGATCGTGGCCAGCGGCAACAAGAGTTACAGCTTCACGATAAATAGCGCGGGCAAGAACTGTAGCAGTTGTTGTTCCGTCACCGGCAACATCTGAGGTTTTGGAAGCAACTTCCTTAACCATCTGAGCGCCCATGTTTTGCTCTTTATTCTCAAGCTCAACTTCTTTAGCAACAGTAACACCGTCTTTAGTAACGGTTGGTGTGCCAAAGCTCTTCTCGATAACAACGTTACGACCACGGGGTCCCATGGTTACAGCAACTGCGTCAGCGAGCTTGTTTACGCCCTTGAGGATCTCCTCACGAGCATCAAGTCCGAATTTTAGTGTTTTAGCCATTTTTATTCCCTTAATTAATTATCTTTTATTAAGCTTCAACAACGCCAAGAACATCCTCTTCTCTCATGATGAGGTATTCTTCGTTGTCTACTTTAATCTCAGTTCCAGCGTATTTGCCGAAAAGGATCTTGTCGCCCTTCTTTACCTCTACTGGTAATAGGGAGCCATCTTCCTTAACTTTGCCTTTACCAACAGCAACTACTTTGCCTTGCTGTGGCTTATCTTTGGCACTGTCTGGGATGTAAAGGCCCGAAGCTGTCTTTTCTTCGGAATCGAGGCGCTTTACGATGATTCGATCCTGTAGTGGTCTAATCTTCGTGTTGCTCATGGATTAATTCTCCAATTTGTCTATATTAATTGTTAACGCGGCATAGGCGGATGGCGTTTATTTTGAAAACCACACACCCAACCGCCCTGTTAGTGGACATTGCGGTTTTGATTTTCAAGGGGGGTGACTCAAATTTCTAGTCTTACCCTTAAAAATCTAGCTGCAGCATATTGAAAAGACCCCGTATAGGCAAATTTTAAAGGGATTACATGCCCAAAAACATAAGATTTTTAAACTATGATTGGCGGTAATTTAAGGGGTGTGAGAAACTTCAAGAACGGCTAACCTCTTGAAATCATGAAGATACATAAATTCAAAAAAGGCCAAAAGTTAAATAAGGGTGAAACAATTGGAGTAATCGCACCCTCATCTGCCTGTGATAAGAACCGTTTGACCAGAGGAATCGCTTTTTTAAAAGCGGCAGGATTCAAGGTACAGGTAGCCTTAAATCCATCAAAGATGTACGGCAAAGACAGCCATCTTTTTAGTAGTGATTCTCCTAAGGCTAGAGCTAAGGCGCTAGAAGATCTTTTTGCGGATGATTCTGTAAAGGTGATTATCTCAGCGAGAGGCGCTTATGGTGCCGCAGAATTGTTGCCAATTCTTGATTTTAAAAAATTAGGAAAAACACCAAAAATTTTCTGCGGATTTTCTGATGCCACAATTCTTCTATCGGCTCTTAATTCAGCCGGAGTGATTTCAGTCCACGGTCCGATGGTATCTGGGGCGTTTGCAGAGGATGAAAAAAATAAAGCCGCACTTACTTCGGTCGAAAATCTTTTAGGCCTATTGTCAGGCGAGATCATTAATCCATTCGAATCAATTAAGTTGTGTCGAATTAAAAGTGGTAAGGCGGCCGAAGGCTGGCTAACCGGTGGAAATTTGAGCGTGTTTGCTGCTTTATTGGGAACCCCATGGGAGCCACAACTAGAACAGGCCATCCTTTTTCTAGAAGAAACCGGAGAGAAGCCTTACAGAATTCACAGGCATCTTTTATCTTTAAAATTAGCTGGTAAATTTGATAATTTATCAGGGGTTGTATTTGGTGGTTTGGATGGATGCATGCATACCACTGGTCCCGATGTATTTAAGGTCATTGATGATATATTTAAAGATTTTAAATACCCAGTATTCTGTGGTCTGCCAGCTGGTCATGAGCCTTTAAATCTGCCTGTACCATTTGGGGTCAGGGCAACTTTTAAAGATTCCCGCCTTGTTATTCTAGAAAGCGCTCTTTCTAAGAATTAGCCGAGATATCTTTCTGCTTCAGAAAAGAGATTATCGCCGATATCTCCACTTTTCTTCACGCTGAGCAACAGTTGTTCTCTCCACTTTCGATATTTGTCCTGTGCTGCACTTGAAGGGCGCGAGAACAGATGAAAGGAAAGAACATTTCGTTCGCACTGCATCATGTTTTCATAGCCCCTGATTGGTAATTTCTGATGCAGCTCCACAGCTCTCTTGAGAGACACAATAGCTTCGGCCTCATGTCCCAGATGGAGATTATTTAAAGTTAACATGTAAGCACACGTGATAGCTTGTCCTAAGTCCCACTCTAGTAATGGTCGCTGTGCAGCATTGAGGTATTGAACAGCGCGTGAAATTTCAGACGTTACGGTAGTACGTTCTGAAATAAGCTGAGCTGAGTGAAGTAACTTTAGAGCGATATTGACCCTGGTTTCATAGCTATCCTTTCCGCTTTGAAGAGAAGCCATTAATTCGGCTCCCTCATCTGGAGTGGCTGGCTGAATGTAGTTAAGTACCAGAAGATCGTCGACCAAGCGCCTACCATTCATCTGAATATCGCCGAGTATTGAACGACAGATCTGAACTATTGCCGGATAGTTTTCTAATCTCGCCCTCTCATAACAATACATCGCCTCATTGATAATGCTAACGGCCTTTCTGAACTCCTTTTTGGCCAGCAGCATCTCTGCGTACATAAGTCTGCAGTGAGCCTGAAGCGGAGAGAATAAAGTGCCTATTTGAAGGTGTTTTACGAGGGAAGCCCAGAGGTGTTCTTTGGCTTCAAGCCCCGAACGGCGTTGAACTAAATCCGCGTAAGCATCAAAAAGCGCGATTCCACTAATCTTATATGGTCCACCTGACTCTCCTGGCCAGAAAGCTTTCAAAGCATATGCCAAAGGGGAATCTCTGAATGCAATATCTTTAATTTGTCTGGGATCAGAGAGATAAAACTTGAGAACTGTATCTAGTCGTTCGAGAGCCTGAGCTCTTTCGCCCACAGTCTCCAAGCCTATGGCACTCTGTAGTAACAATCGGTAAGAAGGATCTGAGCCATCTGGAAGAAGGTCATAGGCGTGATTTAGTGCAGGAAACGCTATCATAAAGTTGCCACCACTAGCGCAATGAAAGTCCAGTAGTCCATTGCCGATCGAGAGCAGCGTGATTCCTGCTTCCAGGATATTTCGTATATCTAAATTTTTGGGATCTATTTTGTCTTTCTCTGTAACGAGCTCCGCAAAACGAGGCATCTTGTTTGCTTCCTTTAAGATTGCAGGTGTTACCGGAAGCCCTAATGATTTAATTATGTGTTTCATAAAATCCCACTTCACGAAGTTGTAAATTGGCCAAATTAGACCTTTATTTTGATGCTGTTGTTAAATTGGAAGATTCCCAAATAATACCAGTTAGAATGATAAAAAAATAAGTATCTTCAGGTTGTTATGGGTGGGCAGAGGTTATTCTTTGAGGTTTCGTTAAGCTTCGTAAGTGCTTACTATAGTGAGGAACATATTTTAAACCTAAGCAAACTAAATGGCCTATAAATTTAAATTCAGCCTCCAACAGATTGTGTCCCCTGATTCATTAGAGACTCTTAGGTTAGCAAATCGGCCAGTGGACCTGGCTACATTTCAAAATATTTTCCAGAGATATTTTGCTGAAGAGCTAGAAATTTTAAAAATATTAGGGGTCTCTGCGGACTCAGGATCTAAAAAGTTTTTTGATCCCTTTGGCGCCCAGACTTATGTCGTGGATGATTTTGGTAATATTGGAGAGCACTGTCTGGCTGTAGCTGGCTGTGCCATGTTCATTTCAAAAGTTATAGGAGAGGACCTGACTCTGGGCTCCAAAATAGCCAAAGAGGCCGTCAAAAGAGCTATTTTGCATGATTCTTTAAAACCTTGGGAGGTGTTTTTAGCTCGAGCATTTAGAAATAATCAGATTACTCGAGAGGAGTATTACCTTGAGAGTATTTTTGATCGCACCATAGATGTTTTGACCTCATTGGGTCTTTCTCTGGCTGATTCAGAGACTTTGGTACGAGACTACGGATCTGAGTGTGATGTTCGAGAGTGCTTTGGATATTTCTTGAGAGTCCAGTCCGATGGTGAGGTAGTTTTAGGAGAGGGAGATCTAGTAAAAAAAATAGTTCACTTAGCAGACAATATGACCTGTTCGATTTTGCCAACGATTGGGAGTCGGTCCCGGCATTATTTTTTAACTACCAGTGAAAGATTAATTTTATCCGAAGCTGATAAGAGATACCCATGGGCCCTAAAGGCTGGAATTGGTGTTTCTAAAGAGAACGTGATTAGTCACACATCTGATCAAGAATTAGGCTCAGAGAAACTAAGAATTATATATAACATTCACGAAGCTTTAATTGCGCTCTCGCATGTGATTGCTCAGGAATTGGTACCCACTAGCACCAATCCTGATGTAACGATAAAAACTAGAGTTTTAAAAGCTCTGGAGCACTGTTAGCCCAGTCCACCCATAGCAGCAGATTGAACATCTATCGGCTTACGCTTAGCGTGGTCACCCTGATAGAATTCACAGCCTTCGCGAATATACACACAGATGAAAGCTCTACGGAATCTATCTGCGGTTCTATTCTCATCAGAGCCATGAATAATCTGATTGTGAACAAATATCACATCTCCGGGCTCAACGTTTAAGAAGGTTTTCTTATCGGCATACTTTTGGGGAATTTCGCAAGAAAGCCCTCTGTCTTTTTTAAATCCTTGATCGCCAGTATCAAGATTCATCCTCTCTTTATCCTCATGTATTGGAAGAATTCCCTCTCTATGACTTCCAGGATATCCCCACATGGCACCGTTATCAGGGTCAGCTTTATCAAGAGCCATCCAAACTGTCACAGTAGCGCCTGGTTCAGTCCGGTGATAGAAATTTTCTTGATGAGCATCTCTGCCCAAGGATCCAGGAGCTTTGAAGTACATGGCGGATTGTAGTCCTTGCACTTTTTCACCACGCACCAACTTGGCGGCTGATTGAGTGATTTTTGGAAGAGTCATTATCTTCTTGAAAACTGAATGCTTCTCATGGGGATGAAAAACAGCTGAATTCTTCTTCTCCTGGGCGGCATTGATCTGATCCATGGCAGCTCTGATATCGGCTACTTCTTCAGAAGAAAGCATACCACGCGCAATGTAAACTCCTTGCTCTTCAAACTGCTTAATAATTGATTCATTAATCATATAGTCTCCTTTCATGAATTAGAAATATTACCTAAAGGTTGGTTAGTTTTTATCATTGAATCTTCGATAACTATTTTGCGCAGAGCTGGATACTCTTGCATGTTGCCGGCATAAGTAGCGGGTAGTGAATAAGAAACCTGTTTGCCAGGGCCCAAAATCTCTTTTGCCATATCAGCCGCCAAAGCTCTGCTTAGCTTCATATCGAAAGGAGTTCTTTGTTTGAATGAGCCCCTGATACAAGCATCAAAAAAGTTGTTATTTATATGTCTAAAATTATCTTCCCAACCCAGTACCAAACGATTTTCGCCCGTTAAGCGATAAAGTTGCTGAACTAATGATGCGATTACAATATCGATTCCGATAGCATGCTGACTCTGTTTGTAGGCTAGCTCCACATATTTAGCGAACTTATAGGTGTGAACAGGAAAGAGCTCACAGAACTCATAAAGCATCAGAAAGTCCGCATCTAGAGGATTGTTCTTAGGGTCCAAGCCAGCAAAGCCAGATGCCCGATCAATAGCCCGATTATAAAAGGTACTGTGCTGAGGAGGGCAGTAACATAACTGCATTACCTCAGTGGAGCGAAAGCACTCTCTGCAATTTGAGTAGAGAGTGAACATGTCATCCTTGAAATATCCCTTTTTGCTCAACAGCATTCGATCCCAGTTCTTAACGACAGCTGTCATGTCGTCGGCTAAAGTCAACATGAAATAGGCTGATGTCTCGCGGAACATCTCAAGTTGTTTAATAAAGCATCGTCTCAGATTTCCCTTTTGATGCTCCACCACTCCTAATTTTATCTGAGGATATTTTTTTAGTACTGGAGCATAAAGTTCGATCTGGTCAGAATCGATGACTAGATGAATCTCAAAGTTATTTGGGTCATAGCAGCCGTCATACATTAACTTGATCGCAGCAGCCGTCAACTCAGGGCGACTTCGAGACAATATACTTAGAACTATTTCAGCCACTTTTTGCTCCGGTCCTAATTATGCCTAAGAATGAAGAGGGATCTCTGTTCTGTTGGCGTTCTTTCCCGGGATAAAAGGCTGTCCCTTAGTGATGTAAGAAATCGAAAATAGTGGTCTATTCCTGTTACTATTATTTGGATAGGAGCCATGAACTACGTCTCCATGCATGAATAAAACCCCGCCTTTCTTGATTGGAAGATCTACGCAATTGAAACGAGAAAGTACTGATGAGGCTACTGTGTTGCCAGGATTTGTGCCTGGAGTTTCTCTGTAACTTGGAGTTTGCTCACAAGGATACAATCCCTCTTTGTGAGATCCTGGGAACATATATAGACATCCATTCTCTTTATCTTGGGTCTCGAAAGCGATGTTGATTGTTATGTATTGACCGTTAGGATTCTGAGGATAGGCATTGTCTTGATGAGGATTCCAAGCTTGAGAGGCATAAGGAGAGTTTGCTTCTTTAAATAGCATTTGACTCATTAGGCCCACTACCTCATGGCCTTGCATCTGCTCGAGAATAGATACGATATCTTGATTCTTCATGATGTCTCTGAATGCGGGCTCCATGCGATCTAGATTCATAATCGCGGAGAATTTTTCATCAGCATGCTTACGAGCCACCTTTTGCATCTCGTCGCACTGTTTTTCAGTGAAGAGGTTTTCGACTACGATGTATCCGTTGTCTTTAAAAAACCTGAGTTGTTCAGCTGATAATTTGTAGCCTTCCATGGTGTTCTCCTCTTAAATCGGGTCCCCATCTATGGGGATAAAAGTAGCAACGACCCAGAAAACCCTTCTGGGCTCCAAAGTTAGATGAGGGGCTAGGCTTTTTGGATTCGCTGATTACTGGGATTGGGGAATCTCTCCGGAGGCGATAAGGAAGACTATATCGCTTTTGGTATCAATTTTGGGGAAGTAGAGCGTCGTTTGGGGCGGGGGTAACCTAATAATTTTTTTGAATATTTATAATTTAGTTCTATACTCCTGACCCCAAAGGATTAAATCATGACAGTTGTACAAGCCTCTTATTCTTCTCCCATCTCTTATGCTCCTGCCTTTGCCAAGGTCAGGGAGCTCTTAGCTGCTGGTATCGAGGAGGGGGTATTCCCGGGGGCCGTGCTTATGGTTGGAAAACGGGGCGAGATAATTTTCCAGGAAGCGGTTGGGGTTTTATCAAAAGAAGATCCTGAAGTTAATAATCCAATGAGACTGGAGACTGTATTTGATATTGCCTCTCTTACCCAGCCGATAGTCACCAGCACTCTGATGATGCTGCTACTAGAAAGAGGCAAATTAAAGTTATCTGATAAAGTTACTCGGTACGTGCCGGGTTTTGGTGTACATGGTAAAAGCGATATCACGATTAAGCACCTCTTGGAGCATACATCAGGACTTGTGCATTGGCATCCATTTTATGAGGAGATAGTCTCTCTAAGCGCCTCATCTAGAATGGGTATCTTGGCAAGCTCTACGGCGAAAGATTATGTATACCAGCAGGTCAGTAGATTAGGTCTCAAGCATAAACCTGGAACCATGCAGGTGTTCTCTGATGTTGGTTACATCATTCTAGGTCAAATCGCCGAGCGGCTTATCGGAGCACCGCTTAATAAAATAGCTTACAAAATGATCTTTCAACCACTGGGCATGAATAGTACCACCTACATTGACCTGCCGATGCTTAAACGCGGAGCGCTAGAGGCCCAGACGGACATGGTTGCCCCCACTGAGTATTGCGCCTGGAGGAAGCGCACCTTAATAGCCGAAGCACACGATGACAACGCATGGGCTATGGGTGGTATTAGTGGCCACGGGGGCCTGTTTACCACAGCTCGAGATCTTCACATTTTTGCTTCGAATATGCTGGCAGCATCGCTAGGTCTCGATAGTATTGTTAGCCAGAAGAGCATCAGAGAATTTTGGTATCCGTGGGTTGAGCCTTTCGCCCCGAAAGCCGTAGCAGATGGTCAGATCAGATCTAATTATAGTGAGGCACCTCATAAATGGCGCTTCGGATGGGAAGGTCCGAATGAGGATAACCGAATGCTTGAAGGGGGAATGAGCCCATTTGCAGTAGGACACTCCGGATTTACAGGGTGTTCTGTATGGCTGGAGCCCGAGCTAGGGCTCGATATTATATTGATGACAAATAGAATTCACCCGAGCAGAAACAATAAGAAGATTTTAGACTATAGACCCAAGATTCATGAGGCTGTTATAGCTGCGGTGATCTAGTAAGGGAGCGGGGGCTTACTGATTTCTAAATGGCAAAACTAACACCATTACAACAGCATATTCTATTTTTGGTGGAGAGACAGAGTGACATATCTGTACGCGAACTAGCTGAGTTGCTCGACCAGAGAGACCATGTGATCCGACATGCATTGCTCAAGTTAGAGCAAGAGGAGTTTTTTCGCAGAGAAGTGATCGTAAATCAGGTACTCCTGGGCTGGAGTTCTTACTGTATAAATCTCAGTCTACAGAGCAAAGGACCCAGCGCCCATAAGTTGTTGATTGATACACTAAAAAAATCTCCGCGAGTAACCTGGGTAGCTGAGACTGGCGGGGACTATCAATACGAAATCACTATTTTGGGCAGAAATGAGTTAGAGATAGCAGCATTTTTAGATGAGCTTCCCAAAATATCTAAAACTAGTTTTTTAAAAAAGAATGTTTACATTGAAACCAACTTTTTTACCTTCGGCTCCAAGTATCTTCTGCCCGAATTACCTTCAAATAATTTACCCCATGCCTTAGTTAATAATATCCCCGAGAGGGTTGAGTGGGACGAGACGGATCATGTTGTTTTGTGGACGTTATGCAACGGTGATTATAAAAATTTCAATGAGGCAGCCCGAATCGCGGGAATACCCATGACGACTTTTGACTATAGGGTCAAAAAACTTGAGAAACTAGGAGTAATATCCAGAAGGATTTGCGTGATTAATCAGGAGATGTGTGGGGCTCACATGCATCATGTATATCTCTCCACTAGTTGTGCTAACAGTGTGATAATTCCTAAGCTCGTGTCCTTCTGCCGCAACCATCGGAATATCTCTGCCATGATCCGAACTCTTGGAATACATGATTATCAATTGATTTGTTACATGCTTCACTCTGATACCACATCTGCGCTCGTTCGGGAGTTAGAGAATGAGTTTGCTGATGAGTTAGCTGATTATCGAGTGGTCCCCGTTTTGAATATTCATAAGAGAATCAGCTTTCCATTCCCCAAGGATTGGAAGGAGATCGGATGGCTTTTTTAGTCCAACCCAAGAGTTACTTAGCACCTTTCTACAAAAGAATTTTCACCGCTCTATCTAAACCTACCCCTCTAGATGCTTTGAACAGCACCACATCGGCCTTGTTATTGCGAACAAATGAAGCGATATCTTCTATCGTTTCGGCACGAAGTGCTTTTTTGCCTTGGTACGAGAGGGCTTCGGAGATTAAGTTTGCTAGAGGACCAAATGTGACTGTGTAGGCCGGATCTAATTCCTGTATCGCCGGGGTTAAATCGAGATGGTACTTAGCAGCTGCTTCGCCGAGCTCGTACATGTCCCCCAAGACTAATCCAATTCTCTTTTTGCCCGAGAGCTTTATCTCCTTAAGGATACTGATAGCAGCAAGCACCGCGATTGGGCTGGAATTATAAGAGTCATCGATGATGAGGGTTCCGCTCGATAATTTATACTGATTCAGCCTCATTGGAGAGGGTGGAATAGAAGCTACTGCAGAGCCCAGCTCTTCAAGTTTAATCTCGGGCAAGGCTAATTTGATCGCTAAAAAAGCTCCAGCAAAGTTTCCGCCGTTGTGTTTTCCTATGAGACTAGTTTTGAGATTTACCAATTCCGAGTTGAAGCAGAGATTGAATGAACTTTTTATCTCATCATCAATGATATGTTTAAAATTAGATGTTTTTAACGTGGCTTCACTTTTAAATCCGAACGTATGGAGATTAACACCAGTTTTATTCCAACGTTTTTTATTCCGCTCTAGAGCCTTCAGGGCGACTGAATCTTCGGCATTTAGAATTATATCTCCGTTATCTTTAAGACCTGAAAGAACCTCAAACTCGGCATCGGCTACATGA
>Ga0172372_10007086_pt1 | contig 15130 bp, 15 predicted proteins | sample LakKiv5m_2_FD_114544 | JGI IMG/M metagenome (GOLD analysis project Ga0172372, IMG submission 114544) | Freshwater microbial communities from Kabuno Bay, South-Kivu, Congo - kab_092012_9.5m | ecosystem: Environmental > Aquatic > Freshwater > Lake | place: Democratic Republic of the Congo...
CGGGTTTGCCGGCCTGCGCGTAGGCTTGGGCGAGCTTGGCAGCGCGACCGTCGGCGCGCACGGCCTTGATGCCGGGACCGCCGGGGATGAGCAGCAGGTCGAAGTCCTGCCCCGCGACCTCGGCCAGCGAGGTGTCGGCCTGCACCGTGACGTTGCATCGACCGGTGACGAGCTTCTCGCCGGTGAGCGAGGCCAAGACGACTTCCACGCCGGCGCGGCGCAACAAGTCCACGGGCGCGACGGTTTCGATTTCCTCGAACCCGGTGAACAGCAGGCAAAGAACGCGTTTCTTCATAAGCGCATCAAGCTCAACGTGTGAAGCCATCATGTTTTCGTTCGAAGTAACTCTGTCGCGCATCATTCGCACTTCGCAGGTCGCTCCAACGCACGGTGATCTTTGTGAAATTGGCATCAACCACGAAGCGAGTCCCAATAAACGGTGAGGTGTCTGGAGCAATGACGGACAGGGTATCCGGCACTCGGCTGATGGAACTGGCGTAGCCAATCAGAACTCGCTCCTCGCGGCCCTCTACAAGACGGACGTGTAGAACCCTAGTGTCGGGCAGGAATACCAGTGACTCTGAATTGGTAGCGAAGTATGTCCCGACCAGCCTCGGATTGGCTGAGGGTGTGCTACAACCAGCGAGGCCAAGCACCGCAATCAGTGCAATAGTTGAGGCGAGTCGCGACATTGATGGCGAACTGGTTGTCAGCGTCACTTCTCCCGCTTCACCACGGTGGGAAATGGCTTCGCCATCTGGCCGGCCTTGATGACGCCGCCCTGTATCACGGCGATGAACTTCTTCCGGTCTTCGAGCAGCGCGATGTCCGCCGCCACGTCGCCGTCCACGATGAGCACATCGGCGAGCTTGCCCGGCTCCAGCGTGCCGAACTCGTGGCTGCGCCCCATGATTTCCGCGCCGGTCTTCGTGGCGCAGGTGATGACTTCCAGCGGCGTGAGGCCCACGTCCTTCACGAAGAAGGTCAGCTCGCGCGCGTAGTCGCCGTGCGGGTTCCAGCCGAAACCGTAGTCGCCGCCCATGCCGAGCCGTCCGCCCGCGCGCAGGATGCGCCGCGCGCTTTCCGCGCCGCCGTCGAGCGTCTCCTGATGCCCGTCAATCACCGCCTGCGGCAGGCCGAACTCCGGCCCGCGCTCGATGCTCGCCTTCTCAAAGTAGAGCGCCGGGATGCACGGCACGTCGCGTTTGAGCAGCATTTCCAGCCCCTCGTCGTCAATGAACGTCCCGTGCTCGATGGTGTCGTAGCCGGCGCGCAACGCGTTCTTGATGCCCTGCGTCGCGCGGCAGTGGCCCGTCACCTTGAGCTTGTGGTTGTGCGCCGTGGCGACGACCGCGTGCATCTCCTCGAAGGTCATGCAGAGCGTGTGGTGGTCGTTGAGGTCGGGTGACGCGGCGTCGCCGGTGGGATAAGTCTTCACCCACTCGATGCCGTCCTTCACCAACGCCCGCACGGCCTTCCGCGCGTCCTCGACGCCGTTGATAATGAAGACCAGCCCTTCCATGCCGATTTTGCGGAACTCCGGGTTCCAGTCCATCAAGCCGCCGGCGGAACAAATCTCGCGTCCGCTGGCAGCGAGGCGCGGGCCGGCGATGAGGTCTTCCTCGATGGCCTTCTTGAGCCACACGTCCACGTTGAACAGGCAGCCGCCCGAGCGCGCCGCCGTGTAGCCGCACTCCAGCGCGAGCCGCGTGTTGACCGACGAGAGCAGCGAGACGTATTCGACGGGATACTTGATGTCGAGGTCTTCAAGCGCGGCGATGTTGAAGTAGGTGGCGTGGAAGTGCGCCTCGACCAATCCCGGCATGAGGGTGCCGCCGCGCGCGTCAATCTTCTCCGTGCCGGGCGGCAGCGCCGGCGCGTCCGCCGCCGGACCGGCGTAGGCGATCCGCCCGTCGCGGATGACCAGCGCGGCGTTGGGGACGGGGACCTTGCCCGTGCCGTCAATGAGCTGGCCGTTGGTGATGAGCGTCGTGCCGGTGGCGGTCTTCATGACTGGCGGTCGGGCCGAGTGGCTTCCATCGCACGACGGCAGCGTCCGCGGCGAAGCGGTTTCGGGTTCACGCGGACAGTGTTGAGTTGACCGGGGCCGCCGTCAACCGCCCAGCCGTCAGCCGAGGCCGAATGCACTGGCCCGACCAGCGTCAACCCACACAGACTTTCCGCCATCGCCACACCCACCCGCGCATGAAATCCCCCGCCGACCTCTCCCGCCGCCAGTTCCTCCAGTCCTCCAGCGCCGCTGCTGCCGCCGGCACGCTCGCCGCGCGCGACGTGTCCGCGCAGAACGCACCCGTCGCCAACAGCAGCCTGCTGCGCATCGGCCTCATCGGCTGCGGCGGACGCGGCACCGGCGCGGCGTCGCAAGCCCTCGCCGCCGACTCCAACGTCAAGCTCGTCGCAGTCGGCGACGCCTTCCGCGACCGCCTCGACCTCAGCCTCGAAACCCTCGGCAAGCAGAAAGAAATCGCCGACAAGATCGAAGTGCCGGAGACACGCCGCTTCGTCGGCCTCGACGCCTACCAAAAAGTCATCGCCAGCGGCGTGGACGTCGTCCTGCTCACGACCCCGCCCCACTTCCGCCCCATCCACATCAAGGCCGCGATTGACGCCGGCAAGCACGTCTTCGCCGAGAAGCCCGTGGCCGTGGACGCGGCGGGCGTGCGCTCCGTCCTCGCCACTTGCGAGGAGGCGCGGCGCAAGCAGCTCGCCGTCGTCAGCGGCCTCTGCATCCGTTACTCCTACGGCTTCCAGGAAATCATCCGGCGCATCCACGCCGGCGCGCTCGGCAAGCTGCGCACCCTCCAGGCCAATGACTTTCGCGGCCCCATCTGGGTCAAGCCCCGCCAGCCCGGCCAGACCGACATGGAGTATCACCTGCGCAACTGGTATTACTTCACCTGGCTCTCCGGCGACTTCAACGTCGAGCAGCACGTCCACCTGCTCGACGTCTGCGCGTGGGTGATGAACGGCGAGTATCCCGCCACCGCGATGGGCCTGGGCGGACGCGCCCAGCGCACCGGCGAGGAATTCGGCAACATCTACGACCACCACTCCGTCATCTACGAATTCGCCAGCGGCCCGCGCCTGCACGCCTACTGCCGCCAGCAGAGCGGCCTGCGCGGCGACATCTCCGTCCACGTCGCCGGCGAGAAAGGCATCGCCCGCCTCGCCGAGCGCGACCGCGGCCTCGTCCTCGAAACCGCCGACAAGTGGGCCTACGCCGGCGTGAAGAACAACATCTACCAGACCGAGCACGACGAGCTTTTCGCCAGCATCCGCCGGGGCCAGCCCATCAACAACGGCGACTACATGTGCAAGAGCACGCTCATGGCCATCATGGGCCGCATGGCCACGTATACCGGCCAGCAGGTCACCTGGGAACAGGCGCTCAACTCGAAGGAAAACCTCTCCCCCGCCGGCTACACCTGGGATGCCCAGCCCCCGCCCTCCCCCATCGCCGTGCCCGGCGTGACGAAGTTCGTGTAGCATTCTCCTCCGCGTAGCAGCCGACGTAAGGAGGCTCCATCTAAACCCAGAGCGGCCAGCGAGGAGAAAAATCAGAGCCTCCTCACGTCGGCTGCTACGGGATCGGCGGGCGCTTGATATTCCCCGCGTCCGGATGCTTCGCCTGCCCGTAGAGCTTCCAGAATTTCGGCCAGAAATCCTACTGAAGTGGATGCAGCGTCGGATAACCAGGAATCACCGCACCGCTGAACGTCCACTCGGCGGGACGTTTCACCAGTTCCGGCAGGGATTTTGCGCTTTGGAACTGGCGCCGGCAGGGGCATGCCGGGCCGCAAAGCGTCCCAGCCTGCCGTCTGCCAGGCCTCAGGCGGCGCTCTGGCTGCGTCCCCGCAGAGCCGTATCCTCCGCTGAAACAGCCGATGAGACTACCTGACCCCGCCTTGGGCACAAGGGACTCGATCATTATTGTCCTTTTGATCGCACCACGACAGCTTGGAGTCGGATAATTTGCCGGCCGGAGGTGCATCTCAGTTGCCTGTAGCCCGGTCGGGCGTTTGCGGCCGTTCTCCCTCACCCCGCCCCATGAACCGCCCAAAGAAAGAACCCAAAGATTCAGGCAAGACAAAGATGGGAACCCAAAGATTAGGGGCGGACAAAGAGGGGGAAGCGCAATCTTTGTCTTCCCTGAATCTTTGGGGCTTTGGCTTCGGTTCAGGGGCCGAAAGCCGCGATTTCAGCCCTTGAACCTTCATCTCTGCGCCCGTCCCGACTCTGCGGTGCAAAAGGCAACCGATTTAGCACCGCAGAGACGGGACGGACACAGAGGTTCATGGGAGCATGGCCGACAGCGGTCGTTGCAAACGATGCGCCCGGAGTCAGCGATGGCAGCGGAGGTTTCCCCTCGCCCAGCGGGAGGGCAAAGGGTGAGGGAGGGCGCTTGGAACATCCGGTGCGGATTCCCTTCCTGCTCGTAATCGGAATCCTAATCCTGCTCCGTCCCGTTTCCGCCGAGGAGCAGGATTGAGATCAGGATTACGAGCAGGCGTCCGCAGTGGACCGCCTCCTGACCGCGGCGGCTACCGCGCTTCACCGCACCACCACCGCCGGTTCCCAGACGTTCGGGTTCTTGGCCGGCACGAGGTCGTGCTCGCCGAAGAGGGGGATGGGGAATTCGCTGGGCTTGCTGGCGTCGAAGTGGTGTGCGCGGTCGGGGCCGAAGACTTTCTGCGCGTCAATCTTCCGCTGGAGGGTCATGAAGGCGTGGATGAGCGCCTCGGGCCGGGGCGGGCAGCCGGGGATGTGGACGTCCACCGGGATGTATCGGTCAATGCCCTTGAGGACGTTGTAGCCCTGCTTGAAGGGGCCGCCGGAAATCGCGCACGCGCCCATGGCGATGACGTATTTCGGCTCGGGCATCTGGTTGTAGAGGCGCACGACCTGCGGGGCCATCTTCTTGGTCACGGTGCCGGCCACGATCATCAGGTCCGCCTGCCGGGGCGAGGGGCGGAAGACTTCCGCGCCGAAGCGCGAGAGGTCGTAGCGGGCCATGCTGGCGGCGATCATCTCGATGGCGCAGCAGGCCAACCCGAAGCCCAGCGGCCAGACGGAGTTGCTGCGGCCCCAGTTGTAAAGCTGCTCGAGCTTCACCACGTAGATGCCCTGCTTGGTCAGTTCGCTTTTGAGGCCGTCGTCCATTCTTAAGCCTGTGGGTTTCGCAACGCTTTGCTTACGTGTTACGCATTACGCATTAGGGATAGAGCGTAATGCGTAATGCGTAAGCAAGACACCATCATTTCCACGTCAGCACCCCCTTCACCCACGCCCACGCCAGCCCCTCCACCAGCAGCAGCACGAAGACCAGCATCGCCAGGATCGCACCCACGGACAGGCCGGTGAACGCGACGCAGAAGGGCAGCAGGAAAATCGTCTCCACGTCGAAGATGAGGAAGATGATGCCGTAGAGGTAATACTCGGACTTGAAGGCCACCCAGGCGTCGCCCTTGGATTCCAGGCCGCACTCGTAGGTCGAGTTCTTGATTTCGCCGGGCTTCGCCGGGGAAACCAGCTTCGCCCACAGCCACGCGAGGATGAGCGGCCCGACGGCGAAGCCCACCGCCATCACGAAGAAGACGAGCAGGAACAGGTAGGGATGTTTGTCGGCGGGCATGAGGAATCAGTTCGCCTGTGGGTTGTGCCGGCGCAGGCCGACTTCGTGCGCGATGTCGTCGAACTCCTCGCGGGACACCTCGCCGAGCTGCTTGCCCTTCTGGCGGAGCTTCTCGTTGATCTTGATGGCCTTCTCCGTCATCTGCTCGTGCGTGTCCTTCGAGCCGCCGATGAGCGCAAAGTTGTCCCCGGTCGTCACGCGCTTGTGCCCGTCGGAATCCAGCCCGACGCCGAGCATGACGGCCTTGGGGGCGGCGGACTTTTTGACCGGTTTCGGCACGCGCGGGAAACTACCGGCCAAGCCAGAAACGGCAAGGCGCAAGTTCGGCGCGGCGGCTTGCTTTTGACACCGCGCGGCCTTCCGCCTACAACGCACCGCGATGAAAGTCCTGATCCTCGGCGCCGGCTACGCGACGCGCCTTTACCCGCTCACCCTCACGCAGCCCAAGCCGCTGCTGCCCGTCGCCGGCAAGCCGATGATTGATTACGTGATGGACAACCTCGCGCCCATCGCGGGGATTGACCGCGTGTATGTGGTGACCAACGCGAAGTTCGCCGGGCACTTCCAGAAGTGGGCGGATGACTACGCCACGCGCGCGCCCTTTGCTTTCACCGTCATCAACGACGGTTCCACCGACGACACGAACAAGCTCGGGGCCATCGGCGACTTGAACCTCGTGCTGCGGCAGGAACAGGTGGACGACGACCTCATCGTGGTGGCGGGCGACAACCTGTTCAGCGAGAAGCTCGGGGCGTTCGGCGAGTTCTGCCGCGCCAAGAACGCGCCGGTGCTGGGCGTGTATGACGTCGAGCGGCTGGAGGCGGCGAAGAAATACGGCGTCGTGGCCGTGAACCGCGACGGGGTCATCAGCGACTTCAAGGAGAAGCCCGAGCAGCCCGCCAGCACGATGATCGGCATCGCGCTCTACTATTACCCGCGCGCCACGCTGCCGCTGGTCGCGCAATACCTCGCCGAAGGCAACAACCCCGACCAGCCCGGCCGGCTCATCCAGTGGCTCTACCCGCGCACGCCCGTCTTCACCTGGGCCGTGCCGGGCATCTGGTATGACATCGGCTCGAAGGAGACGCTGGAGGAGGCCAACCGCATCTTTGCCCGGAAGTAGCGCCGTGGGCCGCCCCGTTCTTTTTCCTCGCGCTTCCCCGCTGGCATTGGCAAACACTTCGCCCTTCGCATGAGCGAGCAAATCGTCATCCTCGACTTCGGTTCCCAATACACGCAGGTCATCGCGCGCCGCATCCGCGAGTGCAACGTGTATTCCACCATCGTCCGCTACGACACGCCGGCGGACGAAATCGCCGCGATGGCCCCGCGCGGCATCATTCTCTCCGGCGGTCCGAGCAGCGTGTATGCGAAGGACGCGCCGCTGCCGGACAAGGGCATCTTCAAGCTCGGCGTGCCCATCCTCGGCATCTGCTACGGCGTGCAAATCCTCGCGCACTTCCTCGGTGGCAAAGTCGAGAAGGGCCTCAAGCGCGAATACGGCAAGGGCACGCTCACCGTCCACGACGCGAGCTGCGCGCTCTTCGAGAACCTCCCGGCCTCGTTGCAAGTCTGGAACAGCCACGGTGACAAGCTCACCAAGCTGCCCAAGGACTTCGCGGTCGTCGCCACCACGGAGAACAGCGACTACGCGGTTATCGAGCACCGCGACCGCCGCGTCTTCGGCCTGCAGTTTCACCCCGAGGTCGTCCACACCCCACGCGGGCGCGAGGTTTACAGCAACTTCGTCCACGGCGTCTGCGGCTGCGGCAGGAACTGGACGATGCGCAACTATTTGGAGAAGGCCGTCGCCGACATCCGCGCGCAGGTTGGCAGCGAGCGCGTCATCCTCGGCCTCTCGGGTGGCGTGGATTCCAGCGTGGCCGCCGCGCTGTTGCACAAGGCCATCGGCGACCAGCTCACCTGCATCTTCGTCAACAACGGCCTGCTCCGCGCGCGCGAGGCGGAGGTCGTGCAGGAGGTCTTCGGCCGCAACTTCAAGGTGAAGCTGCAATACGAGGACGCCACCGCGCTGTTCCTCAAGAAGCTCAAGGGCGTCACCGAGCCGGAGAAGAAGCGCAAGATCATCGGCAAGGCGTTCATTGACGTGTTCCAGGCCGCGACGAAGAAGGCCGGCAAGGCCAAGTTTCTCGCGCAGGGCACGCTTTACCCCGACGTCATCGAGTCCGTGCCCATCGCGGGCAATCCGGCCGCGCTCATCAAGAGCCACCACAACGTCGGCGGCCTGCCCAAGAACATGAAGTTCAAGCTGGTCGAGCCGCTGCGGATGCTCTTCAAGGACGAGGTGCGCGTGCTCGGACTCGAACTCGGGCTGCCGAAGGAGATTGTTTATCGCCAGCCCTTCCCCGGTCCCGGCCTCGCCGTGCGCGTGCTGGGCGACCTCACGGCGGACAAGCTCCGCATCGTGCGCGAGGCGGACGCCATCGTGGTGGAGGAGATGAAGGCGAGCGGCCTCTACTACCAGATTTGGCAGAGCTTCGCCGTGCTGCTCCCGTGCAAGAGCGTGGGCGTGATGGGCGACGAGCGCACCTACGACTTCACCATCTGCGTGCGCGCCGTCGAGAGCCAGGACGGCATGACCGCCGACTGGGTGAAGCTGCCGTATGAGATTCTGGAGAAGCTCGCGACGCGCATCATCAACGAGGTGAAGGGCGTCAACCGCTGCGTCTTCGACATCACCAGCAAGCCGCCGGGGACCATTGAGTGGGAGTGACGCCGCCGCAAGGTCAGCGCGACGCACCGTCCAGACAGTTCACCCTTGAGCCAACCGGCATGGCGGCCTAGTGTCGCTCACCATGCAAACTTTGAAGGCGGCCCCGCCAGTGACGCGGGCGAAAACCACCTCGACCCGCCTGACGCCCAAGCAACTGCGCCGCCTCGCCGACCGCATGGTCGCTGCGAAGGATCCGTCCGAGGTCGCCCGCTTGAAGAAGGAGTTGGAGCGCGGCTTCTACGGCGACCCCGCCCATGCCTAAAGTCCGGCGGAGCAACCTGCCCCGGCCGCTGTTCCGTCACCTGGCCGGACGCGCGGCGCAGCGTGAAATCAGCACCGCCCAGCTTGAGGAGTTGTTCGAGTGGCTGGAGACGGAGCCGGAGGTGCCGGAGCACCGATGGTTCAAACGATTCCGCCAGTTCACCGTCTGCGGGGAGGGCGAGTGGATCAAGACCTTCCTCCGCCCCGGTCAGGCCGCATTGGGCGAGGAACTGAACTGACTCGCTGTCTTGCAAACCCCCGTGACGTGCGCCCCGAAGTGAACGCCAGCCTCTCCGTCATCATCCCCACGCTCAATGAGGCGGCGGAATTGCCCGAATCGCTGCGACGCCTCCGCGCGGTGCCGGAGGTGCAGGAACTCATTGTGGCCGATGGCGGCAGCCGTGACGATACGGTGAAGTTGGCGGAAGCCGCTGGCTGCCTCGTCGTGAACAGCGCGCCGGGGCGCGGCCGGCAGTTGCGCGCCGGCGCGGAGCGGGCGACGGGAGAAGTCCTCCTCTTCCTCCACGCGGACACCTGGGTTCCGCCGGAGGCGGGCCGCGCGTTGCTCGACTGCCTCGCCCGGCCCGGCGTGGTGGCCGGCGGCTTCTACAAGGTCTTCCGCGACCCGCCGAACTGGCTCGTGCGCGGGTCGCGCTTCAAGTGCTGGTGGCGGCTGCTCGTCGCCCGGCGCGTGATGGCGGACCAGGGCATCTTCCTGCGCCGCGAGACGCTTGACCGCGTCGGCGGCGTGCCGGACGTGCCGTTGATGGAGGAGTTCGAGTTGTGCAAAAAACTGCGTCCGCTGGGCCGTATCGCCCTGGCGGACGCGACGGTCGTCACGTCGGCGCGGAAGTTCCGCAAGCTGGGTGTGCTGCGGACTTACCTGCTGATGTGGTGCGTGACGCTGGGCTACTACCGGGGCGTGCCGTTGGAGGAGCTGCGGCGGTGGTATCAGGGGAAGGCGTAATGCGTAATGCGTAAAACGTAAGAGCCAACGGCGTTCGGGGGCCGACGGCCCTTACGTTTTACGCATTACGCATTACGTTTTGCTCCATCCCGTGCCACACTCCCGCCATGTTCCGGCTCGGGCCGCTCGCACTTCAGTCGAACCTGTTCCTGTCGCCCCTCGCGGGCTACACGAACCTGCCGTTCCGCCTCGTCATCCGCGAGGTCGGCGGCGTGGACCTGTGCACCACCGACCTCGTCAACGCGCGCTCGCTGCTGGAGCGGAACAAGAAGGCGCTCAAGCTCATCGAGACCAATGAGCGCGACCGTCCGCTGGCCGTGCAGCTTTTCGGCTCCGTGCCCGGCGAGATGCGCGACGCGGCGTTGGACCTGGAGCGGCGCGGCATCGCCAGCGTGGACATCAACATGGGCTGCCCCGTCCGCAAGGTCTGCCGCGTGGGCGGCGGTTCCGCGATGATGACGGAGCACGAGAAGACGGCCGCGCTGGTCAAGGGCATGGTGAACGCGGTGAAAATCCCCGTGACCGCCAAGATGCGTCTTGGCTGGGACGACGAGAACATCACCGCGCCGGACTTGGCCCGCGCGCTGGAGGATGCGGGCGTGGCGGCCATCTTCGTCCACGGGCGCACGCGCGAACAGGGTTTCAGCGGCACGGTGAACCTCGGCGGCATCCGCAAGGTCGTCGAGGCCGTGAAGATTCCCGTCATCGGCAACGGCGATGTCACCACGCCCGAGGCGGCGAAGAAGATGTTCGACGACACCGGCTGCGCGGGCGTGAGCGTGGGGCGTGGGGCGTTCTACAACCCGTGGATTTTCGCGCAGACGCGGCACCTGCTCGCGACGGGCGAGCTGCTGCCGGAACCGAAGTTCGAGGAGCGCGTGCGCGTGATGTGCCGGCATCTGAACCTGATGGTCGAGGTGTTCGGCGAGGAGCACGGCTGCCGGATGTTCCGCAAGGTCGCGCCGTGGTATGCCAAGCGCTTCGGCCCGGTGAACGAGTTCAACAAGAAGGTGGTGGGCATCAGCAGCCGTGCGGAGTTCCACGACGTGCTGGAGCGCTACCTGCGCTGGCGGCAGCAGTTCTGCGACGGCGACGGCCATTTGCTTCCGCGCTATGCGCTGGCCCCAATGGTGGCGAGCTTCATGCAGGATCCTGCCTCCGCGCAGCGGCAGAGCGTCCCCGTGCCCAAGGGGCCGGTGGAGGTGTGGTGAAGTCGGAGCGAGCGGGTGGCTTGCAGCCGACGCCCGGAGCGCGTATCAAGTCGTCCGCACCGCTCATGAATCTAACCGACTCGCAAAAGCAGCAAGTTTCCGCCTGGCTCGAACAGGGCCTCAAGGTCGCCGACGTGCAGAAGAAAATGTCCGCCGAACTCGGCGTGAGCATGACCTACATGGAAGTGCGCTTCCTGCTCGACGACCTTCGGCTTAAGCCCAAAGACCCCGAGCCGCCCAAGCAGCCCGCGCCCGCCTCGCCGATTGCCCCTGCGTCGGCGGGAGCGCCCGCATCCGCCGCAGGAGGCAGCCCGGCCGCGCCCGCGCCCGACGCAGGTGTCCCGGGCAGTGGCGGCGTGAAGCTCACCGTGGACGCGCTCGCCCGCCCCGGCACCATCGTCAGCGGCAAGGTCACGTTCAGCGACGGCCAGACCGCCGAGTGGTATCTCGACCAGATGGGCCGCATGGGCGTGGTGCCCGCGCAGAAGGGCTACAAGCCGTCGCAGGCGGACGTGATGGAGTTTCAGGAGTTGTTGCAGATGGAGTTGCAGAAAATGGGTTTCTGAGCCGCGCGCCGTCATGCTCATCGTCCACGTCCACGTCCAGGTGAAGCCCGAGTGCGTCGAGGCGTTCAAGGCCGCGACGCTCGCCAACGCGCGCGCCAGCGTGCAGGAGCCGGGCATCGCACGCTTCGACGTGGTGCAGCAGGCGGATGATCCGACGCGCTTCGTGCTCGTCGAAGCTTATCGCACTGCCGACGCGCCCGCGCGGCACAAGGACACCGCGCATTACGCGGCCTGGCGCGATGCGGTTGCACCGATGATGGCCGTGCCGCGCAGCAGCGTGAAGTTTGGGAACGTGTTTCCCGAGGATTCCGTGTGGTAGCCGCCGACGTGAGGAGGCTCTAACTTCTGCTCCCGAGCTTGAACAGAGCCTCCTCACGTCGGCGGCTACTTGAATGAAATGACCTTCGAGTTCGCCACCGCCCACCGTGTCATCTTTGGCCCGGGCACGTTCAAGCAGGCCGGAGCCATCGCCCAACAGCTTGGCCGGCGGGCGCTGGTGGTGACGGGCAAGTCAGCCTCGCGCGCGGAGCGGCTGGTTCAGCAGCTTGCGACTGCGGGCGTGGCGGCGGAGGTGTTTTCCATCGCGGGCGAGCCGACAACGGACGCGGTGCGGATCGGTGTCGCCCGCGCGCGGGCGGCGGACTGCGACTGCGTCATCGGCTACGGCGGCGGCAGCGCGATTGACGGGGCCAAGGCCATCGCTGGGCTGCTCACGAACGGCGGGGAGTTGAGCGATTACCTGGAAGTCATCGGCCGAGGCCAGCCGCTCACGAAAGCCGCCGCGCCCTTGCTCGCCATTCCCACCACGGCGGGCACCGGCGCGGAAGTCACGCGCAACGCCGTCCTCGCGTCGCCCGAGCATCGCGTGAAGGCCAGCCTGCGCAGTTCGCATCTGCTCCCGCGCGTGGCGTTGGTGGACCCGGAACTGACGCTCGACCTCCCGCCCGCGCTCACCGCCAGCACCGGCATGGATGCGCTCACGCAGCTCATCGAACCCTACGTGTGCGTGCGCGCGAATCCGATGACGGACGCGCTCTGCGTCGAGGGCATCCGCCGCGCCGCGCACTCACTGCGGCGTGCGTTTGAGCACGGCGAGGACACGGCGGCGCGCGAGGACATGGCGTTGGCGAGTCTCTTCGGCGGCCTCGCGCTCGCAAACGCGGGCCTTGGCGCGGTGCATGGTTTCGCGGCACCCATCGGCGGGATGTTTCCCGCGCCGCACGGAGCCGTGTGCGCCGCGCTGCTGCCCGGCGTGATGGCGGCGAACATCCGCGCTTTGCGCGAGCGCACGCCGGACAGCCCTGCCCTGCGCCGCTACGACGAAGTCGCGCGCTTGCTCACCGGCCGGCCGCAGGCAACCGCAGAAGACGGTGCGGCGTGGACGGCGGAGTTGTGCCGCGCGTTGCGGATTCCGCCGTTGCGCGCGTGGGGCGTGGCGGAGTCGGAGGTTGCCGCCGTGGTTGAGAAGGCCCGACAGGCCAGCAGCATGAAGGCAAACCCGATCCCGCTGACGGAAGCCGAGCTGTGCCAGGTGTTGAGCGAGGCGCTGTAACCGCAGGTTTAGCCACAAGCAGGCACAGGAGGCGCAAAGCGGGCGGATTCGTTCTTGTGCCTTGTGCGCCTTCTTGTGGCTCAGTCGCCGGTCTTCGCTGCGAGCGTGCCGGACTTGATTTCCCAGCGGTGCAGTTCGCGGCCCAGCTCGTGCGGCCAATTTTCCTCGGTGCAGGTCATGAAGACCTGGCCGCGCGCGTGGTGCGCGCGTTCCAGCAGCGGCAGCAGGCCGGCGCGGCGCTTGGCGTCCAGCTCGCCCATCACGTCGTCAATGAGCAGCACCGGCGGCGCGCCGAGGATGCCGGTGATGTATTCGGTCTGCGCCATCTTGAGCGCGACGGCGAGCGTGCGCTTCTGGCCCTCGCTGCCGAACTGCGCGGCGGGGCGGTCGTTGAGTAGCAGCACCAGCTCGTCGCGGTGCGGGCCGACCAGCGTGGCGCGGAAGGCCCGCTCGCGGTCGCGGGAACGCGCGAGTTCCACGGCGAAGTCCGCCTTCACACTGGGCTGGTATTCGAGGCGAAGCTCCTCGGCATCGTGGGAGATGCGCCGGTAGGCGAGGCGCGCGAGCGGGGAAATGCGCGGGAGCAACTCGCGGCGCGCGGCGGTGAGCTGGCTGCCGAGGCTGACGAGTTCCTGCGAGAAGCTGTCGAGCAGCGCGTGGTCGGGGGAGCGTTGCTTGAGCAGGGAATTGCGGGAGCGGAGGGCCTGCGCGTAACGCTGGAGGAGCGGCAGGTAGTTCGGTTGCGTTTGTGCGAGCAGGAGGTCCAGAAAGCGCCGCCGCGCTCGGGCGGTGCCCTTCACAAGCTGTAAATCCTCGGTGCAGAACACGACGGCGCGCAGCGTGCCGAGATAATCAGTCAGCCGGCGGACAGGCTGGTCATCGAGGGAGATTTTCCGCTCGGCCGCCGACCAATACATCTTGATGGCGTGGCTCGCGGCGCTGACCACGGTCGCCCCGACGAAATAGCCCTTGGCCGAGTGCCGGATCATCTGCGCGCCGCCCACGCCGCGAAACGAGCGGAGAGTGGCAAGCAGGTAAATGGCTTCGAGGATGTTGGTTTTACCCTGCGCGTTGCCGCCGAGGAGGAGGTGAAAACCAGGGCTGAAATCCACGTCGAGCCGCGCGTAGTTGCGGAAATCCCGAAGTCGCAGATGGGCCAGATGCACGCGCGCAGGCTAGTGGCGGTTGCGAGGGAAGGCGAGCGACACTGGATGCGCTCAATCGGCGGACACCTTGGTGAGGTCGTTCGCGCCGACCCGCCGATAGCCCAGCAGGTCCAGCGTCACATGCGCGTAGCCGATGCGCTTAAGCTTCTCGGCGACGCGGGCCGAGAGCACAGTGTCGAAGAGGCGGGACAATTCCGCCGGACCGACTTCAATGCGGGCAAGGGCGGGACGGATTGGCGGGGCGGCAAGATTGTTGAGAGGTGGACTTGTTGATGCAGTTGCCAAAGTGGTGGCTCCGGGCATTTCGTGATGACGCACGCGCACATCGTGAAAGCCGAGGTCGCGCAACACGTTCTCAGCAGCTTCGATCATACGGAGCTTCTGTTCCGTGACCGCCTCGCCGTGAGGCACGCGAGAACTGAGGCAGGCCATCTGAGGCTTGTCGGCCGTGGGGAGTCCGAAGCGTGCTGAGAGCTCGCGAATATCCGCTTTGGTGAGGCCGACTTCCTTGAGTGGAGCTCGGATTTGGAACTCCCTGGCAGCCTGGGCACCCGGACGAAAGTCCCCGATGTCACTGGCGTTCTCCCCGTAGGCAATCACCGCGAAGCCGCGTTCCTTCGCCAAAGGGATTAACTCAGCAAACAGCTCGTGTTTGCAGAAGTAACAGCGATTCAATGGGTTGGATGTGTAATCAGATTTTGAAAACTCCGCAGTTTTTACGACTTGGAGGGGCAGCATGAACTTGCTCGCGATTGCCAGTGCTTCGTCCAATTCCCGCCGCGGCAGACTTGGAGAATCGGCGATGACCGCAAGAACTCGCCCCGGTAAAACGTCGTTGGCCACAAAGGCCAGCAGCACCGAATCAACCCCGCCCGAATAAGCGATCAAGGTGGAGTGAAAACCGCGCAGTAGGTCTTTCAGGGCGGCGAGTTTCCGGTCAAGCATATGAAAACAATGCGATTTGACGGGGCTTTTGTCGAGCGTGGGAGGCAAGTGGGTAACCTGGAGGCTCTTGCAGAA
>Ga0172372_10007088_pt1 | contig 15128 bp, 15 predicted proteins | sample LakKiv5m_2_FD_114544 | JGI IMG/M metagenome (GOLD analysis project Ga0172372, IMG submission 114544) | Freshwater microbial communities from Kabuno Bay, South-Kivu, Congo - kab_092012_9.5m | ecosystem: Environmental > Aquatic > Freshwater > Lake | place: Democratic Republic of the Congo...
ACTGCACTACATGGGCTGCTCCACGTTCGCCAACTTCACGGTGCTGCCGGAGATCGCTCTCGCCAAGATCCGCCCCGATGCTCCGTTTGAGAAGGTGTGTTACATCGGCTGTGGCGTGACAACAGGAATCGGCGCAGTCATCAACACCGCCAAGGTCGAGCCCGGTGCCAACGTGGTGGTATTTGGACTCGGCGGTATCGGTCTCAACGTATTGCAGGGTGCCCGCCTCGCCGGGGCTGACATGATCGTTGGCGTCGACATCAACCCGGCTCGCGAAGCGATTGCCCGCAAGTTCGGCATGACGCATTTCGTCAATCCGACTGAACTCAAGGGCGACGTCGTCGCACACATCGTCGAACTCACCAAAGGGGGTGCCGACTACTCTTTCGAGTGCGTCGGTAACACCACGCTGATGCGTCAGGCACTCGAGTGCTGCCACCGCGGCTGGGGCGTATCGGTGATCATCGGCGTGGCGGGCGCCGGACAGGAAATCGCCACCCGACCGTTCCAGCTCGTCACCGGCCGAACCTGGAAAGGGACCGCATTTGGCGGCGCTCGCGGCCGCACCGAAGTGCCGCGTATCGTCGACTGGTACATGGACGGCAAGATCAACATCGACGATCTCATCACCCATGTGATGCCGCACGAGCGCATCAACGAGGGTTTCGAGCTGATGCGACGCGGTGAGTCGATCCGCACCGTGCTGACCTACTGACGCCGTGTGCGGGCGATGAGCGGTTCGTTGACCACGCGATCCGAGCACGTCTGCTTCGGTGGCACTCAGGGGTTTTATCAGCATGCCTCGGCGCAATGCGCCGCGCCCATGCGCTTCGCGGTCTACGTGCCTCCTTCAGGGCGCGAACAGCGTCTACCCGCCGTGTACTGCCTCGCCGGACTGACCTGCACCGAGGAAACCTTCACGATCAAGGCTGGGGCCCAAAGAATTGCCGCGGAGCTTGGCTTGATCCTCGTGATGCCCGACACGAGCCCACGCGAACCCACACTGCCCGGTGATCGCGAGCACTGGGACTTCGGTCAGGGCGCGGGGTTCTACCTCGATGCGACCGAGGCGCCTTGGAGCGCGCACTACCGAATGTTTTCGTGGATCAGCGAGGAGTTGCCCGCGTTCATCGATGCGCACTTCCCCACCGACTCCAGCCGTCGCGGGATTTGTGGGCACTCGATGGGCGGACATGGGGCCTTGGTTAGCGCACTTCGCCGTCCTGACGTATTCCACAGCTGTTCAGCGTTTGCGCCGATTGCCGCGCCCTCAGAGTGCCCGTGGGGACACAAGGCCTTCGGTCACTATTTGGGGGCAGACCGCACGCGTTGGGCCGATTACGATGCCAGCGTACTGATGCGCAACGCGCCTTTCCCGCGCGAAATCCTGGTCGATCAGGGACTCGCCGACAGCTTCCTGAGCGAGCAGTTACAGCCCGAGCGACTGGAGGCGGCCGCAGCCGAATCAGGCCAGGTTCTGAAGCTCCGCCGTCATACGGGCTACGATCACGGCTACTACTTCATCCAGTCTCTCGTCGCGGACCACCTGCGCCATCACGCTCGACAACTGGCCAGCTTGCGATAACCCTGACAGTCCGGCTCCCTGAGGCTTGCAGCGGGTGACGAAAATCGCGACGATTCGGCGCACACGTCCCAAAGGAGTCTCGACATGAATACCCGAAACACCATGATCATTGCAGCGGTCGGTAGCCTGATTGGCCTTGGCGTCGCCCAAGCCATGGGACCGAAAGAAGGCATGGAAAAGTGCCATGGCATCGTCAAGGCCGGCAAGAACGACTGCGGTGCCAACGGCCATGGCTGCGCCGGACAGGCGAAGGCCGACGGTGACAAGAACGAGTGGATTACGCTGCCGAAGGGCACCTGCGAGCGCATCGTCGGCGGCAGTTTGACGCCGGGCGGTTGATGCCACGAGGCTGGCAGGCCGGCGCCGCTCCGCTGCGAGCCGGCGTTGGCCTGCGCGGCGTGCACCATGCCGAGTGGGACGCGCGACCCGCCTGCGGCTGGCTCGAGGCACACGCCGAGAATTACTTTGCGGATGGCGGCCCCTTACCTGCACTGCTCGAGTCGCTGCATCGCGATTACCCGCTGTCCCTGCACGGTGTAGGGCTTGGGCTCGGCAGTTGCGAGCCGCTTGATCAAGACCATCTCGCCCGTCTCGCCGCGCTCGTTCGGCGCCACCAGCCTGAGGTGGTGTCGGAGCACTTGTGCTGGGGATCCGCAGACGGTGTGCACTTCAATGATTTGCTGCCGCTACCGTTCACCGAAGAGTCCCTGACCCTGCTGTGCGCACGCGTCGATAAGTTGCAATCGGCGCTGGGCCGTAGCGTACTGATCGAGCATCTGGCGAGTTATCTGAACTTCCCCGAGTCGACGCTGGCCGAGACGCAGTTTCTGACTGAGCTCGCACAGCGCACCGGCTGTGGGTTGCTGCTCGATCTCAACAACCTGCATGTCAACGCGATCAACCATGGCCTCGATCCGCAGACCTTCCTGCGTGGCCTCCCAGCGGCGGCGATCGGCGAGATCCATCTGGCCGGACATACGCCCGTGAAGCTCGATGGCGAGACGGTACTGATCGATACGCACGGCAGCACGGTCGACGAGGCGGTGTGGGCGCTGTATCGGGATGCGCTACGGCTGATTGGGCCGCGACCGACATTGATCGAGTGGGACACCGACATCCCCTCGCTCGCGGTGCTTCTGGCGGAAGCGACGCGCGCAGACGATGAGCGGGTTCGCACTGCGCGCGACGCTGCGGGAAACCTCGCGTCGCAGACCGACGCATGACGCGCCGCCTCGCCGACATCCAACGCGACTTCGCCGCGATGCTGCGCAGGGAATCCTCGCCCGGTGGACGTGCCGGCATCTATCACAATAATCGGCGCGCGAACTTCTGCAAGGCGCTGACTCTCACCTATCCGGTCACGGTGCGGATCGTCGGTGAGGATTTCTTTGCCCGTCTGTCTCTCGACTATCTCGAGCGACACCCCTCACGATGCGGCGATCTGCATCACGTCGGAACCCACTTTGCCGAGTTTCTCGGCGCCGCATTCGCCGCGCCGGGTTCGGCGTTTGCCTACCTTGCCGACCTCGCGAAACTCGAGTGGGCTTGGGCCGAGGCCCTGCTGGATGCCGACGCCTCGCCCGTCGGCATCGAGGCGTTGGCTGCCTTTGAACCTGCAGCGTGGCCGGCGTTGCGCTTCGACCTGCACCCGTCCGTGGCGCTAATCGACTCGCCGTGGCCGATCCTGACGATTTTTGATGAGCACCGACGCGAACAGCCGGCGCTCGTCAGCCTCGATGCCGGTGGCGAGTGCGTCGTTGTCTTGCGCCGTGCGCAGTGCGTCGAGGCCCATCGACTGACCATTCAGGAGCACTCACTCTGGGAAGCTCTGGCGTCAGGGCAGTGTCTGCACGAGGCGCTCGAATCGGTGCTGCGCCGTCTTGACGACACGTCTGTGGGTGGCGAATTCCCGCTACGCGAGGCGCTGGCACGGCTGTTCGCACTCGGCGCGGTGATCAGGGTGACCCCGGCATAGTGCGACGTGGCGCCCAAGACGCGCTCGGCAGCACTACAAATGCTTGGCAGTACAGGCTAAAAAAAGTATGTTGCTCATCGGGTTTTGGCAAATATCGGGCAAATTCGCATGTCAATGACGGCTATCGATTTCAACGCTGCGCGCGAGCAGATGATTCACCAGCAGCTGCGGGCCTGGGACGTGCTCGATCAAAGCGTGCTCGATGTCGTCAGCGGTGTGCCGCGCCCGGTGTTCGTGCCGGAGGGCTACGCCGAACTCGCCTTCGCAGACGTTGAGCTGCCCCTCGGCCATGGCGATCGGATGCTCGCCCCCAAGGTCGTTGGACGAATCCTTCAAGCCGTGGCGCCGCGTCCCACCGAGCGGGTTCTGGAGATCGGCACCGGTTCGGGCTTTCTCACCGCCTGTCTCGCTTCAAGTACCTGTAGCGTGCGATCGCTCGAGCGTCGCGCGGATCTCGTCGCGGCGGCGCGCCGCCATCTTGAGGCGGCCACCGTTCGCAACGCGACGGTCGAGCATCTCGATGCGTATACCGAGGGAGCGCTGGGTACGCATGCCTGGGACGTGATTGTGCTCACCGGGTCACTGCCACTGCCCGACTCTCGTTTCGAGCAGCAACTGGCGCTTGGCGGACGACTCTTCGCCGTTATCGGCTCCGGCCCCGTGATGGAAGCCACGCTGATCGAACGACTCGGTACCGAGCAATGGCGTCGTACCGTGCTGTTCGAAACCTCACTGAAGGCCTTGGTCGGTGCGCGGGCAGGAGAAGTCTTCTCGTTTTGAGTGCCGAGGGTCAGCCAAGTGATCGAGGAAATCACCGCCGAGCAACTCAAGTATCGGATGTACGCCAAAGAGGCACCAACGGTGGTCGATGTACGGGAGAGACACGAACTCGACATCGGCCGACTGGAGTTCGCGCGCAACATCCCCTACTCCCAGCTAGCGAACCGCCTGCATGAGCTTGATGCGACGTTACCCGTCGTCATCCTTTGCCGATCAGGCAATCGAAGCCTGCTCGCTTGCAAGCTGCTGGTCAGCCACGGATTTCAAGCCGTTAGTCATGTGACCGGCGGCATCCTGGCGTGGGTTGCGCGTGTCGACCCCACCATGCGTCGAACCGTTTAACAGCCACCTAGTCAATCCGTCTCTGGGTAAAATCACCACTGGCTTCAGCGATCGGGTCGCAAAGGAGATGCCGGTGGTCGAGGAAATCAGCGTTGAAGAGCTCAAGGCGCAGCTCGAGGCCGGTGCTGCCCCGCTCGTCATCGACGTGCGCGAGGCGTGGGAACTCGACATCAGCCGACTGGGCTTCGCGCAACACCTGCCGATGGGCGAGATCACCGCGCGAATCGGCGAACTCGACCCGCAGGCACCGCTCGTGGTCATGTGCCGTTCGGGCGGCCGCAGCATGCAGGTCTGCTGGTTTCTGGAAAAGCGTGGATTTCGGTCAGTCAGCAATTTGACCGGCGGAATTCTGGCTTGGGGTGAACGCATCGACCCCTTGCTGCGTCCATACTGACGCCTGTTGAGCCTATCGGCTTTCAACTGTTATAGTGATATATAACACCGTTTGAGGATTCGATATGAAGCGCGTACTCGTGCTGTCGCTCGGTTTACTGATTGCCGCCTCCGCCGCCCAGGCTGAGGATCTGAAGGCCGTGTACGAGCGCGCGCTGGCCAACGACCCACAGATCCGCGAGGCAGACGCCCTGCGCCTTGCCGCGCGCGAGGCGCGCCCGCAGGCCTGGGCCGCCGTGTTACCGCAGATCTCCGGCTCCGCCAGCAAGGCCAAGTCCGACACGACCACCCTCGGTCAGTTTCCGCAGGAAATCGAACAGCCCACCGGTTCTGGCAACCGAGTGGTGTTCAACTTCATCTCCTCGAGTACCTCCAAGCCGGAGACCGACCGCTGGAGCCTCGATCTGCGCCAGAGCCTGATCTCCTGGGACAACTGGGTCGCCATCAAGCGCGCGAGCCGTCAGGTGGCGCAGGCGGAGGCGGACTTCCGCGCCGCCGAGCAGCAACTCATCCTTCGCGTCAGTGAGGCCTACTTCAACGTGCTGGCCTCGCAAGACAACGTCGATGCCCAGTCCTCAGCGTTCGAAGCCATCTCGCGTCAACTCGAGCAGGCGGAAAAACGCTTCGAGGTCGGTCTCATTGCCATCACCGACGTCCAGGAAGCCAAGGCCGCGCGCGACAGCGCTGCCGCAGCGGTGATCGCTGCCAAGCGTCAGCTGGCCTCGACAGAAGAACTGCTGCGGGAAATCACCGCGGAGAAGTACCCTGCGCTCGCCAAGCCGGGTGACAGCATGCCGCTGAAGTCGCCAGAGCCTGCGGACGAGTCACAATGGGTCGAGCGGTCCATGGAGCAAAATCTCGCGCTGGTCTCGAGCCGGCTTGCGGCCGATATCGCCCGCGACAACGTGCGCGCGGCGTTTGGCGGGCACTTGCCGGAGCTTGATCTCGTGGCGAGCAAGAGCAATACCGACCAGACCAGTCCGATTCAATTCTCGAGCGGCAATGTTGGCACACGCACCAACGACAGCGACGACACCACGTATTCGCTGCAACTGTCCGTGCCGATCTTCAGCGGCGGTGGCACGCAATCGCGCGTCCGTCAAACGGAGTACCAGTGGCAGGCAGCGCGCGAGCGTTTGTCGCGTGTGTCGCGGCAGACGGAGCGTCAGGCGCGCGATGCTTACCTCGGCGTCATCAGCGAAATATCCCGCGTCAACGCACTGCGTCAGGCGCTCGAGTCGAGCCAGACGGCCCTCAAGGCGACGGAGGCGGGTTACGAAGTGGGTACGCGCACTGCGGTCGACGTGCTCGAAGCGCGCCGCAGCCTGGCCGCCGCGCAAACCAACTACTCGCGCAGCCGCTACGACTACATGCTCAACGTAATGCGGTTGCGGCTGGCCTCGGGCACGCTCGATCGGACGACGCTCGAAGAAGTCAACGGCTGGCTGACCGAAGTTCCTACGGCCCGATAAGCGGCTCGATCAGCTGCATCAGGCGACGTGTGCTGCCGCCGTTGCGGGCGACAAACTGCTGACCGATTGAACCACGATGCGCGCGTTCCAGCGTGTCGCTCACGAGTGTCTCGAGCTCCGTCACGAGTTGCCCCACGTTGCGCACGATGTGCACCGCACCGGCCTCGACGAGTGCGAGTGAGATGTCCGACGCGTTGAAAAAGTGCGGCCCCGTCAACGAAGGGATGGACAACGCCGCAGGCTCAATGAGGTTGTGCCCCCCGACATCCGGGACGAGGCTGCCTCCCACGAAAGCCGCATCGCCGGCCGCGTAGAAACCAAGCAACTCTCCCAGTCGGTCGAGCAGCAGCACATCGACGTAGGTCGGCACTGACGCCCCCAATAAGCCGATCGACTCACTGCGACGGATGAACATCACACCGTCGCGCGCCAGGCGTGCCGCCACCGGCTCGAACCGTGGCGGATGACGCGGCGCAAGCACCATCATGACGTCGTGTCCCCGAGCCTTGAGCTGACGCTGCGCCTCGAGCAACGCCGTCTCCTCCTCCTCGTACGTACTGCCTGCAATTACCACGAATCGTGAGCCGAGGCCGTATTGAGCACGCAGCCGGGCACCCAGTTCGGCAATGTTGGCGGGCAACTCAAGATCGAACTTGATATTGCCAATGACGTGCACGCGCTCAGGTGGCGCACCCGCTTCTTTGAAACGCTCGGCATCGCCACCGGTCTGCGTGGCAATCGTCAGCCCATCGGCGAGCGTGCGCGGAAACAACCGAAACAGCAGTCGATAACGACCAATCGCCTTGCGACTGAGGGCCGCGCTCGCGAGCACGAGGGGAATACCGCGATCACCACAGGCGCGAAAGAGATTCGGCCAGATTTCCTTTTCGATGACGATGCCGATTAGCGGTCGGGCGCGTCGCAAGAACAGCCGAACGCACCATGGCAGGTCGAACGGCAGGAAACTCACCGTGACGGCATCACCGAAGAGCGCTTTAGCACGCTCGGCACCGGTAGGTGTCCCGCACGTGATGAGCAGCGGGGTCTGCGAGTAATGGTTACGTAATTCCTTGACGATGGCCGCTGCAGCCTGCACCTCGCCCACTGACACTGCGTGCAGCCAGATCGAGTCTGCCGACTGGGGCGCAACGAGGCCGAAACGCTGCGGGATCCCGCGCCACCAGCCACGATCCTTGAAGCCGCGCCACAGCAGATTGACCAGAGCGTACGGCAGCGCCAGCAGCAACAGAAACTGGTAGAGAACCAGCCACATCAGCCGATCATCGCACCGCGCGCTCCGCGATGCCAAAAAAATAGCCATCGAGCAGCGCCGCCCATCCCGCTTCGTCCACGGGCACGACCGGTGTCGCATCGGCCACCTTGCACAGGGAGCGACGCAAGCGCGCGAGATTGGCGTCCTTCCACCATCCGGGCGGGCGTACCCGGCCACGATCGAAATCGATCAGGCGAACAGCGCCCTCGGCATCGAACAGGATGTTGTGCGCGTTGAGATCGGCATGCCAAATGCCTGCTTGATGGAACGCGCCAATGACACCGCCGACTGTCCGCCACTCATCGACCGACAGCCCGCCCTCGCGCAGCCGCGTGGCGAGAGTCCGTGCACCCGGAACGCGCAGCGTCAGCAAGTCACCGCGGTAGCCGTTCGCCGCACGCAGGAAACGCGCCGCCACCACCGTTGCCACCGGCAAACCCGCTTGCGCGCACTGCTGCAACAAAGAAAACTCTCGGAACGGACGCGATCGCTGCGGATCGGCTCCGAGATACCAATCTGGATTGAAACGGCCGATCAGCCCGCCACGCCGATAATGCCGCAAGGCGTACTCGCGCCCCTCGGTGGCGAAGAACCACGTGCTGCCGCGCCCCGGCGCCGCACCGGCCAGAGCGCCGCGTTGCTGCCAATACGTGGGGTCGAACCACTCGGGTGCGAAATTGCCGCACAGGGAGGGGTCATATAGCATCACCGAATCGCCGGACTCGAGTCGGCTCATCATCGTCGACCCTGTGCCGGATTCCGCCATGCTGCCGCTGTCCACGCCACCTGATTCCGTGTGCCTGTTGCGACTGTCCGCCATCGGCGATACCTGCCACGTGGTGCCGCTGCTGCGCAGTCTGCAACGCGCGTGGCCCCAGACGCATTTCAGCTGGGTCATCGGCAAGGCCGAGGCTCGCCTCATGACCTTGCTGCCCGAGGTCGAGTTTATCACCGTCGACAAGCGCGGCGGCTACGGCGGACTGCGCTCACTGCGCAGGACGCTGGGTCATCGACGATTCGACCTGCTCCTGCACCTGCAGCTGTCCATCCGAGCCAGCGCGGTCGCGGCTCTCGTCCGCGCCGATTGCAAACTCGGCTTCGATCGTGCGCGTGCGCGGGAGCTGCAGTGGTTATTCACGGATGCCCGCATCAAGCCGCGCACCCGCGAGCACGTACTCGACAGTTTCATGGGCTTTGCCGACGCCTGCGGCGTTCACGAGCGGACGCTGGTGTGGGAGTTGCCGTTACCGGAGGCGGCCCGCGAACGTGCACGTGCGCTCATTCCCGAACAGACGCGCGTTGCCGCCCGCACGCTCGTGATCAGTGCCTGTTCGAGCCACGCACTGCGCAACTGGCGCGCGGAGCGCTACGCCGCCGTCGCGCGCCACGCCATCGAGCGGCATGGCCTGCGCGTAATACTCGCCGGCGGGCCAGCCCCCCTGGAGCGCGAGATGGCCGACGCCATCCGTCGCGAGTGCCCGCAGGTCATCGATCAGGTGGGCCGCGACACGCTACCGGAATTACTGGCGCTGCTGGAGCGAGCCACCGTGCTGCTCGCGCCGGATACGGGGCCTGCACACATGGCGACCATGGTCGGGACGCCGGTGATCGGCCTTTACGCCGCCACCAACCCCGCCCGCAGCGGTCCCTATCTCTCGCGGCAGTGGTGCATCGATGCGTTTCCGCGCGCTGCGGCCGCCTTCATGAACTCGACGCCGCAGCGACTACCTTGGACGACGAAAATCGAGCGACCCGGGGTGATGGATCTGATCGGGGTGGACGAGGTCTGCACGCGGCTCGACGAATTGCTAGCATTGCCGGCATGAAAGACATCCTTGTCCCCATCTCGCCGGGCGAACTGCTCGACAAGATCACCATCCTGCGCATCAAGTCGGCCCGCATGACGGATGCCGACAAAGTCCGCAACGTTCGACTCGAGCTGGAGCTGCTCGAAAAGACCTGGCGAGACAGCGGCTCGGCGATCCCCGAGGTCGCTGCCGACGAGGCGGCACTGCAGCGCGTCAACGAGGCGTTGTGGGTCATCGAAGATCAGATTCGCGATAAAGAACTCGCACAGCAGTTCGACGCACGGTTCATCGAACTTGCCCGGGCAGTCTACGTGACCAACGATGAACGAGCCGTTGTGAAAAAGCGTATCAACGTGGCGCTCGGCTCACGAATCGTCGAAGAAAAATCCTATAAGCCGTACAAGGCGAGCTGACGCGCGTCGCTCGGATAAACCGCCTTCAGCGCTGCAGCGTGTACTCCGCGCCGCAGTAGGGGCATTTCGCCCATCCGGTCTTTTCGATCGGCAAGTACACCCGCGGATGCGAGTTCCACAGATGCATCTGCGGCATCGGACAGGACAGCGGTAAATCGAGGTCGCTGACCTCGTATTTGTTTTGCGCGTTCGGCTGGATGAGGGTGCTGGAAGTCATCGGCGACGATTATACGCCGGAGGCGGGTTCATCGCGGAAGGTCTCCTCCCAGATCCGACCCACAGCGTGTCGCTCGGCGACAAACTCACTGTCAACGACCACTGTTCCCTCCTCGCGCAGTGAACGGTGGTGACTGCGCGCCCGATAGGCGCGATAGGCGCCCGTCAACGAGTCAACCGTTTGCTGCGAGACCAAATTACCGGAGGCCAGCGTTTCGAGTTGACGGATCGTGTCGGAGAACATCAGCACGATCGGCTGCCGACCCGCCTCGCGCAGCGTCCAGTACTGCGCCAGAAATTCGATATCGGCGATACCCCCCGATCCCTGTTTGAGGTCAAACTCGCCCTCGCGCGCCTTCGACAGCTCGCGGCGCATGCGCTCGCGCATGCTGCGAACCTCCTCGCGCAGGCTGTCGCGCCGAACGGCCTGCGACAGCACGCGAATACGTACCGCTTCGAACTCGGTGCGCAAGGGGGTCGATCCCGCCACAGCGCGTGCGTGCAACAAGGCTTGATGTTCCCAAGTCCAGGCCTCTTGGCGCTGATACTCCTCGAAGGCCTCGATGCGGGTGATCAGCATGCCACCCTTGCCACTCGGGCGTAACCGAACGTCGACTTCATATAAGCGCCCCGCGGCCGAGTGGACCGTGAGGATATGCACGATGCGCTGCGCGAGTCGTACGAAAAAAATCTGGTTGTCGATCGGTCGCTCGCCGGAGGTTTCCTGCTGCTCACCGCGCGAATCGTGCAGGAACACGAGATCAAGATCGGAGCCGTAACCCAGTTCCATGCCGCCGAGCTTGCCGTAGCCCACGGCACAGATCCGAACCTCGCGCGAACTGCCGTCGGCGGTATCCGAACATTGCGGCGTACCAAACTGCGCGATCATTTGCGCCCAGGCTTGCTGCATTGCACGTTCGATAATGAGCTCGGCGATGTCGGTGAGACGGTCAGAGACCCGCATCAGCGGCAGTCGGCCTGCAAGATCGGCGACGGCCACCTTGAACACTGCGGCGCGCTTGAAGTGCACGAGTGCCTCGACCAAACGCTCCGGATCCTCGCCTGCGACACGCGCCAGCCGATCCTCAAGTTCAGCGTCCAACTCCGCACGACCGGGCACGTCAGTCAGGGCGCGATCATCGAGCAGTTCATCCAGCAACAGGGGGTGCGCGGCCAACTGCTGGACCAGAAAATCTCCGCCACGACAGACGGTCAGGAAGCGTGCGCGAGCGACGGGGTTTTCGTTGAGCAGCGCAAAATACGACGAGCGACCGCCGATCGCCTCGAGCACGCCCAGGATGCGCATGGCGAGCACGCGGCACTCATCCTCAGCGCTCAACGCAGCGAGCAGCTCCGGCAGCAGCAACTGAAGGCGGCAGGTCGCCACGGCATCGAGCCGTCGAACCGCGGCACTGTCACGGAAATCAACCAATAGCCGCGCGATATCTGCTGCATCGCCGAGACTGCGGGAGTGCAACCACTCGCGCAGCATCTCGGGGGTGGTGGCCTCGTCCCACAACACCGCCCAACCCACGTCAGCGCGCGCGGTGACGTTCGTCTCGCTAGCGCCGTCGCGCTCACCGATCGGTGCAAACACCAAGGCGTTGAATTCCCGTTGTACGCCATCGAGATGGTGTTGCAGTCGATGCATCAGATCGGCCCAACATGGTTCCCCCATCGCCCGCGCCAATTTGTCCTGCGCCGATTCATCGACTGGCAACGAGTGGGTCTGTGCATCACGCTGCATCTGCAGCCTATTCTCAAGGGTGCGCAGATACCGGTAGGCGGAATCAAGTTGCTGCACGACCTGCGGTCGCAGCAACTTGCTACGCGCCAGTTGCGGCAATATTTCGAACAGTCGCTGCCCCTGCAGGCGTCGGTCCTGTCCGCCGCGAATCAACTGCAACGCCTGGACGACGAACTCGATCTCGCGAATACCACCCGGGCCAAGCTTGATATGACCCACCAGATCGCGACGCGCCACCTGCTTCTCGATGAGTTGCTTCATCTCGCGCAAGCTCTCGAAGACGCCGAAATCGAGATAGCGGCGATAAACAAAGGGTCGTACCGCCTCTGCGTAAAGCTCGGAATAGGTCTCGAGCGCCGTCAACGCACGCGCCTTCACCCAAGCGTAGCGCTCCCAGTCGCGCCCGTGCTGCAGCAGATAGTCCTCGAAGGCGGAGAAGCCACAGGCGAGCGGGCCGGAATCGCCAAACGGCCGCAGCCGCATGTCCACCCGAAAAACGAAGCCGTCCACCGTGACGCTCGCGAGCAAACGCAACAAGGCCTGTCCCACGCGAATGAAATATTCGTCGTGGCTCACCGGTGCGGCATGCGCGGTCTCGCCGTAACCGGGAAACAAGAAGACGAGATCGATATCGGAGGAAAAATTCAGCTCCCTACCGCCGAGCTTGCCCATGCCGACGACGACGAGCGGCATCGGTGAACCATCGGCATATTGCGCAGCGCCGTAACGGGCTGTGGTGATGTGCGTGGCGATCTCGGTGGCCAGCGCTACGGCATCGTCTGCGAAGGCGGACAGATCCTCCAATGTCTCCTCGAGAGTCGCTCGACCGCTGAGATCGCGCCACGCGATGCGCACCATCTCCCGCCGGCGCCAGCGACGCAGCCAAGATTGCCACTCGCTCTCAGGTGCTGAAATGTCGGGCTGCGCATCGCGAGGCCAACACAATCGCCCACCTGCCGTTCGGAGTTGCAGCAACGCCTCGTGACGCTGCAAGTCGACCCACAACTCGGCATCTCGTGCAAAGCTCTCAGCGACGAAGTCGCTGCAGCCCAACACATGGGTGGCTTCATCGCGTAGCGGTAGTGGGAAGTCTTCGCTGTGCATCGGTGTGATCCACCGCAAGGATACAAAAAAAGCCCCGCGCAAGGCGGGGCTCGATGCGGACGGCAACTCGGGAGGGGGGATGAGACTGCCGTCGTCGAATCAAGACTAAACGGACGACGCGTGGCAGTATGTACGGAGTAATACCTAAGTACTTCCAACGATCCGCGGCAGACCCGGATCCGCCGCAGGACCCCGACCATGTCCGTGACCGAAACCAGCTATCGCGATGCCATCAGCCGCTTCCTGAGCGGCGTGACCGTGATTACCACCTCTCATAACGGCGAGGCACAAGGCATCACCGCCACGGCTGTCGCTTCGGTAACCCTGCAGCCGCCTACCCTGCTTGTATGCCTCAATCGCCAATCCGCCACCTGTCAAACGCTGATCGACAGTGGTGTGTTCGCCGTCAACATCCTGCCGGCGACTCAGCAAACGCTCGCACAGCGCTTTGCGACCAAGCAGCCCGACAAATTCGCCGGCGTCGCAACGACCACAGGAACCAGCGGCGCTCCGCTGCTCATCGGGGCGCTCGCGCACCTCGAGTGCCGGGTGAGTGCGCAAAACGACGTCGGCACGCATCGGATATTTTTTGGCGGGGTCGTCAGCGTAGCGGTCGCCGAAGGCACGCCGCTCGGCTACTTCCGCGGCAAGTTCTCGACGCTTGCGTCGTAACCGAGCGGCGACGCTAGCGGAGTTGCCTGCTGCTGCACGGCAGCCACTCGCAGCAGCACGGCTTCGGCAAACGGTCTCGCCACGTATTGCGCGCCAATCGGCAAGCCGCGGCTGTCGAGCCCTGCGGGCACGCTGATCGCGGGTAACCCCAGAAAGTTGAACGGTGCCGTACAGCGCACCAGTTGCGCCAGCAACTCCCACAGTCCAGGCCCTGCACCGACATCAGTCTCATCTCGACGAGGCACAGGAATCGGAATCGTCGGCGTGTGCAAGACATCGCAGCGAGAGAACACCTGCATGACGAATCGTCGCAGCAGTGGCAACCGCCACTGCAACGCTTCGAGATACACCGGCGCGGGTATGCCGAGACCGGTACTCGCACGCAGCCTCACCTGCGGCGTATAACGCGCACCCAGTTTGCGCAGCGCCTCACCATGTAGTGCCGTCGCCTCGGCGTAGACCACGGCGCGACTCAACTCCGCCATCACGGCAACGTCTTCGGGTACATCTAACGGAACGAGGAGTGCACCGGCACGCGCCAGCGCCGTGAGCGAGGCTTCCATCGCAGCACGAATCACCGGCGCGACACCCACGGCGAAATGATTACGCGGCACGCCGATACGCAGGCCTTCGACACCGCGAGCGACTTCGTGCACATACCGCGGTCGAGGGCGCGAAGAGCTCCAAGCGTCAATACCATCGGCACCCGCGAGCACCTCGAGCAGTAGCGCGATGTCACGCGCGGAGCGCGCCATCGGTCCGATCACATCGATCGACGGCGACAGCTTCATGCTGCCGGTACGCGGGATCAGACCGTAGGTCGGCTTGAGGCCCACGACCCCATTAGCGGAGGCAGGAATCCGCACCGAACCGCCGGTATCGGAACCGAGGCTCGCAAATACGGCACCGGTCGCGACCGCCACCGCCGAACCGCTCGAGGAGCCGCCCGAAATAAAATCAGGGTCCCAGGCGTTGCGACAATCGCCGGTCGTCGCGTTGTGCCCCGTCGCACCCAGTGCGAATTCGGCCATGTTCAACGTACCGATATCCACCGCCCCCGCAAGATCGAGACGAGAGACTACGGTCGCACTGCGCCGTGCCGCTCGTGACTGACGCACTTTTGAGGCACAGCTGGTGGATCGACCCTCACGCTCGAACATATCCTTGTGGGCCAAAGGGACACCGAGCAACGCGCCCGGCGGACGCACGCCCTCTGCGGCACAACCCTGCAGCAACGCATCGGCCATCTCGGCGGCAGCCATCGAGCCCTCGGCATCGATTTGCACAAAGCAGTTGTGGCGCAACTGCACGAGACGTGCGCGGGCAATGGCCTCTCGCACCAGCTCGA
>Ga0172372_10007090_pt1 | contig 15126 bp, 10 predicted proteins | sample LakKiv5m_2_FD_114544 | JGI IMG/M metagenome (GOLD analysis project Ga0172372, IMG submission 114544) | Freshwater microbial communities from Kabuno Bay, South-Kivu, Congo - kab_092012_9.5m | ecosystem: Environmental > Aquatic > Freshwater > Lake | place: Democratic Republic of the Congo...
CCTTGCCGGTCGGCGCCAGGGCGACCGTCGAGGGCTTGTCGCGGGTGACGAAGGTCTCGTTACGGCTGGCCATCTTGATGGTCTTCAGGTCGGCGGCGCCGGCCGGGATCTGCTTGGCGAAGTCGTCAGCCGAACCCCGGAAGCGCTTGACCTCGCCGTTCTCGGTCCAGCTGGCCATGACCGCGTTGCTGGCCGTGAAGATTTTATAGGTGCCCGGCTTGGAAAGCTGGACGTCGAAGGTCGAGCGGTACTGGCCGGTCGAGGCGTTCTGGATCTTGTCGGCCGCGCCGTCCGGACCCAGCACCTGGACGCCGTCGGTGCGCATCGCCCGGTGGTCGGGATAGAAGAGCTCGTTGGAGATGGCCGCGTCGACCGTCACCCAGGCGTTGTCGCCCGACAGGGTGGTGAAGGCCGGCAGCAGCCAGCCCCGGTGAGCCGAGGCCGACATCGGCAGGGCGAGAGCCACGCCGACGGCGGCGACGGCGAGAAGGCGCTTCTTGAAGGTCATGGCTTTTCTCACTTCACGGAAACGGTGACGGCGCCCAGTTCGGCCGAGCCCTTGGCCGAAGCCGGCTTGCCGGGCTTGCCCCAGGTGAACGGAACACGGACGGCCTCGTGGCCGCCGACCTCGCGGGCGGCCTCGACCACCAGATTGTACTGACCGGGCTTCAGGGCCTTCAGGGCGCCCTTCGAGCCGGCGAAGACCAGCTTCTGCGGGCCCGGGGCGCGGGTGGCGCCGCTGACGCCGTCGGCGGGGAAGCTCATTTCGCGACCGGCCTTGCGCCACCACTGGCGCATGTCCTTCAGCCACTTGGCGCCGTGGTCTTCCCGGTTGTCAGCGTCGTACCAGACGGCCAGGGTGCCGGCGGCGCTGGCGTCGGCCGGGTTCTCGATCCAGATGGCGACGTAGGGCTTGTGATACTCGGCGACCGACAGGCGCGGGATCTCCACGGTGACGTTGAGATCGGCGGCCATGGCCGGGGCGCCAGCGGCGGCCGCGCCGGCGAAGGTGAGCAGCGAAAGCTTGGACTTCACGGTGTCTGCCTCAAAGGTGGACGAACAGGATGACGAGGATGACCGGCGCGGCCAGGCCCAGGCCGACCAGGGGCCAGGTCAACGGACGCGCGCGGGCGTGGAACTGCAAGAGGATCAGGCCGGTGACCGTGAAGATCACGCAGGCCACGGCGAAGATGTCTATGAACCAGCTCCAGGCCTTGCCGGAGTTGCGGCCCTTGTGCAGGTCGTTGAGCAGGGAGACGGCGCCGCGCGTCGTTTTCTCGTGCTCGATCGCGCCGGTCTCGCGGTCGATCGACAGCCAGGCGTCGCCGCCGGGACGGGCCAGGGCGACATAGACCTCTTCGGGCGACCATTCGCCCTCGCGGCCGGCGACGTCGGCGCCGACGGCCTTATCGAGGAAGGGCTCCAGCGGGACGGGCAGGGGTCGCTTGCCCTCTTCCGGGCCCTTGGCCAGCAGGGCCATCAGATCTGGCGGCAGGGTCGCCGTGCGGCTGACGACCTTGGGCTGGGCCTCGATCTGGCCGGCGTGGTTCAGGGTGATGCCGGTGATCGCGAACAGCAGCATGCCGATCAGCGACACGGCCGCGCTGATCCAGTGCCACTGGTGCAACTGCTTCAGCCAGAAGGAGCGGCGGTGCTGGTCGGCGGCGGACTTCACGGGCGTTCGAGGAACCTTGGCGACAGAGGCTCGTCCTTACTTGAGAACGAATTGCAATATCAAGCGCGAAGGTGGGCCTCGCGCCTGATTGATCGCTTTTCCACCGCCCGGGTGTCGAGGAGATGTCGGAATGTCGCCGCGCCGTTACAGCAGAGCTTGCTCGTCTCGCGCATCGGGACGCCGGAAGGTGGCGACCAACACGTCGCGGATCGCGGGCAGGGCCGGATCCAGCGGGCGGATCGCGGTGACGCCGTGCAGCACGCGGTGGTCGTCGACGCAGACCATGTCGCCCGGCGCGGTCAGGGTGAAGGAGCCCAGGCTCGTCCCGTCCGGCGCGTAGATGTCGGTGACGCCGCTGTCGACGTTGCGGCGGTCGATCAGCATGACCATCACCCAGTCGACGCCATCGCGGTGCGCGCCCTCGGGCGTCGGCAGGCCGGCCATGTCGGCGCGGGCCTCGATGCGGAACTGGTGTAGCTCGACATGCCAGGCTTGCGGCGGATCGGGGGTCAGGGGCTGGAAGAGCTCCAGGCCCGCCGCGATCACGCCCTGGGTCACCGGATGGTCGGCGATCGCCTCGGTCACCGGCTCGAACCAGCGCTGAACGCCGCCGTTCAGCGGGTTGTAGTCGCGGCTCTGCCAGTGCGGCTGATGGGGCTTGCGGACCACGGCCTCGGGCGAGACCGCGAAGGCCGCGAACCGGCGCCGGCGATAGCGGCCGCCGTCGGCCATGAAGCCGTCCAGCGGCAGGTCGTTCCAGCTGTCGGCGAAGGCTTGCCAACCGGCCGCCGCCTCGGCGCCGAGCAGCGCCAGGGTCTCGGGGCCCTCGAAGCGGACGAAGCCGTCGGCGGCCAGCGCCGCGCGCGCGCTCACGCCACCGCTTCCGGTTTGAAGAACAGGCCGAGCTTCAGGCTCTTGGCGATCCGCTCGGCCTTCTGGCCGATGACGGCGGCGCGGGGGGCGTCGAACAGGTCGGCGCAGGTCTGGTGAAAGAGGCCCAGCCACGGCGTGAACAGGCCCTCGGTGATGCCTTCGACGTGGTGGTGGACGACCATCGGCTGGCCCTTGTAGCGGCCGCTGGTGTTCAGCACGGACGACCAGAAATCCTTCAGCGTCGCCAGGTGCTTGGGCCAGCCGTCCTCGCCGATCGCGGTCTCGAAGATCGGGCCCAGGCGGTGATGGCGTCGGATGCGCGCGTAGAAGGTCTCTACGAGCAGGTCGATCTCTTCGTCCGTGAACGGAGCGGCGTCGGCGCGGATTTGGGCGCGGTCGGAAGCAGACATGGCCGCGATATGGGCCCTTACGCGCCGCGACTGAACCCCGCCGCGATCAAACTTGGCTTTAGATTGTTACTTAAGGGGGCAGGGGGAGTTCCTTCCCCGCGATGCGGGGGAGGTGGCCCGGAGGGCCGGAGGGGGCGAGCTGGAAGCCCGCCGCATTAGCCCCCTCAGTCGCTCCGCGACAGCTCCCCCGCGATGCGGGGGAGCATCTGGAAGCGGCCTCACGCCACCGTCAGCGTGGCCTTCTTCAGGTCCACCGAGTTCGGGCCGACCAGGATCGAGAAGTCGCCCGGCTCGACGACGCGCTGCATGTCGAGGTTCCAGAACCACAGGTCCGACGGCTTGATCTCGAAGGTCACCGTGGTCTTGGCGCCAGGGGCCAGGGTGACGCGCTTGAAGTGCTTCAGCTCCAGGACCGGACGGGTGACCGTCGCGGTCTCATCGTGGACGTAGAGCTGGACCACTTCGTCGCCCGCCACCTTGCCGGTGTTGGTCACGTCGACCTCGACCTTGACGCTCTCGCCCTGGCCGATCTTGGCCTTGGCCAGGCGCGGCGCCGAGATGTCGAAGGTCGTGTACGACAGGCCGAAGCCGAACGGATAGAGCGGGGTGACGTCGCCGCCCAGATAGCCGCGACGGGCCGTCGGCTTGCGGTTGTAGTAGATCGGCAGCTGGCCGACGTTGCGCGCGATGCTGACCGGCAGCTTGCCGCCCGGATTGGCGCGGCCGAACAGCACGTCGGCGGCGGCGTTGCCGGTTTCCTGGCCCAGGTACCAGCCCTCGATGATGGCGTCGGCGCGCTCGGCCAGCAGGTTGATCGACAGCGGGCGGCCGTTCAGCAGGAAGACGATGGTCGGCTTGCCCAGGTCGAAGATCGCCTTGGCCAGGTCGTTCTGCTGGCCGACCAGGTCCAGGCTCTCGCGGTCGCCCAGGTGGTTGTCGGCCCAGGCCTCGCGGCTGGTCTGCTCGTTGTCGCCCAGCACCATGACGACCACGTCGGCCTTCTTGGCGACCTCGACGGCTTCGGCGATGAGCTTGGCGTTGACGGCCGGGTCGGTGAAGTTGACCTGGTCTTGGGCCCAGATGCGCTGCTCGGTGATGCGCACGGCCTCGGCGTAGTCGAGAGCAAAGCCCTGGGCCTTGGCCTCGGCGGCCAGACCCTCGTGGATCGAGACCACGTGGCGCGGCACGTCGGAATAGCCGCCGATCGGCGTGTCCTTGGCGTGCGTGCCCAGCAGGGCCAGGCGCTTGATCTTCTTGCCGTCCAGCGGCAGGACGCCTTTGTCGTTCTTGAGCAGCACGACGGCCTTGCGGGCGGCCTCGCGGGCCAGGGCGATCGCGTCCGGCGTCGCGGTCTTGGCGTCGGCGGTCTTCTCGTCGCAGTAGGGGTTCTCGAACAGGCCGCCCTCGAACTTCATGGTCAGGACGCGGGCCACGGCGGCGTCGACCTCGAACTGCGGGATGCGGCCGGCCTTCACCAGCTCGGGGATCAGAGCGTAGGCCTCGCCGTCCGGCAGCTCGACGTCGACGCCGGCGTGCAGGGCGCGGACGGCGGTCTCGCCCAGATCGTTGGTCAGCTTGTGACGGCTGATCATCTCCTTGATGGCGAAGTAGTCGCTCTGGACCGAGCCCTTGTAGCCCCACTCCTCGCGCAGGATCTTGGTCAGCAGCCAGCGGCTGCCATGCGAGGGCACGCCGTCGATCTCGTTGTACGACGGCATGACGGCGCGGACCGGCAGCTCTTTCACCGCGCGTTCGAACGGCGGGAAGAAGTTCTCGCGCAGGACGCGCTCGGAAATCTGGGCCGGGCCGACATTGGTGCCGTTCTCGGGCTGGCCGTGGCCGGTCATGTGCTTGAGGGTGACGAACACCTTGTCCTTGGCCAGCGGCAGGGTCGTCCCCTGGAAGCCGCGGATGGCGGCCAGGCCGATCTCGGCGCAGACGTGCGGGTCCTCGCCGTAGGTCTCCTCGATGCGGCCCCAGCGCGGGTCGCGGGCCACGTCGACAACGGGCGCGAGGGCGAGGTTCGAACCCCGGGCGCGCATCTCGCGGGCGGCGACGGCGAAGATCTTTTCGGTCAGCTCGGTGTCGAAGGTGGAGGCCAGGGCGATGGCCTGCGGGAAGCTGGTCGCGTCGCGGGCGACATAGCCGTGCAGGGCCTCGTCGTGCATCAGCATCGGGATGCCCAGCCGCGTCTTCTCGACCGCCCACTTCTGGGCGGCGTTGGTGTAGCGGGCGGTTTCCTTGGCGTTGCGGTTGATCGCGCCGTCGTCGGCGCCGGCCGCCGCGCCGATCACCGATACAGGCTTGGCGCCCTTGCGGTCGGACGGACGCGAGATCTGGCCCAGGCCATGGGGGAAGTTCTTGCTGGCCTGCTCGGGCGAGAACTCGCCTTCCGGGGTCTGGATCTTGTTCTTGGTCAGCCAGATGCCGATCAGCTGGGCGGCCTTCTCCTCCAGCGTCATGCGCGAGAGCAGGTCCTGGACGCGGGCGTCGATCGGCTGGGTCGGATCCTTGTAGAGCGGCTTGCCGCCCGAAGTCTTGGGCGCGGCGCCGGCGGTCTGGGCCAGGGCCGGCAGGGCGGCGGCGGACAGAGCGGCGAGGCTCGCGCCGAACAGGCGGCGGGTGATGGCGGTGGTCATCGAGACGTTTCCCCGGGGCTACGCGGTTGGCGCGGCGGCTCTCGGGCCGCCTTCGCGCGGCACTATGGGGGCAGTTGTCTGACCACTCAAGCCGGAAATGGTACCGGTCTCATGATCTGGGCGGCTAGTGCAGCGCAAAGCCCCCGGCTGGCGGCGGGGCCAATTGGGTCTCGTCCATCCAGGCGGGCCAGACCGCCGTCGGCCATTCGCCGATCACGTACTGCGAGCGGACGATGGCCAGCCATTGCCGCAGGGCGTCGGTCGTCAGGGCCAGGCTTGCGCCCCGTGCGTCGCCCTCGGGCTTGAAGACCAGGACCACGCCGTCCGGTCCCGTCGCGATGTCGATGCTGGTCACGCAACCGCCGCTGGTCTGCGCCGCGACGGGCGGTTCGGCGCCGAGCGCGGCCTCCGCGGCCTGCTGGGCGAACTCCTGCAGCAGCGCGTCTCCGCCTTGCTGCTCCAGCCAGCCGACGAGGCGGGGGATCAGAATGCGCAACATGCGCTGGGTCAGCCACAGGACCAGCGTCTCGCCCTTGGCCGTCTCGCCGGACAGGCGGATGCGATCCTCGTTGATCACATACTGGGTGGTGACACGCTGAAGCTCCGGCGTGTCCGGTATGGCGGGGGCTTGGTCCATCAGGACCCACAGATAGCCCCTCGCGGCGCCAAGCGCCAAGGTCGCCGATTGTCGGGGAGGCCAGATGCGAAAAAGGGCCCGCCGTTGGGAGAGGGGGGTGGCGGGCCCTTTTGTACGCGTTCAGAGGGAATGAACAGGCGGGAAAATGGCATAATCGCCGGCTTCCCGCCCTTCTCCATTTCGTCGCAGGTTGCGAAGCGCTCGCAGCTTACTTGCGCGGCGTCAGGATGTCGTCGAGACGCGTGGGCGCGCCGGCGATCTTCTCCAGGCGCGGGTAGCGCAGGCCGCCGCGGTAGTCGATCTTGACGCTCTTGTAGCGCGAGCCGTCCTTGAGCAGCAGTTCGACCAGCGGGTTCTCGGGCTTCATGGCGGCGGTGACGGCGGCCTTCAGCTTGTCGCCGTCGAAGGCCTCGCCATTGACCGCCACGACCGTGAGGCCCTGGGTCAGGCCGGCCTTGAACGCCGGACCGCCCCACTGCACGTCGCTGATCACGCCGTCCGAGCCGACCGACAGGCCCAGAGAATAGCTGAGGCCGGTGCTCTTGGCGCGGCTCTCGGCGGCCTTCATGAACTCGGTCGGCGTGGCGGTGTAGACCAGCTTGTAGCCGCCGCGCTCCAGGCCATCCAGCGGGCCCTTTTCCTGCACCTCCTGGATGCGGGTCTTCAGGAAGCTGGCCCAGTCATGGGCGACCACGCCGTTCAGCGTGCTGACCACGTCGTCGAACGTATAGGTGCGCGGCACGTACGAGCCGTTGTCGACGCCGAAGAAGGCCTTGGCGAAGTCGTCCAGCGACTTCTTGCCGCCGGTCTTCTCGCGGATCAGCGTGTCGGCGTCGAGCCAGACCAGCAGGCCTTCGGAATAGTAGTCCTCGCTGCGCTGCCACGACAGCCACGACAGCGGCTTGCGGTTGGCGATGATCGGGTCGTTGGTGGTGTCCTGCACGGGACGCCAGTCGCGGCCGCGGCGGTTGTCGTAGGTCGCGGCGGTGGCGGCGATCGAGTCCAGCGCCTGCTGCTTGGTCAGAAGCCCCGAGCGGGCGGCCAGCACATTGCCCCAGTACTGGGTCTGGCCCTCATAGACCCACATCATGCTGTCGCGCATCGGCACGTTCAGATTGGGGGTCCACAGGTCGGCGGCGCGCCGGAACTTGCCGTTCCACGAGTGGGTGTATTCGTGGCTCAGCAGGTCGCGGCCGACGAAGCTCTTATCCCACTCGGTGAAGTACTTGGGCGTGACGCGGTTTTCCGACGAGCGGTGGTGCTCCAGGCCGATGCCGCCGATCTTGTCCGACAGGGCGACCAGGAAGTCGTAGTGGTCATAGTGGTGCGCGCCGTACAGCTTGTAGGCCTGCTGCACGAGGTTCTTGTGGATCTGGATATGCTCGGGCTTGGCCTCCAGCAGCTCGGGGCTGTCGGCGACCATGTTCAGGCGCACGGGCGCGGGGCCGGTGGGATCAAGATCGATCGACTTGAAGTACTTGCCGGCGAAGATCGGGCTATCGACCAGGGTCTCGACCGTGGTCGGCTTGAACGTGGTGACCTGGCCCTCGACCTTGGCGGTTTCCAGCGCCGTGGCCAGCTTCCAGCCTTCCGGCAGCTTGACGCTGGCCTCGATCGGGATGCGGCGGGTGTAGTAGCCGGCCGGGTACATCGTCACCTGCAGCCACTGCAGGTTCAGCATCTCGGGCGTGACCTCGATGCGGCCGACCTTGCCCTCGACGGCGGTCAGGAACTGGTAGCTGACTTGGATCTCGCTGACCCCGGCCGGCACGTCGACGTGGAAGGCGTGGACGCTGACGACGTCGCGCGTCCAGGGGATGCGCTTGCCATTGGCCGTGACCACCAGGCCCGCCAGCTTGTCGAGGTCGTTGCGCGGCGAGTGACCGCCCGGGACCCACTGCGGATACAGGAACACGAAGTCGCCGGCCTTGCTGACCGGGATGGTCGTGGTGACGTTCCAGATCTTGCGGTCCAGGTCGGTGGCGTCGACGGTCAGCTTCAGCGTGCCGGCATAGGGAATGTCCTGCGGCGCGGCGATCGGCGCGGTCGGGGCGGCCGACTCCGGCCACGGCTGGGAGCCGATCGGGCTCGGGACCTGGGCCAGGGCGGCCGTGGCGGCCAGGGACAGGACGGAGACGGAGAAGAACAGCGCTTTCACGAAACACCCCAATGCGGCGCGCGGGCGTGCTCCCGCGACGAGAAGCCGGGATGTTTGTGGCGTTAATAACCTCTTGTCGAGGCCAAGTTGGCCTCCGTGGGCGGAATATGGGCTAGCGTTTCAGGCGTGAAACGAAGCTGCCGACGCGTAATCAAAACGATGCTCCCCCGCGATGCGGGGGAGCTGTCGCCCCCGGGTCGCGCGAAGCGCGCGCCCGAGGATAAACTCCGCGACTGAGGGGGCGAACTAGAGGCAGGCCGAGTTAGCCCCCTGCGGCCCTCTGGGCCACCTCCCCCGCATCGCGGGGGAGAATCTTTGATCAACCCAGCGGATCGGTCGGCGGAACGGTGGTCGCGGTCGACGTCATCCCGGTCCCGCGATCGACGCGCAGGTTGTTCTGGACGTGGTCGACGCCCGACACCGTCTCGGCGATGGCCTCGGCGCGCTTCTTGTCCTCCCGCGAGCGGACCGTGCCGGTGAGCGTGACCTCGGAATCCTGGACCGTCACCTCGACGCCCTGGGCGTCCAGCCAGGCGTCGTCGGTCAGGCGGTCGCTGACATCCTCGCGGATGCGCTCGTCCGAGCGGCGGTAGCCCTTGGGCCCGCGCCCGCGGTGCTCGCCGTCCGCCTGGCGGCGTTGCGACGCGTCGCGGTCGCCCATCCAGGAGGAGACCTCGTCGCGGGCCCGGTCGAACCAGGTGCGCTCCTCCTCCTGCGGGCGCGACCGATCGCGGCCGCCGAACGCGCGATACGGATTGTAGTCGCCATAGGCGCCGTCGCGGTCATAGCGGTCGCGTTCGCGGCGCTGGTCGCGGTGCTCGAAATAGCGTTCATCGCCATAGTCGGCGGTGCGGCTGGAATAGCCGCTCGAGCCGTAGTCGCCGGTCGCGCCGCCGAAGTCATGGCCGCCGACGCGGCCCCAGTCGCCCGGCTGGCGATAGCCGGCGGCGCCCGCGCCATAGTCCGCGCCGGAGTTCATCCGGCCGTAGCCGAAGTCGCCGCCCTGCTGGGCCGCCCGCAGGAACTGGCCGCCGCCCCGCCGCTTGTCGGTGCGATAGCCGTCGTCGGTGCGGTATCCGCCCTCGCTGCGATAGCTGTTGTCATAGGCCGGATCGCGGCGGCGGCTGGCGTCGTAGCCATAGCCTCGGTCCTGGTCGAAATCGGGCTCGACGTCGAAGCGGCCCTCGCGATCGTTCCATCGTTGCGGCATGGGTCTTCTCCCTGGCGTTCTGGACAAGCGGGCGCGTCCCTCGTGCAGGACCGCGTCTCATCGGAAAGAACGGGCGGGCGGGAAGCGCTGTTCCTACGGCGGCGTTTGATCGGAGGTTTCTGGAGTTATCTCGGATGGACCGATACTATGCCGCATAGGCATATTCCTCGCCTCTTAGGCCATCCAACCCTCGATGCGTTTCGACGACCGCTTCCTCGAAGAACTGAAGTCCCGCCTTCGCCCGTCCGACGTCGTCGGCAAGACGGTGAAGCTGCGGCGGCAGGGGCGCGAGTATGCGGGGCTGTCGCCGTTCACCAAGGAGAAGAGCCCGTCGTTCTTCGTCAACGACGAGAAGGGCTTCTACCACTGCTTCTCCAGCGGCAAGCACGGCGACATCATCAGCTTCCTGCAGGAGACCGAGCGGCTGACCTTCGCCGAGGCGGTCGAACGTCTGGCGGCCGAGGCGGGCATGAGCCTGCCCGACGTCGATCCCCGGGCTGCGCGCGAGGAGCAGAAGCGCTCGTCCCTCGGCGACTGGATGGAGCTGGCGGCCGCCTGGTTCGAGGGCGAGCTGCGCCGGCCCGGCGGCCAGGCGGCGCGCGCCTATCTGGAAAAGCGCGGCCTGCCCGAAAAGGAGTGGAGCCGCTTCCGCATCGGCTTCGCCCCCAACAACCGCACGGCGCTGAAGGACTATCTGATCGCCAAGGGCGCCAAGCCGGGCGACCTCGTGGACGCCGGGGTGCTGATCGCGCCCGAGGACGGCGGCCAGCCCTATGACCGCTTCCGCGACCGGATCATCTTCCCGATCACCGACGGCCGGGGAAAGGTCGTCTCGTTCGGCGGCCGGGCCATGGATCCCGCCGCCCGCGCCAAGTACCTGAACGGCCCCGAGACCAGCCTCTTCCACAAGGGCCGGGTGCTGTACGGCCTGTTCGAGGCCCGTAAGATTCTCCACGCCGGCCAGACCGCCGGCGAGAAGCCGCCGATGGTGGTGGTCGAGGGCTATATGGACGTCATCGCCTGCCAGCGCGCCGGGATTCCGGCCGTGGCGGCCATGGGCACGGCCCTGACGGAAGAACAGATGGAGGGGCTCTGGCGCCTGCATCCGACGCCCACGCTCTGCTTCGACGGCGACAAGGCCGGCAAGCGCGCCGCCGACCGCGCCATCGACCGCGCGCTGCCGCTGCTGAAGCCGGGCCGGTCGTTCCTGTTCTCGATGCCGGTGGGCGGCAAGGACCCGGACGACGTGCTGCGCGAGCAGGGACCGGCGGCGCTGAAGGCGCAGCTCTCCGACACCAAGCCCTTCGTCCAGGCCCTCTTCGAGCGCGAGAAGGAGGTCGAGCCCTTCGACACGCCCGAGCAGCGCACGAACCTGAAGGTCCGCCTGCGCACCCTGGCGGCGACCATCGCCGACAAGGACCTGGCCCACGCCTACAAGGAAGAGCTGCTCGACCGCCTGGACGAGATGCGCGCCGCGCGACGCCAGGCCCAGACGCCCAGCGAGGCGGGCCGCACCATGGCGCGGGCGCGCTGGGACAACACGCCCCGGCGCGGCGGCAAGGGTCGGCTGGAAGGCTCCACCGCCGAGGGGCGCCAGGCCGCCGCGGCCCTGCAGCAAGCGCCGCGCCCGTTCTCGGCGGCGCTGCTGATCGCCGCGATCCGCGATCCCAAGGTCGTCGACGACCGGATCGAGGTGCTGATGAACCAGGGCTTCGGCGACCAGCGGCTGGACGCCATCGCCCAGGAGCTGGTGAACCTGCGCATGGACGCCGACCACGTCGAGGCGAACATGGTGCGCGGGCGGCTGGCCTCGGCCGGCTATGACGACCAGACCCTGGCGGCGCTGGAGCGCTCGGCCGCGCACGTCAAGGCGCTGGACGCCGCCCAGAGCGCCGCCCAGAGCCCGGAGGACGCGATCCGGGGGCTATGGTCGCAGGCCTTCGACCTCCTGCTGCGGCTGACGGCGCTGGAGCGGGCCGTGGACGACGCCAAGGCGGATCTGGCCGACGAGAGCGACTTCCAGACTCTGCTGCGGCTGAAGACCGAGCGCGACGCGGTCAAGCGGCTGATCGACAGCGGCGGCTGGACAGACCCCAGCCTGGTGGCGCAGGTCCTCCATTAGAGTTTAGCGGCTTCAACCTTCACGGTTGCCTTTCGATCGCGGGAGTTGTGTGCTGGCGTGGCGCGCCAGGACGGACCGCCGATCTCTTGGCCACGCGCCGGAAGCCACTGCGAGACCAGCTTGTCGGACCTCGAAAGACTGCAATCCACCCTGACCACGGAGGCGGTGACGCGCGTGGTCGCCAGCGAGGCGCGCTTCCGGGCGGCGATCGAGGCGGTGCAGGGCGTGCTGTGGACCAACAACGCGCGCGGCCAGATGGAAGGCGAGCAGCCGGCTTGGGCGGCGCTGACCGGCCAGACGCGCGAAGAATACGAGGGCTTTGGCTGGACCAAGGCCGTGCATCCCGACGATATCCAGCCCACGCTGAAGGCCTGGCTGCAGGCGGTGGCCGAAAAACGCGCGTTCGAGTTCGAGCACCGGGTGCGGCGGCGCGACGGCGTCTGGCGTGATTGCCGCATCCGCGCCGTCCCCCTGTTCGAAGAGACCGGCGAGATCCGCGAGTGGGTCGGCGTCCATACCGACATCACCGAGCAGAAGGCGGCCGCCGACAAGCTGCGCGAGAGCGAGGCGCTGTTTCGCACCTTGGCCGACGCCGCGCCCGCGCCGATCTGGATGACGGAGCCTTCAGGGGAGGTCGAGTTCGTCAACGCCGCCTTCGCCGAGTTGGCCAATGTCGAGCGCGGCGCCCTGATGGGCCACGCCTGGATCGCCTTGATCCATCCCGACGACGTCGCCGAGATCCTGGTTCGGCGCGAGGCGGCGCGGAAGGGGCCCGACGCCTACAGTTTCGAGGCGCGCTTCCGGCGTTATCCGGAGGGCTGGCGCTGGATGCTGGTCAACGCCAAGCCGCGCATCGACGCCAGCGGCGCCTTCCTGGGCTATGTCGGCATGGCCATGGACCTCACCGAGATCAAGACGGCCCAGGCCCACCAGCAGCTGCTGATCAACGAGCTGAACCACCGGGTCAAGAACACCCTGTCCTCGATCCAGTCGATCGCTCGCCAGACCCTGCGCGCGGACGACGTGGCGCCGCGGGCCCGCGACCGGTTCGTCGAGCGCCTGATGGCGATGTCGGCGGCCCATAATGTGCTGACCAGCGAAAACTGGTCGGGCGCGGTCATCGACGACATCCTGCGCGAGGCCCTGAAGCCGTTCTCGGACGATCGCGACCCCGACCGCATCACGATCAGCGGCCCCTCCCTGCGCGTGGAGCCCGGCGCGGCCCTGGCCCTGGCGCTCGCGGCTCACGAGCTGGGCACCAACGCGGCCAAGTACGGCGCCCTGTCGTCGCCGGGCGGCCGAGTCAGCGTCGAGTGGGCGCTGGAGGACGACCGCCACGCCGTGGTCCGCTGGCGCGAGCGGGGCGGGCCCGAGGTCAGCGCCCCAACCCATCGCGGCTTCGGCGCGCGGCTCCTCGAGCGCGGCTTGGCGGGCGACCTGGGCGGCAAGCCGGAACTGATCTTCCTGCCGGGAGGCGTCGAGGCCAGGTTGCCTGTTCGCGTCGCCTGACCCGTAGCTGGCGCCAAGGTGTTTGGGCTTGGCGCTGCAAATCTTTGCGGTCCGGACGCCGTCCCATCTTGACACTGGCGTCACCCACGGCCACATGCCGACTCAAGGATTTGCCACGCAGCTGATTGACATCGCTCGGGCCGCCGGAGCGCGCGCCCTTATCGAAACAGGATGTCACCCTCGCCGCCGCCCCAAGTCCCCAGCGGTCGCTGACCCCTTCGGGAGACGCGCCAGACCGCGCTTATCGCCTTGTGTCTCCGACGGGTCTCTCGCGGAGCGTTCTCACGTGGCGGCGAGCGCAGGATGGCGACCTGACGGGAACGTGATCCCTGGGTAAGCGCTGAACAAGAGCGCGGACGAGGCCGGCAAGCCTTTTCGAAACGAATTTTTCGGCGCGCGCCTTGCAGGATCGAGGCGACGTCGATTGCGGAGAGCTTGATGAGCACCAATTCCTCGGCCGAGACGGAAGCCCCGGAAACCACCGGCGGTGATGGCCCGCTGCTCGACCTGACCGACGCCGGCGTCAAGAAGTTCATCAAGCAGGCGAAAGCCCGCGGCTACGTCACGATGGACGAGCTGAACAAGGTGCTGCCGTCGGAGGAAGTGTCTCCCGACGCGATCGAAGACACCCTGGCCATGCTCAGTGAGATGGGCGTCAATGTCGTCGAGGCCGAAGAAGACGCCGAGGGCGGCGAGGGCGGCGAAGTCGCCACCCGCGACGAAGGCACGGCCGTCATCACCAGCGACAAGCCGGCCGCCTATGATCGCACCGACGATCCTGTGCGCATGTACCTGCGCGAGATGGGCTCGGTGGAGCTGCTGTCGCGCGAGGGCGAAATCGCCATCGCCAAGCGCATCGAGGCCGGCCGCGACACCATGATCCGCGGCCTCTGCGAGTCCGCCCTGACCTTCGAAGCCATCATGGTGTGGCGCGAGGAGCTGGGTTCGGGCCGCATCCTGTTGCGCGAGGTCATCGACCTGGAAGCCACCTACGCCGCGATCAACGGCGTGGCCGCCGCGCCGGCCGCCGAGGACGAGGAAGGCCCGGCCGAGCCGATCGACGACGAAGCCGGCGAAGCCAAGGCCGAGGGCGCCGAAGGCGAGGACGACGACGACTTCGACGACGGCGCCGGCCCGACCGTCAGCGCCATGGAAGGCGAGCTGCGCGAAGGCGTGATGGCCATTCTGGACGCCATCGCCAGCGAGTTCGAAAGCTTCCGCAAGCTGCAGGACAAGCTGGTCGGCAGCCGCCTGCGCGGCGAGGACCTGTCCGAGGCCGACCGCAAGGCCTATGAAGGCCTGTCGGCGACGATCATCCAGCACCTGAAGACGCTGAAGCTGAACAACAACCGCATCGAGGCGCTGGTCGAGCAGCTCTATGCGATCAACAAGCGCCTGATCGGCCTGGAAGGCCGCCTGCTGCGCCTGGCCGACAGCTACGGCATCAGCCGCGCCGAGTTCCTGAAGGCCTATTTCGGCTCGGAGCTGAACCCGACCTGGACCGACCAGGTCAAGGCGATGGGCGTGCGTTGGACCAAGTTCGTCGAGAACGACAACAACTCGATCAGCGACATCCGCCAGGAGATCGCGGCCCTGGCCACCGAGACCGGCGTGCCGATCGACGACTACCGCCGCATCGTCCAGACCGTGCAGAAGGGCGAGCGCGAGGCCCGTCAGGCCAAGAAGGAAATGGTCGAGGCCAACCTTCGTCTCGTGATCTCGATCGCCAAGAAGTACACCAACCGCGGCCTGCAGTTCCTGGACCTGATCCAGGAAGGCAACATCGGCCTGATGAAGGCGGTCGACAAGTTCGAGTACCGCCGCGGCTACAAGTTCTCGACCTACGCCACCTGGTGGATCCGTCAGGCGATCACCCGCTCGATCGCCGACCAG
>Ga0172372_10007093_pt1 | contig 15123 bp, 13 predicted proteins | sample LakKiv5m_2_FD_114544 | JGI IMG/M metagenome (GOLD analysis project Ga0172372, IMG submission 114544) | Freshwater microbial communities from Kabuno Bay, South-Kivu, Congo - kab_092012_9.5m | ecosystem: Environmental > Aquatic > Freshwater > Lake | place: Democratic Republic of the Congo...
AAGGTTGCAAGCGGTTTCGTAGGTGTAGTAAATCAAGTTAGAAAGATTACTGCTTACAATGGAAGCACAAAAGTAGCTACTTTATCGTCAAGTTGGACAAGTCCAAGTATGGGAGACACTGTTTACTTATATAACAAGCCATATGTCGGTTTAATTTATAATGAAATTGCGGACAGATTTGAATTTGGATCAACAGTACAAGACCCTGGTCAGACAAATGTGTCATTCACAGACAACCTACCAATTGTATTTGCAAGTGGAATAATAACAAGTACACAACAATCTGTAAATGCTAGCGTGGGTAGTTTGGTTATGAATGGAGGTTTGAGTATCAACAATAGTACTAATGCAACTTCTGTGACAAGAGGCGGAGCATTGACAGTAGCAGGAGGTGCAAGTATATCTCAAAGTATATTTGTAGGGAATCAATTAACAGTGTTAGGAACAACTAATGCTTCAAATGTTGGAACTGGTGGGTCTCTAACAGTTTTAGGAGGGGCATCAATATCAAAGGATGTATATGTTGGAGGAACTCTTACAAGTTCTTCTGATGTGCGTTTGAAAGAAAATATAGAAGAAATATCAATGCCATTATTAGATAAGATTGATGCATTAAGAGTTGTGAAATTTAATTTTAAATGGGATAAAGACCATAGACATATTGGTTTTATTGCACAAGATTTTGCTGAAGATTTTCCGGAATTAGTTAGACAAAGTCAACCAGATGGTTTGTATACGATGGATTATCCCAAGGTTACGGCAATTTTGTTACAATGCATCAAGGAACTAAAACAAGAAATAAAAGATATGAAAGTAGTATTAGAAAAATAATTTTTTCTTGCTTTATAATAAATGTCTGATAGATCTTTTACAATTGATGCAATTTATCGACAGGGTAACAAAATTCGTTATTCAGGAGGAAGATATATTTCTTCGACTCCATCAGGCGCAGCTCGAAAAGCGTTTTCTCAAGCTTCTCGTCACATGCGAAACAAGGGAAGACTGACACTCGAAGTTCATATGCGAGAAACAACACAAGGATCTAGTAAAAAAATATTTAAATATAAAGTGAGCAGAATTAATGAATCAACAGAGATTCAAAGGAATGGAGAAACAATTGTGTACATGTATTCAACAAAAGTTAAAGCAATGTAAGTTACTTAATGAAATAAAATTCTCATTAAATAAATTATTTAGAGGTCTCCTCCAATAAGAACTTGTGTAATAGATCTGTAACTTCGTTGGCCTGCAATGCTTTCATTTTTTGGACGCTCCATTTGAATTGGTTGGGTGCTTGCATCTTTGAGATAATCAATATATTGTTGCATTTGTGATATAATTCTTGGAACAATACCATTAATAACAATTTGATTCAATCTGTCAACTTCATTTGTGTACTTTTTAAAGAGTTTTTGTTTTTCATTATCAGACATATCATCTGTAACATATGGTGGATGAGAACTGTATTCTAAGAAAATTGCGCGCATTATGATGAGTAGTTCGGTATAAGATTGGTTATCTACGACATAATTGGTTTCTTTATGAACAAGAAATCTAATAATGTTTTGGATGTTTTGAATATTTTGTTTTGAAAAAAATAATTCTGTTAATAGTGTATTGTCATAAATATTTTTGAATACTTGTTTTGTATTATTGTTAGAAACATGTTTGTCATCAACTGTGAGAGGATGTTTTGCTGATTGTGATAAATGATTTACTTCAGATATATTTGTTACAAGTCTTTGAGCTCGTTGTTTTTGAATGTTTTCTAATGTGCGAATTTCTTGAGGGGCCAAGTTTTTGGACTCAAATAAACTAGGATGGGGTAGAGCACTCATTTAGTAATTGTAAACAAATTTTTTTTGTTTAATATAATGTCAATTTATCAAACCTTGTTTTTAACTTTGCAATAGATAACCGATGTATTGGGTTTGGATTAAGAGTATACCAAAATATGGTGTTTATAATATCAGATTCTGAAGTATTGTAGCCAAGTTGAGCTCCATTTAAACTAGGGAAAAGACTTGTGTTAAAAAACCCTGCTTTATAAAATCTTACAAATAAATTATAATTCAAGTCTTTCTCTTCATCGGCTAACATCCATGGTAATTTGTTGTAAACTATGTTATATAAAACAATTCCACAACACCAGATGTCAATTTTTTCTGGGTCATATTCAAGGTTTTGGCACATTTCAGGAGCAATATATGTATCAGTTCCTTTAAAGTCTTTGTATTTTATATTTTCCTTAGAATTTCCGATTTTAAATACACATGATTGGCCAAAATCAATTAGCTTCATTGTTTTGGATGAAACATTAACGAGGATATTTTCCAATTTAACATCCATATGAGCTATGCCTAAATGATGCATGTATTGTATAGCATCAAGCAATTGTTCATACACGAATAAATACTTTTTTGTTTTTTTCGTTTCGCTGCTTAAAATGTTGAATAAATCATCACCATGAAAGTATTCGAGAACGATTGACCTATGGGTAATGTCATAATCAATTGTTTTTATAATATTCTTGTGATTCAAAGCTGCACCTGTATAAAATTCTTTAAGTATTATATCTCTAAGTTTTATCTTTCTAGCATTTTTATCAAAGTATTGTAAACAATTCAACTTTTTTCTTATCTTTTTAAGCACAAACAATTCTTTGCAATCTTTGCGTTTCATTAAATATACATCGGCAAATCCACCAGGTTCAAACTGATATATCACAACTGCTTTACTATAATGTTTATTATTCATTCTTGATGATAACATTATGATAAAAATACAATTTATTTTTTTTAATCATATAATATAAGTATGTTTTCAAAAACTGTGCAAAAGCAAATCCCTATTCTTTTATTATTAATATTTGCTGTATACATGTTAAAACCAGCGTTGGTATTCAAGCCTAATGGTAAGATACGAGAATACGGTTTTGGATATGATAGTGAAGGATACAAGAAAACATTATATACATTTCCATTTATAATTATGATAGCAGCTATAGTAATCGCAGCGCACTTGATTAAATGAATAGTAAAATAACACTTGGTCAACTGTAGTGTTCCTCCAAAAATGGATTTTGGGTGTTTTTGGAGGTTCTTTTGGGATATTCGTTGGGCAAGAATGCCAACCAACATGTTGTGCTCCACAATATTCTGGTTAGAATTCTTGCCGAAAGGAATATGGTGTTGATGGAAGATATTAAAAATAGTTTTGTACAATGGTTGGGTAAAAAGGTTCTGAAATTAGACAATGGAACGTTTGGACAAGTTAATCAAGAATATATTGTCGAGGTGACAAAGGTTTGTAAACATTGCAAAAAAGAAGCAAGAAAGGGTTGTTGTGACAAGTATAACAACAAAGATAGAACAACAAAACATACTGTGAAAAACATTGAGTTGACATATGAATGATTGGTATTATATACACACCAGAGTTAATATTTTACTTTTTTTAGGATTATAGGATAGAAAGGATATATCAAAACCTATTGGAAGATAACCAAAAACCGAAAAAAATTTGTGAATGAATTTTGATATATCCTTTCTATCCTATAATCCTAAAACCGCTGGGGAGACTTTTTAACTGCCATTCATGCAATTGTTAAGAGCATTTCTCGTAACAATTGTCATAAAAACTGCACGCAAAAAAGCCGAGGGGCATGTCCTCGGCTTAGTTGACTATTGAATGTTGACAGAATGTTAACCCGTGTTTTGTAAAACAAATGGGTTATCTAAAGTGTCAGTGGTGGTGTTAGTATTGGAGGTATTTTTCAAAATTTGTCGAACATTTTCAATGGCACTCCTCGAACCAACAAAGCAAAGCTTTGCGTTCTCGTCGTGGGGGGGGGCGAAACCCCCCTAATCATTGCAGAGTTCAATTCTGTTTTAATAAAACAGTTGCGTGTACATTTCACGGCACTTTTGAAAGAGTCCTGGGAGGCACATTGAGACGCGCACGTATTAAGAGTGTTTCCAAAAATGAAATCACGCATACGAGAAGTGAGTCCCATAACAAAGGGGGTGCCTTCGTCAAAGGTGCCAAAGCGTGCAGAGAAAGAGAATTCGTTGTGGGTGTTGTAGTTGTGCTTTGTCAAGTCTATTGGCAAAGAACAAACGAAAGCAGGAGTGCTCAAGAGATAGATGGGTTTGACCATGTCTAAGTGTTCTGTTACTATAAATAGGAAATCTGTTTGAAATTCAATTTTTTTTAGCTCAAACTTTAAACAATTCATTCATAAAAGTCAGTTAGGGTGATGTAGCAATCTTTTTTAGTAGACTTGTCACATTCGTCTTTAAGTTTATGATAGAGGTTCAAGGTGGTGTTGAAATAATCGATGATAGAGATGTTTTGATGGAAGCATGTGGCATGTTTTTTCCACTCATGTTTCCACAAGGAGTTGTCACAGTCAGGTGTGGTGCATTTATAACAGCTTGGCCAATATTTGTGTAGGTCTCCTTTGATCGGTTGTAAAGCGTATTCATTATAAGGAGTATTTTTACAGAATGCTGGGTAACCACCTCGAGTGTAGTCAATCCAAAGTCCATGAATGGTGTAATCAGAATGCTTATGACATTTTTGAAGAGCGAGCAGATATGTAAAGTACTTGATGACACCTTTAGTGATGTTCATTAGTATAAGAAGGCAGTAAATTATTGGGATTGAGCCGAATAAAGACGACGTTGTGCATTCTCATTGCGTTCAAGTTGGAATTCCCCCAAGCATTTTCTTTTTATTCTGAACGCGATGGGGGGTTCAGGGGACAGGCCTCAGCTCGCTAAAGCGAGCGCGCAAAGCAAAGCTTATTAAGTTGCTTTATGACATTTTCTTCTGACATTGCATATACTCCTGGATATGTCTCCTGTAACCAGTTTTTGTAATTTTCCATAAATTCACTAAATATTAAAACAACAAGTTAAATACAGTCTTCCAAAATGAAATTTTTCCTTTCATGAATTTTTGCATTATTGTTAATGCTTTACATACCACATCTACTTCACAATCGCATATTACAATAGTACCAATGCATGGATTGTATATTTTAACATTATTGTCACCTTCCAAAGATATTTGAGAAATATGTATAAACTTGTTGTAATCTATTATGTGATGTCCATTGAGGTTGACGTAATAGATTCCATTCAATTTGAAAATAGAGAATTTCAGTTGATAAGAATCTTTTTTTATAATAAAATTTTCACAATTAACGCCTGAGAACTGAGTTATTAAATATTGTCCGTCTTGTTCTTTTAGTGATGTTGAAGTGCCTTTTTTAGAAACGTGTTTATCAACAAACAAGTAATCAGACATATTTTGTTTAAACAAATAAAATTATATTGTTACTAGACCATTTCGTTTTGTTTCAATACCTGGCAATTGTAAGTTGTATGCGTAATAGTATAAGGTTGATGTACCTTTTAGCAATAGTTTATTTTTTAAATATGGGTCGTGTAATAATGTGATCATGTCAAAAATATCATTGTTTTGACAAGTATAGGCAACGGATTCTAAAAGTGTAAATAAATTGTCAGTAAAATACAAATACAAATATCCATTTGATGCCGTGCATTGTTTATCTTTATTGACTGTATCTAGGCAATATAAACAAATGTAATTCTTGTTTGAAGAATCTTTAAAATGAACAAAGGCCTTGTTATTAAATGTACTTTTAAAATCTGAATAAGACAGTTTATGGTATATATCAAACTTATTTTCATAAAATTCATCAAGTTTGGTGTATAATGAATGTATTTGTTTATCATTTATATTTTCTATTAATTCAAGTTTTAGATTAGCTTGCTTAAATTCTGGGTAATAGTGTGTTTTAATAAAGTCAATCATATTCAGCTTATGTACATTTATTGGTATATGATAATACGATTTAGAACAGAAATATTTGGGATCGACTTGTTTCCCAATGGTATAAAATGCACATTGAACGTTAAATAACTCTATACATGTTTTTGTTAACACATTAATCATATATGATGACACATGTAGATTGCGCAATTGTTTAACAAGACATAGAAAATTGACTTCAACGCTTTTAAAAACTTGTTTTCTAACAACAAGGTCTTTGCTGCTTCCACAAATTAGCCCAATTAAAGTAGTGGTACCTTTAGGGTAAAAACAACAGAGAACCCCGTTCTCTTTTAAAAAGTATTTGATTAAATCCTCTGAATAGTGAAGTTTAAAGTTTGAATCATCATAATCATATGTTTTGTTTATAAAGTTGAGTATATCAGTATAATTATTTACACTATGGAATGGAATACAAGTATAATCCAGTTGGATTGAACAATTTTGGAGCTCTTTTTTTATAGCTTCAAGAAGTGAAGGAGTATTAATCAAAAGTTTTGAAGTATCATTATTAGAAACCGACAAAGGTTTATTCGACCAAAATTTCATTTCTTTTTATGTTTATTTTTTTTCTTAATTGTTGACGAGGCATCTTGGTATACGTATTCTACTTTTGATGTATTGGGAAACTTTTCAAGAATTTCCATGGTTTGTTTTTGCAACTTGTTAGGTATACCTTTTTTTTGAAATTTGGCTCCAACAGATCTATTTTGAGTACCCCAATCAATGTACAGATAAAAAGGGTCAATAAACTCTACTAGATATTGATGTTTAGATAATGCATTGATAAGATATAAAATGCACGATTTGAGATCATATGATGGATATCCAATGAGAATTTTAGGGACTTCAAAAATTATATATGTTTGACCAGTGTGTCTATTCGTATAAACAATTTTTTCTATACATTTGTTCAAAACCACTTGAAATATGTCAATTTTAGATTTTTCTTTACAAGTTTTTTCTTGGTGTAAAGAATCTATTGAAGGTATTTTATCCATAATTATAATTAAAATATAAAAAAAAATTATTTACATAGTGTACATGGGAGTTAGAATTATATATGGTGTTGTTCCAGGTGTAAATTACAAAGCTGATACAAGCGATTACGTAATTTTGATTGATCCAAGAAAACAGTATACTGATTATATAAAGTACAATAAGCACATTTATGATGCATGCTCTATAAAGCTATTAATGCCTCAAAATTCTGTTGAGCAGATACTTTTGTACAAGATTGCAGAAGCTTACAAAACTGTAACAGTAAAAGATGATACAGTATCAAAAGAGTTGTGTTTTGTAACAACACTTGAATCAATTATCAAACAGTACAAGATAGTTTCTATATCACGATTAGAGATTAATATGGACATAGATAACATTGTTGAAATTTTAGAGAGTATAGAAAAGTATAGTCACATAATATCGCTAATTATAACACCACGCCCTATTAATGTAAGTTTTTTGAGTCATTTTGACATCGTATCATCAACAATGTATGTAAACAAAAATATTAATGAACAGTTACCAACGATTGAGTTTGTTTCTTTGTCATTGAATACTATGACAACAACTCTTCAACAGTATTACAAAGCCAATATTGTAACAGTAAATTTTATTGAAAAGATTGTATTTCACGAATGTATTATGAAAATGCTAGAACCAACGCTGAAACATGCATTTGATATTATTGGTATTTCCGTTAAAGATATGGACTGTGTTGCGCCAAAAATATACTATCCCATATCTCCTAACTTGATTTATATAAATAAAACGAACGATATATTATATGCATGTCAAAAAACAATGCATATGCTATATAATAAATTACATGACACGGAAGACTATTTATTGTTCATTAAGAATAAACCATTGCAGAAAATATATGGGCGTAAGTATTTTTACGAGTACTTGTATCAACAATTTGACATTATTGAATTTACAATATAATTTTTAATTTGTTTTTTGGTATTGTACATCTAGTATACTTTTTTGAAATCAATAGATTAGAGATTTGGTTGTTAACTTTACAAACTAAAGACGTTTTTACAATATTTCCAAGACTTTTATTCCAGCTGATTAGTTTTATGCTTATATCAAAGTTGAACAATTTTATATACGATTGCCTATCTCTGTATTTATCGTTAGAAATTAAAATGCAATCATTGTTTTTCTGCATTGTATGAAAGACATATTGACATAAGAAATCATCTTTATTTTTATCTAATATAGAATTGTCATACTTGTCTTCGATAATAAAGAATTGGATATTAAATTGATGATTTTGTTTAATAACCGTATCTAAAATACATTCAAATTCATTGAGCTTTTTCATGACGAAAAGAAATGTACTTGATTTATCAATTTGTACATAATCAATATAGCGTGTAAAAAACAGTTTGAAAAAGTCCAATGTATCTTGTTTTTTATGTATATGCTTGACTGAATGAAAGTCAATGTTATCTTTTTTATATTTAATTTCTCTAAAGTCTGAAAATATGTTTAAGAAATCAACAATGTAAATGCGAGGTTTTTTTGCTTTATTAATAATCATATTTGTATTCTTCATGGTGAAGTACTTTTAAATTCAATTTTCAAGATTCACTCTTGAACAAGTTCCAAAAAGTATTGTTTTCGTCTTTGTGTTGAAAATATTCAAACACTTGAAGAGCAATTAGTTTTAAAGATGGAATGTTAGGATATTCTTGTCCAATGTAGATTCCAAATGTTATTAGAGATAAAGAAAGTAACATTTGTTATAAAATTAGGTTTTGTTTAAATGAGTTTAAGTATGTTATCAAGATCTTGTTTCCATAAATCTTTGTCGGTGGCTTTTACAATATTGTCAAGTTCTTTTTGTTTATTAAACATTTGATTTTCTAGTTCTGTTATTTTTTCCAAGGTAAGAGCAATGATAGGCATTTTAACTAAATAATCATATGAGTTATCTATCTTCAGATATTGTTTATCATCTAACTGTTTGACAATATTTTCTCTAGTTTGTTTATGAATACTGATATTTTCAGATATGTAATCATTAATAAATCTAACTTTGGCTTTAAGAATATTCAACTCCGATGTCAGTTTTTGGATTAAATATGTTTTTCGTTTAGCATAAAATTCTAACCGTATGTCATAAAAATCTAGGAGTATATCTTGTGTATTTTTGTATCTGGATGGAACTAGGTTGTCATCGAACAAGTACATGTTATTAGTACTGAATGACTTTGCTAGTTTGAGTTCTTTTTCAATGTTGGATAAATTATTTTGTAGATCGCTTTTGTTTTTGAACTCTACAACAAAGGAGATTTCAGTGTTTTCATCTTTTGTATTATTTTGTACGTCTTTCAATAGAAACTTTTTTTTTTTCTTGTCCTCTTTTTTCTGATTAGAATCAATTAAGCTTTCTAAAAACTCTTTGTAGGGTGTTACCCACGTGCCAATAGGAAGCTCAGTTATTTCAATTTGTGTATCGTTTTTTTTGGTCCATTTTCCTTTGGTAGTAAATCCATTTTCTGTTTCAATGATGTCACCTTTGAAATCTTTAAAAAATGGTTTCATTGGTAGAGGTTCTTTATCGTCTAATAATCTAAGAATGTTAGCAATAACGTCTTTTGGATTATGTGGAGGTATGTAAGTAGAATATCCGGTTCCAATTCCTTCGCACCCATTGATTAATATCATTGGAATGACTGGAATATACCATTCCGGTTCTATTTGTTGACCGTCATCATTAAGAAAATTAAGCAAAGGGACATCTGTTGGATGGAAAATAGAGGTTGTAATTGATGGTAGCCGAGTATAAATGTACCTTGGACTTGCAGCATCTTTTGAGAGTAAACGACTTCCAAAATTTCCATCTGGGTACAAAAGATTTATATTATTTGTTCCAATGAAATTTTGAGCCATTCCAATAATAGCTTGTTGCAGACTTGCTTCTCCATGATGATAGCTTGTTTCTGCTGAGACATATCCGGACAATTGAGCAACTTTGATTGGTTTTGTTATATTTTTATCAAGGATGTAGTGTAAGATTTTACGTTGACTTGGTTTCAATCCATCCAATAGACTTGGAATACTCCTTGTGTTATCGTAAATGGAAAAATGAACCAATTCTTTATGTATGAGATCATGATAGCTAACTTTCTTTTCATTGGCTTGAATAAAACTATTTTTATTATACTTGCTTAACCATGCTTTACGCTTGTCAGAACATTTAATTTCTGTATCTTTTACATTTTTATCTTTTTCAAATGCTAACAAAATAGACTCATCACATTTATGGTCTTTAAAGTAGTAATCAACGGTTAGTGTATTTATTTTCTTAAACGTTTCTTTTGCATCATCTTTTTGAGATGTACCAAGACCTTTGAAGTACCTGATGTTATAACTAGAAACATTACCAATGTTATTTTTCCATGCATTGTAGTCTTGTTCAGTAAAGAATTCGATAACGTTTTTGCCCTTAATGGCTTTGATGATTGGTGTTTTTAATGTTTGAATAAAGTCAAGTTTAATTAGGCTAGGCCATTGAGCATGAAAGAAATTGATCAACAGTCCTTTAATATGAGAGCCATCAACATCAGAGTCGGTTAAAAGCATTACTTTTCCATAACGTAAATCCAATGTTGTTTCGTATACTTTTTCATGTTGCAGCCCAATTATTTGTTTCAAGTTATTAAGTTCTTCATTATTTATTAATTGTTGGGTGGTTGCATCACGAATATTTAGCACCTTGCCACGTAGGGGATAGACACCATATTTATCAGCGCCAACAATGGAGCGTCCCCACATGGCAAACGTCTTTGCTGAATCACCTTCTGTAAGAATGAGTGTACATTGATTTGAACGAGAGGTACCAGCCCACAAGGCATCTTCCAACTTGGGGACAAATATTCGGTTTTTTTTCTTACCATCGGTGGATTTTTTCAAGTCGATGGCCTCTTTCATTTTATAAAACTCTACAATGTCTTCAATAATAGGGGACTTCCAAATCTTATCAATGAATTTATCTGATACTTCGATCTTGCATCCAAAATCCTTTGTTTGAGTAGTAAGGTATTCCTTAGTTTGACTACTAAAACTGGGATTAATAATTGTTGACCTTAGGAATAAGAACATTCGTTCTTTCAAAACGGCTGGCTTTACATCTTTTAGTTTCTTCTTTGTCTCCAATAGTGTTTTAAGTTTTGATGTTATTTGATACATTATTGAATCTACGTGTTTTCCACCTTGATAAGTTGAGTTTCCATTAACAAATGATACGTGTTCAAACTTGTCATATGGTACTATAGCATATTCCCATTCTAGTTCCAAGTTTCCATTTTTACCAACGTTTGATTCAAGAAAACACGATGATGTATCTTTTAAAAAGTAATTTACGTAATCTTGTAAACCTTTGCCTTTTATTTTATTTCCATTAAGATATATGCAGACATTTTTATTTGTTATTGCTATACAATCGTAAACTCGTTTTGACATTAAAGATACGGTATCTTCATCTAATGATGTCATATCAAAACTAGAAAAGTCAGGAATGAAGGTGATTTTTGTATAACTTTTCAGAGAAGATTTTGTAATTTTTGGTTTAGATTTTACAGACATATTATCAGAATATTCTTGTACGAACTTGAGTCCAGTAGTAGAGTCGACGGTTTCGACAACAAATGTTTTAGAAAAAAAATTGGTAAGCTTGATACCAAGTCCATTTGTTCCTGCACCAATTCTTTTTTCATTGTCATCGTAATTGCTTCCTGACATCAAATGTCCAAAAATAAGTTCTGGGACATAGATGTTGTGTTGTTTATGGATAACTACGGGTACGCCACTACCATTATTACATATTGATATTTCACCTTTTGTTGTATCAATATCTACTTTAATATAAGAAACATTGGGGTCACGTGTTGTGTGATCGGTTGCATTTGTCAATGCTTCATCAAAAATTTTGAGAAACGCTGGGCAATATTTGACCATTTTTTTACACATTTTTTCACCATTGAAAACCCACATTTCTTCAATCACTCTTTTTGTATTTCCCACGTACATACCCGGTCTTAACCGAATATGTTCGAGTTGAGAAAGTTTTTTATACGTTTCTTCTATGGTTTTTTTGCTCATGATTGCTTTGTCCTAAGTAAGTTAATGATTTTTTAAATAGTTTTCAATTTATTTGAATTGTGGTAATTTTGAATATTTTATTTGACGTTATATGATAAGATGCCTAAGCCGCTTGTAAATAGCAGAATTATTTATACGAATTATTTGGGTCGTGTATTTGAGCATGATACATGGTTGGATCAAGGTGTGAAGGCAGGTGACACACCAACATTTGCAAGTTTAAGAATAACTGGTGATTCGACATTGGAGGGTAACTTGTATGTGGAAGGAAATACAACAATTTTGGACACAAACGTCATTGAATTTGAGGACAATATACTTTTATTAAATCGCTTAGAGAATGGTTCTGGTGTTACATTAAACCAATCAGGATTGGAGGTAGAACGCGGGTCATTAACAAATTATCGTCTAGTATATGATGAGACTTATGGTTCCTTGCGTTCTGGAATTATTGGTGACATGCAAGTTGTAGCAACAAGAGAAGACACGCCATTATTAGATGGTGTCATGGTATGGAATTCAGTATCAAAAAGGTTGGATGCAAGGAATTCTATAAATATTGACATGAATTTGTTATCAACATCGAATTCTACAAGTGCCACAAATGGTAGTTTATCGATTAGAGGCGGTGTAGGAATATCCAAGGATGTACATTTAGATGGTGTATTAAATATAAGGTCAAATAGTATATCGACAGGTATAACAAGCAATGGTTTGACAATAACAAGTAATGAAAATATAAACTTGACATGTACAAATGTGGTAGAAATACCGTTTGACAAGAGGTTGTGTTTTGGCAATATGAATCAATATATCAGTGCAACGAGTTTAACGAATGACATAACAATTGCAGGTAATGGTAATATAAATTTTTCACTTGGTACGGGAAAACGAATTAGTGTTCCAAACCAAATTCCAATAACATTTTCAAATGCCACTGAGAAGATTTTTGCAACGGACACAAACACAATGGTAGTTACAAGCAGTCAGGACATAGAGCTGACTCCTGGAGCCAATAAACGAGTGCTCATTCCTTATAGTAATACATTGGCATTTGGGAACAATAGTCAAACGTTATTAGCAGATTTAAGTGGTAATTTGTTTGTAAGTGCTTCAAATGACATCTTTATGACACCGGGAAATGCTTGTAATATAAGATTGCCCGTGGATAAAGGAATAAAGTTTACGAATACTGGCAATCAACTTATTTATGGAGACAATGCAAATAGGTTATATATTTCTGCTACATCGGATATCCGACTATCATCAGCATCATTAGTTAATATTCCTGTCAATATACCTTTATCTTTTGGATCTACAAATCTAGAGCAAATAAGATCAACATCAACAGGAAACTTACAATTGCGAGCAAACAATTTGATCCAGCTACATCAATCTACGCATATATTATCAACAGCAGAATCAACTACTGTAAGCAACGGTTCATTGATGGTAAGTGGTGGAGTAGGTATTGTTAAGAATTTGAATATAGGGGGTAATGTAAATATAGCAGGCGATTTAGCAATATCAGGAAGTTCTTTTACTATTGATACTCAAACATTATTAGTATCCGATAATTTGATAGTAATAAACAATTCTCCGTTCAATGCTATTGATGGTGGAATACTTATTAAAAGGTTTGATGATGGTGCACTTGACAATAAAAATTATGCGTCAATATTTTTCAGAGAATCGACGGATGAAATTACATTTGCATATGCTGCGAGTGAAGCAACTGGAGCTAATGTTGCATTGGGTGACTACATACCACTTAGAGCGCATGCCTTGTTCTTGATGGCTACTCAAGGTGCGTTCAATTGTGAAGGAGATGGTACTTTTCAAAAAAATCTGACCGCACACTATGGTATAACGACTGGATGTATCAATGCAACAGCAAGTTCATATATAGCTACATTGAGTAATGGCAATTTAGCAAGTAATAATGTTTCTATAGGATCCATGTTTGTTTCATCTAATGTAACATGTGCCTCAAGTGTAACAATAAATGGAAACATCAATGTTCTTAATAACACGAATTTAAGTGGTAATCTAAGTATTATAGACACTGATATATCAACTTCTGCAACAACTGGTGCAATTACATTATTAGGAGGAATGGGAATAAATTGTACAGAAAACAGTTCAAGTATAAGTGGTGGTGGCGCATTAACAATTGCTGGAGGAGCATCAATTTCCAAAGATATCAGACTTGGAAACAACTTGTACCTTGAGAATAATGCATACTGTTCTAGCATTACACTTAACAACACAAGTGGTTTAGCATTGTTATCACAAGGTGACATAACAATATTTTCTAGTACAAATGCTATTGGAATTACTAATGGTGGTGCTCTTACAGTATATGGTGGAACATATGTACAAAAAGATGTTATAATTGGTGGAAATACAAACATATCTCAAAATGTAACAATAGCAAATGCTTTAATAGTGGATGACGTAATCCGTTATAAAGGGAATGGACTATTAGATGTACTAGAAAACACATCTGGATCGTTTCATACATGGTATTACATGGGTGCAATTGACAATACTATTAATTCATACGTAGAAGTTGAATTTTACAATGGTGTACCAGCGAATACATCGTATACACTAAAACTTATTTTAAGCATATATAATTTGGTTTTTACAGCTAAGCATCAACATATAGGAAGTGCGCAATTCGATAGTATCAATAAACCAAATATATATGTATATTATGATAATGTTAGTGTGTACCATGTTTATTTAAGACTTCCTGCATCTAGTGAAACGAGTGTGCATGTAAAATACAACTCAAATAATCAATGGAACATTGAGAATAAAGGTACATCAACACTTCCAAATGGGTTGGATCCATTGTGGACCAACGTTTACGAGACATTAAAAGAAAGTAATATAAAAAGTACTTTTGGAGACGTTACAATTGAAGGCGAGCAATTAAAAATAGCCGACAATGTGCCAATCATTGGTTACAACAATTCTTTGACAACGGATAGTCGTATATTAGGGATGGTGTATGAGAGATATCAAAAATCAAATGATTTAGGAGTTGGAGAAGTTGTTTCAGATACGCCAAAAGAAAGTACCACTTTGCCTTCACAAGCAACTGTAAGTGAAAATAATCAGGTCAAGTTATCT
>Ga0172372_10007095_pt1 | contig 15120 bp, 19 predicted proteins | sample LakKiv5m_2_FD_114544 | JGI IMG/M metagenome (GOLD analysis project Ga0172372, IMG submission 114544) | Freshwater microbial communities from Kabuno Bay, South-Kivu, Congo - kab_092012_9.5m | ecosystem: Environmental > Aquatic > Freshwater > Lake | place: Democratic Republic of the Congo...
ACCACCGGCTAATGCTCCTATACCTGCACCTAAAGCACCACCTCCTAATGCACCTTTAACTCCGGATGATAGGTTATTTAATACTCCCCCCGCCGATTGTTGAGCATTATTTAATGCACCTTGAGCCTGATCAGCCACACCTTGAACTTGAGATGTTAATCCACCAACTGCACCTTGAGCCTGTCCAGCCACACCTTGAACTTTAGATGCCAATCCGCCAGTTGCACTTTGTGCTTGAGACACCACATTAGATGCTGCGCCTTGCGCTTTTGTTGCTGCTTGTTGTGCTGCATTTGCATCTAACCCCTTAACTTCTTGAGATGGAAGTTTTATATTAGGATTATCTACAACGGGAGCTTTATTTTTTACTCCAGATATAGTCTGTGTAGGTGGGCCCGGTAATGCTGGATCAGGATCATTTGGCAGATTGAAAACGGCACCAAAATCTCGTCTTAATTCTTTGTCACCGTTGTTTGCCTCGGATTTATAAGTATCAAATGTCTGAATTAATCCATTATATGCTAAATTTTGAGATTTTAAATAATCTTTAAATTTTCCTCTTAAAAGAAATACGTCGGCGTTATAAACTCGTTCAATCCAATCTCCAAAAAATTGATAAGTTGCCCTTTTACTGGGAGGACTAAATCCGTTTTTCAAAAAATCATCGGCAACAGTAGGTTTATATTTTGAAATATACCACGGTCTATATGTAATTTCATATATAATGTGATATTTTTTATTTGGCAAATTTATTATTATATTACTCGTAGCATTTTCGTCTCTTTCAAATGCTAGATTTAAATCCTTCCAAAAATCACTGCTTAAGTTTTCAACTTTATTTTTAATTGAGTCGGGTAAATTAGACTTTTTAACTGATTCTTTAATACTATCTACAGAACCAGCAAACGTTTTTCCATTGAAGTATTGGTCAATAATCAATTCTTTATTTGCATCATTAATAATCTTAAGAGGTTTTTTACTTGATTGTAAATTACCTAAAAGATCTACCGTTTCTGTATCAAAGATCTCATTATTTTTTGCCATATATATTAATCCTCAAATTCAAATTCAATTTGTACCGGACCTTCACGACGATTTCTACCTTTGAAATCGCCAACAACTCCAGCACCCGTAACCGTATTGATTTCAACTGGATCTTTACACTCACCACCTGATCCTGGTGGTTTTATACCATTGCTTCCTGGTGCGTATCCACCGCCTGTCAAAAATACTCTTCTACTCAGTGTTTTATGTAAATTGTCTCTTAGAAGTTTCAACTTAATTTGTTGTACTGGTATTTGAGTTTGATCCGGTACGGCATCTTTTGTATTTTCACCATGAATTGCTCCGGCGTCGTCGTGACCATGTGGATGTGGGTGAACATGATGATACCAATGTACATGATCCAACAACCAATTACACAAATCATACAACCAATCGACTGTAGTTTGTCCCAGTAAAGCCGGTTCGTTTGTTTCACCATATTGACCTAAAAATATTTGTGGTGAATTTAAACAAGTTAAATTATTGGTTGTTAAAACTATATTATCATTTGCATCAACTGTATACTCACTATCAGTGACAACACTATATCTTTTTTTACTAAAATGAAAAGTTTCTGCAAATCTACTACTTAACACCAAACGATCTGTATTAATTACAATTTGATCGCCTGAAAGTATAGGAAATTTAAATGAGGTAGATCCATTTGGATTAAATTTAGTTTGTTCTTCCGTCGCTTTATTTTCAGATGTCGTACCAAAAATACTTTTATAAACTGTAGTTTTCCACTCACTTACGGTAACTCCACTTGTTATTTGAATAGTGCTACCATCGTTATTTATATCTTCATCTATTTGACCACCATAATTTTTTTCTTTTTCCGTTATTACAGGAATGGGTGGTAATTTAGGATGTAATTGTTGTTCTTTATTTTGTGCAATATTTCTTTGTCTATTACGAATTGTTATTTTTGGATTACCATATCCACCATCTTTGGATTCTTTTAATAAATTGCCTAATAAGGCATAGGAAGGATATACTCCTTTATCATTAAATCTATCGTTATCATAAGCACTAAATCTTATAGATTGACCAAATCTACTTTCAATTGTAGTATCTCCCTCAAATTTTCTTACACTTCTTATATATGGGTTTAATATGAAATAATTGCCAAAATATCCCGTATCGTTTTTTGATACAAACACTGGATGTGACACATAACTTTTTCTTTTTTCTAGATTGTTATATGGAACAGCACTTTCACCTGATATGCCATATGATTTTTCTGTAACAAAATCGCCGTTTGTGTTGATATAATTATTTTTATTAAATATTGATGTGTAATAATAGTTATCGCCAACTTTAACAACCAGCACTTGTTCGTTGATTAATGGATATTGAGTTATTAAATTATGTAACGGTATAGCCCACGGCAATTTATCTGGATTCGTTTGTTTATCTTTGTCTAAAATACGTATTTTTGCTCTACCAATATATGAAAAGTCCAAATCTCCAGATTGAGGTATTTCATTTTTATAATTTATTGGTAATTGTTGATTTTTTGATCCTATTCTAGCAGCTAGTACGCTGTTTCGAACATTCATATTTTTACCGAAATACGGATGATCACTATCCAATATAATGTCTACAACAACTGCTTGTTGATAATTAAAATTATACGAATCGGTTTGCGATGACAGTTTTCTAGAGTCTGTCGAATTAATATTATTAACTATTTTAATTATATCGGTGCTCATTTTATTTATCGTTTGATATCTTAATAACTTCATCCATCAGTTGTTTTCTATCTTCATCTGATAAAATCATGTTATTTCCCTCACCAGTTTCTTGTCCTTTTGAAACCAATCTTTGAACAACTGCGGCCAATTTAATTAGTTGTTCATCGTTTTTAACGCCAACGTCATAATAATCTTTTATTAAAGGTACGATTATAATAGCGTCATTTACCGTTTTTATCAACGTTCTCAATTCTGATATCAATATATCAATTTGATCCTTTTTATTCTCAGAATTTTTTACTATATCTTTACACAAATTGGAAAAGTTTTTACCTTTATAAATTTCGAAATTTAGATCCATATCACTATAAATAGAAAAACCACTCAAAATAGAGTGGTTTAATTAATTTTTATAAATTTCCCCGATCATAATAACTTTTCATCACTGTATTCTGATAACTTTTCATTTTATTTATTATTTTAGTTATTTGTTGAGTCTTACAATTACTTAATTCACGAATATACAAATATAAAGTTTTTTTGTTAAAATTTTCAATTCGTTCACAGTTTCTAAATAATTCAATAACCGCATATGCTATGTTCAAATCTTTGACCTTTGTAAATATCTTATTGACATTTTTTTCCCAATAATCAACCAATAATTTCATAAACTCTTGGTTTTGAATATCTTTGTGATGATTATCTTCAGTTTGTAAACATACAGATGATTCGCTTGGTGTATCACTTATATCTACATGTTGATTGAATCTTTTATAATTATTGTTATTATGAAAAATCAGATAATTTTTAGCCACTATACTGAAATAGCTAAAAGCTTTGCCTTTACCAGATTGAAATTTGTGTATATTTGTAACTAAATGACTGACTGTTTCTTTTTGTATTTCAATAGGCCCACTCTCAAAATATGTAAATTTGAAAGTATTAAATATATTTTCAACTAATTTTTCAAAACTATATTTTATACGAGTTTCATAAATTTGATTTCTAATCACATCGTCAGTTTCTTTGTTATAATCTACAATAGCTTCCTCGGTTTTTTTGGAAAAATATATTTTTTCTTTTTTATTTCTACCACGTCTTCTTTTTTTAACATTACCGCCATCATTGATATTTGAGTTATGATCACTTGGTGAAAAATCAGGTTCCGAGTAATTATCAGAGCCAACACCTTCAGATCTAGGCACTACGATGTCAGACGATATTTTTGATTTTTTGGTTTTCACCTTTTTAGGTGGAGGCAATACAACCATTTTTATTTTCAATCCAGATTTTTTATTTACTAATTCTTTTTTTTGAATTTTTTTCTTTTTACTGGAATTCTTTGTTTTTTTTTGTTTAACTTTATTTGGTTTTTTCATTAACATCAGTAGATTGATTTAAAATTTGAACTTTATCATTTGCAGATTTAACTATTGACTTTATATCTTCATATATAATACCAACATCATCATCTTTTTCAAACATACCACGTTCATCAATTTCTTTCAATTTATTATATGTATTATTTATTAAATTTTTGAAGTCAATTACCCATTCTTCTAATAAATCTATTTGATTAAAAGTCTTTTTTATACAAATTAATAAAAATATATTTAAAATCAGAGAAACTGACAATATTATAGTTGTTATATATATCATATATTATTCTTCCACTCCATCATCGTCGTCTATTTCAATATATTCTCGTAGATAGTCTAAAGAATCTAAAATAGAGTCCCAACAAGTATTATCGTACCCATGTTTTATAATACGATATAGTTTATATAGTTGATCTTCATCCATAAGTATAACTAAATATACTTATAAAAATTAAAAAATGATTTTTTAATTAAAAACTAAACATTCCTTTTATACTCGGATGTCTTTTTTTTCTAATAGGCATTTCATCCTTTGGCTTTTCAACTTCAATTTGCTTTTCAACTTCAATTTGCTTTTCAACTTCAATTTGCTTTTCAACTTCAATTTGCTTTTCAACTTCGATTGGCTTTTCAACTTCGATTGGCTTTTCAACTTCAATTTGCTTTTCAACTTTATTCGGTGTGATGACAACATCTTTACTGTCATCTTCAATTTTTGTATTATATGCTAACAATAATACTATAGCGAGAGGATCAAATACTGTAATTAAAACAATTATAAACCATTTTACAACTTTTTGTATAGTAGTACCAAATTCATCGGCTACAAATCTGAATGTCGTAATATCTTTTTTGTTGGTTGTATCAACATTTAATTTAAAAAGTTCCGAATCAATATTTGAGATTACATCAGTAGAACTTTTAATTTTATTGTTTTCATTTTCTAACTGATTGTTAATTGATTCAATTTGTTCGTTAATTTGGTTCTGAATGTTCTGAAGCTGTATAGGATTTCTAGCAATTACTACATTAGTTAATATTTCGGTTAGTCGAGATTCTTGACTGGTTCTTAATTTAAATAAAGTTTCTATTGTTTGCTTTGACGAATCTAACTTTTTTAATTCTTGATTTTTTTGATTATCAAGTACAACAATTTTGTTTTTTAAAAGTTCAGTTTCCAACGAGCTTTTTTGAAATGCAGATGTTAAAAATCCAAATATTCCAAGTGATGTTATACACATTAGTACAAAAACTGCTATTGACATATACGTTTTTATCAATAAATTCGCAATCTTCCAATTTCTAAACAACCAACTAGTTGATACTAACTTACCAAATTCCAAAGAACCTGCCATTATCATAGCTGCAATTGTAGCTCCCGAAAATAATAATCCAATTCCATATATACTGAAATATGCAGCACATAGCGCTATCATTATGGAACTACCAATCACTAAATGTTGCAATTTAATCATATCAATAAATATTAAATAAATTAAAAACCCTCCATTTTTTGTGGAGGGTAACAAAACACTTTATTTTTTAATATATCACAATATTTTAATCTTTTTGGTTGGTGGAACTGTTGGCTTAATCTTATTTAGCGTTACAGTCAACAAACCATTTTCAAACTTAGCTTGAGGTTCATCTTTATTAATAATATCCGCAAGTGTAAAACTTCGTTTGAAACTGCTGTGTTTTAGCTCTCTGCGAATATACTTGCCTTGCAACTCCTTGCCATCCAACTTTTTTAGTTGTTGACCGCTGATTGTAAGAACATTGTCTTGTACCTCTACTGTTACTTCGTCTTTGCTCAAACCAGGAATTTCAGCGAGAATTTCTACTCTATCTACATAATCAATCACGTCTACACGTGGATAACTTTGTTTTTCGAAAAACCCAACACCTAATTCTTTTGTTAATTCTGGAAACTGAGCCGCGAATACTTCATCAAATACACGGTCAAATGGAGTTAAGAATTCATCACGATCTACATGTCGCAATGCCCATGGATTATATTTTGTTACTGACATATATTTACCTTTCTTTTAATAATTCTATTGAACTTATTAACCTAATAGCCTCATTCGAGCACTATAGTAGATAACGCCTAAAAGATCGTCATCTAGAAATATATATATCAGCACGTTTGAAAAATGTCAACAATTTTAAGGAATATAGTATTTTGCCTGTATTCCGTAATACGTTTCTGGAGTTCCATCATAAGTTCCCTGAATGTCAATTATAATAAATTTTATGGTAAATGTATCTGAGGTCGAATCTGCGGTTCGAACGTTTCCCGTGTGATGCCAATGAACTAAACAACTATCATTATCTACAGTACCACCCCATGTCATGCCACTATTACCACACCCAGTGTTATTTAAATATTGTAAACTTACGTCTGTACTGTCTGAATCAAATAAAATATTACCTGTGAGAGTCAGACCATTATCAGTTCTAGCCGAATGATCTATAAAACAATTAAATTCGGACCAAACAGCATTAGATGGTTTTGTAACCGATAATGACCAAGTAAAAGGAGCAGAATGAGCAAGTGGTCCTTTATCGGTAGCGTTATTGTAAAAATTAAACAATCTAGCAGGACCACTTACGTAACTAGCACTTACAGCGTAACTAGATGTGCCATTAAATGATACTTTTTTTCCCGTGCCTTTGAAGTTTGTAATATTATCTATACCTCTAAAAGATCCGGTGACTAAAGATCCTTTTGCACCTATAACTTTACCATAATAACTACCACTGAAACTACCTGAAGCAATTGTATTTTTACTGATCAATTTGCCATAGTGACTACCACTAAAACTACCCGAAGCAATTGTATTTTTACTAAACACACTGCCAAAGTAACTGCCACTAAAACTGCCGGTAGCCTTTGTATTTTTGCTAGTTACATTACCAAAATAACTTCCGCTAAAGCTTCCTGTAGCCTTTGCATTTTTGCTAGTCACACTTCCAAAATAACTGCCACTAAAACTACCGCTAAATTTATTATTTGTGCCTGTGAAATGACTGTTTGTTCCTCTAAAACTACCTGTAGCTATGACATTTTTGCTGGTAATTTTACCCCAATAACTACCACTAAAGCTTCCGCTTGCCACCGTTTTTTTACTTAATATACTTCCAAAATAACTACCACTGAAACTTCCTGAATAAGAACCAGTTACAGTTTTAAAAGCATTTACTAAATCTCCAAATGTACTTTTTCTTGAATATAATGCAGATCCCGATTCAATAGTTAAAAAGTAATCTGTCACATCAATATTAGAATATCTAGCAAGTTGACTTACTTTAATTGGTACTACATTTAAATTGTTACATGGACTTGGCATATTTTATAATATATATGGTTACTTACTTTTTCGCATATGTTTTTAATAATAAACATACGCTATTTACCGCAATACTGTTATTTATAGTTAACTGTGTTTTAAATGATAGAGTTCCTGACGTATTATGGGATGAATCAACAATTCCCATATGTCTCCATTTTGCAACAATATTATCATCACTATCATTAATATAATATTTCTGTGTAGAATTTCCAGTTCCATCTGTGGATGAAATTGTCAAAATAGGACCATCACCATATTGTAGCTGACCTTGAATCCATCCAGCATTAGTGTTATCATCAACTCCTACAATAACATCTAAATCAAACTCATCCCATTTAGTGTACCCAGATGGCATAGTTATAGTAACTGGCGATGTAGTAAATGTTGAGGAGCTTAAAGTTAATCCTGTTAAATCTGTCAAAAATCTACCAAATACAGGAACTCTATCACTTGAAGTAGAATAACTTGATGTTATAGCGTAACTACTTGTAACTCCAAACACCGAATAACTGGCAGTACCGTTAAACGATACAGACTTACCTGTACTTCTAAAATTTGATATATTATTTAATCCTCTAAAACTACCAGTTATTAAAGAATTTTTACTAATAATACGTCCATAACCACTACCACTAAAACTACCACTTGCTTTTAAATTTTTACTAATTAAACTTCCAAAATGACTGCCGCTAAAACTACTAGTGATGCCCTGATTTACAGTTAATTTACCACCAACATATGTATTCCCACTTGATGATACATAAAATTTCAATGAATTCGATGAATATCCAACACTACCTGAAACATAATGCACTAATATAGCTACTTGTTTGTTTTCTATACCACTACATCCACCTGGAAATGAACCTTCATTACTTCCACTAAACATATTTATTTGTAGTTTAGCTCTTAAATACTGGTTAGCAGATCCAGTCGGTGAAAGTGGTGGTTGAACTCCAATTCCAATGCCACCATCTCTAGCCGCAGCATTTGATGCCATGTATGGCCAGAAAAACAAACAATTGCGACGATGTGTCATCATATAAACTTCGTTGCCATTTGATCCAGCCTCTATACCACTATTATGTATTTGATAAGATCCTGATGGAATTATAAAATTAAAACTGCCGCTATTAGAAACATTATAAACTATTCCGTCTACATTTGGATATGTGCCATCTATACCAACTCGTCTTAAATTATAAAATTGTAAAGTGCCAGTATCAAATGTACTATTTACTATATCATTTCTGGAAACAGATGATGAAAATTGTAAAACTCTCCAGTCGGAGTTATAACTGTATAATTTTAAATCTGATGAAGATTTTAAACCATTTGAATCAAATGCTGTTAAATAATTTGATTTATTTACAGATGTCTTTAACAAATATGATGCGGTCTTTGCAGAATCAATAGCGTTTAAATTGATATAATCTTTTATATCACCCATTGTTGCTTTTTTAGAATAAAAATTTCCACCTGAATATTGACTTATATACACCACATCACTATCACCCAGAGGCAAATTTGCTTGTGCCAATTGACTGAATCGGATCGTTTTGACATTTAAGTTGTTACATGGACTTATTGACATAAATTAAATAAATTAAATCTTAGATAAAAAGTCTTGGTCTATAGTTGCTAATATAAAATTATTTATATTTGTAAACGTTACTAAATCTTTTTTCAAATCACCACTTGTTATTATGGGTTCAGCACCAGTTTTCCAGTAGATCTTTGTATTAGCAGATGTACCATTCAAACTACCAGACCAATGTGTTACACCATATGCTCCACTGTTTTTTACTAAAACTCTACATGTTTGACCTGATAACAATGACATTGTTACAGGCGCACTTTGACTCAATTGAAGCGTAACCGATTGAAAGTTGATTCCATTTATCAACTGACCCACTCCAGCAGAACTAATAGTTTTTGTATTTGAAATTGACACATATGAACCGGTTAATGCATTCGCCGATAAATATATTCCTTTATTCGAAATAATTTGTGATTGTACAGTGTAATTATTATTAGCACTATCATAGTAAAAATTTGGAGCTTGTGCTAAAGTTTTGTTGTCAGTCCAATATGCTAAATATGGAGCACTTGGCGACCCACTTCTGGTAATTGGAGTGGACCATGTTGTGTCATAATTTGTACCCGATTTTTTTGTTAAAACCTGATATTGTGATCCGCCAGTTGGTAATCCGTTTACTATACTGCCACCAGCAACTGCATATGCGGCGGTTAAAGATTGATTCGCATAAGAAGACGTGCCATAAAAAAATGCGGTTGGCACATTACCACCTGGATTTGCGGATGTGCCATTTTCTAAAACTTTGTCGCCGTTGCTGGTATATAAATCGCCATTTAAACTGCCTAAAAATCCTGTGCTAGCTGTTATTTGAGTACCTTTTATGGTAGATTGACTATTTGATCCAATTGATGTTCCATCGATAGTACCACCGTTTATATCTACTGTTGAAAAAGTACTGGTACCTGATGAATTAATATTACCAGTTATTGTTGAACTAAATGTTTTAGATCCGCCAATGGTTTGAGTTCCAGTAGTTCTGATAACAGTTGAGTCTACTGTTAATGATAAATTTGATGTAAGTGTACCTCCACCAGACAATCCATCGCCAGCTGTTATTGTTTTATTCAATCCGCCTGTAACGTTGCCTGTAACGTTGCCTGTAACGTTGCCTTTTATATTACCGCTGAAACTACCTGTGAATTGGTTAGTAGCGTTTGTTAATTTAACAACACCTGTAAATGGATTTAAGTAGCTACTTAAAACTGAGTTCTGTATAGTTGAAAATGATACTCGTTTTGTTGTGCCATTTGACTGTAGGATAAATTCATCGTTGTTACCAATTGTTGATGAAAGTGGTAACGACGATATCAATCTACCATTGTTAGATAGGACTGCCATATATTATTTGTTATAATATAAATATAACTATTTAATATTTTTTAATTTTTTTAATATGAATTTAACCAATCCACTTCTAACAACGTCTTCTTCATCAAATTTGAATGTATGTATACCATTATTTTTACTATCTTCGTCGTCAAATATATTCATTATTTGAGTAAATCCTGATTTATTATTGATATCGCTTTGTTCAGGATCGCCACATATATACAATTTGCTGAATTCTCCAACACGTGTAATAAGAGTGATCAATTCTTTTTTTGTTAAGTTTTGACATTCATCGGCCACTATACATTTCGCGTTCCAATTTAAACCACGTAAAAAGTTGATTGGAATACCGTGTATACGTTCTTCCTTTTTCAATTTTTCAATATCGCTTCGTGATAATAATTCTTCTAACTTGTCTATTAAAGGTTGTATATATGGACTTAATTTCTCATCCATTTCTCCTGGCAAAAATCCCAATTTACTATCACTACTTTCAACTGCACTACGTACATATAAAAGTTCGCTAACACGTTTATCATTTATCAATTTTAAACCTGCTAAAATTGATGTAAAAGTTTTACTTGTGCCAGCTGGACCTGATATAAAAACGAGTTTAGTATTTTTATCTTGAAGTATATTAAGTAATTCTATTTGTTTATCTGTTAATGCTCTTTCATTTATTCTAATGTGATCTTTAAGTTTTTCGTTTTGAGGAACTTTTGGACTATTATCTTGTTTTTTATTCTTTTTCATGTGAATTTAATAATTTTTGAACACCAATAACTCTGTCACACAATTCGTACAATTCATTTTGAATATAGAAATCATATATGTTTTTTATATTCTCATCAAATGTAGAACGGTCCAACACTACGATAAAATCAGATTTTTGAAATTTAAATACTTCAATTGATGGCAAGTTATTTATCAACGCGTAATTTATCGAAAATATAACTTGTTCCATTAATTTAACTTTGTTATTTCGTACATATAATTCCATCTGACTATGATCAGATGGTAATATGACTGGATCATGTATATCTGCCATTGTTTAATAAATAGATAGATGCAAAACAAAAAAGACGTTGTAATTACAACGTCTTTATATACTTATGTTAAAAATTTATATTTTAAACCTTTTTCTTCAGTCTAAGTCGAATTTTTTTATTTTTATTTTTAACAACAACCGGTTTTTCAGGTGTTTGCACAACATCATTACTGTTTAATTGTGCCAATCTAAATCGTGCTGTTGATTTCCAAGCACGTTTGGTATAATCAGATGCAAGATTATATGTGTCACCAGTCTTTAATAGTGACACAATATCACTTTCTGATTCGGCGTATTTAATTTTTTCTCGTAGACCCATAAATTATTATAGTTTAATTTCAGTAATTTCAAGTTTACTACCATCCGGCCAACGTGTGACTATACGATGCCAATGATCATATTCAGATTTAGCTTCTTCTTTTGTAGGATGTTCTGTATCCGAAACCCTAGCACCATTTCGAAGCACAATATAACGTGCTGAATACGATTCTTTATTACCAATGTTACTAATCTTAGCTTTATTTGCCATATTATTTATTTATAATATTACTTTGTCATTTTACTATATGGTTTAATTATATAAATTACAAGATCACCAGCCTTGTAACACTATTATATATACAGACGAAAAAACGTCAATCTAAATTTCATTGTAAATTTCGTATATTAAATTCAATATTTTTATGTTTAACAACCGATTCTGGGTAAAACTCTTTATATTCATCGGTGGTTTTGTTATAAACCTTAATTCCACCATACGGATACGATACATCACCGATTTTATTAAATTTAACAAGATAAATATCGTGTGATTCTGGATAATAAGACGTTAGTACACGTCTTCCACGTTCGGTATTAATATCTATTTTTAATTCATCGGGAATATTTTTAAATATTAAATGTACCAAACCATCATTGTTAAATCTTTTAGTGACGATAGCCAGTTCTTTAGTTAATTTTGATATTTCTTTATCAACTTCAATTTTTTTAAGTCGTCTCATTTTAGTCAATCATATTACAAAAACTTAAACACGTCAATTAAAATTATAATTAATTACGATCAATATGAACAAATATATATTGAAATATGAACGAAATTATTAAATTTACAGATACGGAAATGCAGTCCATAGTTAAATTACAGACTGATTATCAACAACACTTAATTACACTTGGTCAACTTGAATTGGAAAAAATAGATCTTGAACAACAACTGGATCAAAACAAAATTCAAAGATCACAAGTATTGGAAAATTGGAAACAGTCTCAAAAAGAAGAAGAATCAATAATAAATTCTCTCAGTCAAAAATACGGAGATGGTAGTTTGAATTTAAAAGACGGTACTTTTAAACCAATATCTAAATAATAAAAAAACCCGATGTAAAAATCGGGTTTTTTGTTTTACTTTATCAAATCGTTTGTAGAAGATTCTTCTACTATAGCTTTAATTTCACTCTCAATTTCCTTCATACGTTCCTTATATCCAGCAGCTACATCTTTAAAATCTTTTTTCACATATAGAAGTTTCTCCGTTAATTCGTATACTTTTTGTTCCGCTTGTTGTTTTGTTAATTTGACATTACTCATATATTTTTTAAATTTATAACTTTTGCTACCGATTCTTTCGGTATATAACTAGTAACATAATTACCCACATCTACATTTTTTAAATCGGGTAACTTACTTTTATCTACTACTACTACTATACCTTCTCCTTTGTCTCTGTAATTGACCAAGGCAAATCTAGCTGCTAATTTAAAATCTCCGGATAAATAACTACCCACTATATTACGTGTATTGCCACGACCTTTACTAACAACTTTGCCGGTGGTATTTAATATATTATACTCTTTCTCCGACATACCTCTATATAAATATTTACTGTTATTTATATTAATTGAATCTAAAACATCAGCTATATGCTTTAATTGTCCATGTGGCTCCCAAACCAAATAGTCATATATACTCGATTCATACAATAAACTATATTTTTTCATCATTATCTAATAAATAGAATTTACGCAATAAAAAACCTCCGTGTAATTACGGAGGTCAATAAATTGGTGGAGATGACGGGGAACCGCCCCCCGTGTCCATAAACAGTTATCATTACCAGACTACACGTTTATATATTTTAAATTGTTAGAGGTCAATAATTAAAAATATCTAAAAATACTGCCTTTAAGATTTACTATATATTCAACCAAATACATAAATCAAATATTTGATATAGTCCGATGGTTTACACCCAATACAATTATCAGACATCGTTGTACTGAATGTGCAACAACTTAGGCTGCAATGGCTACTACTTCATCATAAGAGAAGTCATAGCTAACTACGTTTTCTTTAGCAGTTATGTTTTGATAGACGTTTAAAGAGGCCAACTATCATCCTCTACGTGCCTAATAATGGATACATATCTATGTCGAATCTATACATCCCCATTAAATTTTAAAAGATCTGTAAAAGTGGAGCGGGTAGAGAAAATCGAATTCTCACATCAACTTTGGCAAAGTTGCAGGCTACCACTACATCATACCCGCGCTCTGAACATTAATATATAGTTGATTTTTTAGAAATACAATTTTTTAATTCACAAATTACATTTTCTTCAAGACCATATATCAATTTTATATTATTTTCAGAAATAACTCTTGATATTTTGTCTCTGTCTTTTTCAAGTTTATATTTGTTTTTTGGATCTAAATACAAATTGTGTTCAGGTAAATAAAAATCGGGATAATATCTTCTTTTTCTCCCATCAACATCAGTCCATATAAAATTAATTTTTCTATCTCGTATCCATTTAATATTATTAATATCTAACCATTTTGCAATATTAACTTCCCAGCTTGAATCCATCCAAATATTATTATATTTATATTTTTTAAAGTTAGTCTCACCACCACAATTAGGATTTTTGGTTGAATTAACTGATATTAATTTTCTAAAACATTTTTCCGAACAAGTTTTTTTATTCCATTTATATTGGAATTTATTCAAACAAATCAAACATTCCGAATATTTTTTTACTTTAATATTTTTATTATAATTTTTTAATGAGGTTGAAATTATTTGTGGATTTACAAACGACTGAGCATACTTCTTTGCACATAATTTATTACAACATTTTTTATATCGTTTATGTGTTGTAGATACAAATTTAGATTTACAATACAAACATTCTCTTTCAATATTAGAATGTTTTATACGAGCATTCGATGTATATTTTCCACAACATTTAGAAGAACAATAAAAATTATTATTTCCATTTCTTAATTGTCTATCATACTCGTTTTTATTCTTTAAGAATTCAATATTACATCCGTTACACTTTATTTTTAATGTATTCATACTAATAAATAGAAGTGTGGAGTCAAAAACGACTAGATACTCAAATTAAGTTTGGTGGAGTATGGGCGAGTTGAACGCCAATATTTAACTTGCTTGCAAAGCAAGTGCTACACCCGTGTAGCCACATACCCCGATTAAATTGTTGACATCGTTTGATGTAATTAACATACACCAATATATAGTGTACGTCAAATAAAAACGTTCACAAACCGTGCTATTATACGCTAAAAAGCAATGCGGCACATGCGCCCAAACCCTTAAGGAATCCTCCAATCGGGTGTTTGTGAAATTGGATGACCATGACTTGCGA
>Ga0172372_10007096_pt1 | contig 15119 bp, 13 predicted proteins | sample LakKiv5m_2_FD_114544 | JGI IMG/M metagenome (GOLD analysis project Ga0172372, IMG submission 114544) | Freshwater microbial communities from Kabuno Bay, South-Kivu, Congo - kab_092012_9.5m | ecosystem: Environmental > Aquatic > Freshwater > Lake | place: Democratic Republic of the Congo...
TTCGACCACATCGGCGAGCGCGCCCACCACGATTAGCGACGGCTCAGCCGCCTGCGCCACCGGCATCTGCGGCACCAGCGCCGCGAGGCAGGCGTCTTCCCCCTGGGTGAAGGTGGTTTCGATGCCGCTGCCCGAATAACTCAGGACGCGTACCGACGGCGCACGCTGCATATCGAGGCGCTCGGCAGCGCGCGCCAGGTCTAGCTTGATGACCTCGGACGGGCATGAGCCGACGAGGAACAGGAGGCGAATATCGGGCCGGCGATCGAGCAACTGGCCCACCACACGATCGAGTTCCTCATTGGCATCGACCAGGCCGGCGAGATCGCGGTCATCGATGATGGCCGTGGCAAAACGCGGCTCGGCAAAAATCATGACGCCGGCGGCCGACTGCAGCAGGTGCGCGCAGGTGCGCGAGCCCACCACCAGAAAGAACGCATCCTGGATTTTTCGATGCAGCCAGATGATGCCGGTGAGGCCGCAAAACACCTCGCGCTGACCGCGCTCGCGCAGCACCTCGGGCTCAGGGCGCGCGCAGCCTTCTGCAGAAACCGGAGAAATCGGAATTCTTGCGTTCATGCTGAACGCTCCTGGCGGGCTCGACGCAGCTTGTACAGAAACTGGCCGGCGTTGATGACATAGGTGGCATAGGCGGCCAGCGCAAGCAGCATCTGACTGCGCGCATCGAGCAGGCTGTCGCCTGCAAACCACGCCACCAGGCAAGCCGTATGGAGGGCAATCACCAGCATGCTGAAGACGTCCTCCCAGAAAAACGAGGGAGCGAACAGGTATTGCCCGAACACCACCTTCTCCCAGATCGCGCCCGTCACCATGATCAGATAGAGGACCAGCGTTTTCGCGACCACAGAGGCGGCCGCCATCGCCCAACCGTCGCCGGTGGCGAGATAGCGAAGAATCAGGCCCAGGCTCGCCAGGAACACGAGGAACTGGAGCGGGGCGAGCAACCCCTGCACCAGCGTCCAGCGGGTGGCGTCGCGGCGTGCGCGTTCTTCCGGCGTGTAGACCGGGCGCAGCACAGCGTTCTCGCCGGCTGGCTGAATGACCCCGGTCATCGCTCGCGACATCGTCTCCCCTCTGGCAGGCATGGGCACGCCGGTCATCCGGAACGCCTATCCAGCCGACTCTAGGACCGACCCGAAAAAATGTCAACTTTCATTTACGTCCATCATGATTGACAATCTCGTTTCCGCGGCCCATGATTGCTGTCCAAGACAGTGGGAGACAGGTGTTGAACACGGGGAGACTCTTGTGAGGATGCCGTTACTCGGCGATTCGCATGGCGCTAGACACAGCGCCCGGAATCGGCAACAGTTGACGGTAGATAGGGGCAAAGTCGGATGGCACTCGCCGGTCCGATCGCTTGTTCCCGAGGAGGTCCCCATGAAGTCAGGGCAGTCCGGCCATTCGGATCAGCCCGGCCCGCCCCTGCTGGAACTGCTTCTGACCGAGGTGGTTCCGCGACTGACCCGTCTCGCGTGCGGTCCCGGACCCGCCCTATCCAGCGACCGGAGCGCCTGGCCGGGCAGACCGGTGGCCTCGATGAATCTCGGCGACGGCCCGCCTCAGGTGGGACCGCTACTCGTCCATGCGCTGGAGCTTGCAGAGTTCTGCGAGCATGGCCGAGTGGACGCCGCGACCGGGCTCATTGAACGGTTACGGGAAAGCGGCGTGCCGATCGAGGCTGTGTTTCTTCAGGTGATTCAGCCAGCCGCCCAGCATCTGGGCCAGGGCTGGAGCGATGACCGCCTGAGCTTCACCGATGTCACCATCGCGCTGGGCCATCTGCAGCAGCTCTTTGCGAGCCTGCTCGACGATTTTCAGGTGGCGGCAACCGACGCGATCAACGCCAGCCAGGACGGCAACCCGCCGTCGGCGTTTTTCTGCATCGTGCCGGGCGCCACCCACCGCCTGGGTGTGCAAATGGTGAAGGCGTTTTTTGCCAGGGCTGGGTGGCGCACCCGGCTGGGCCACGGCGATGAGGCCACGCTCATCAGCCAGATCACCGCCATGCGACCCGCGCTGATTGGGCTATCACTCAACTCGGAAACAGACCTGCGTTCAGCCGGAGCCCTAATACTCCGCGTCCGCAATGCATGCCGGAGTTTTCGTCCCTCAATCATGGTGGGCGGCGCAGCCGTCCCGTTCTTTCCCAGGCTTGTCGAGCGTTTGGATGCAGACATCGTTTCAGGTGACGCCACTGACGCGCTCGATCGGGCGACCCGGCTGCTGACGGAGCATTCGCTTGGGATACGCTGACGAATCCCGCGGCAAACTCGCCGCGCTTGACGCAGAAGCCAGCGCAGCGCTGGTCCAGGCTGCGTCCGACATCGCCCTGGTGCTCGACCCCAATGGCGTGATTTCCAGCGTCTCCATGGGCACCGATGATTGGCCCACCCAGGACATTCAGCACTGGGCCGGTCAGGCCTGGTCGCAGGTGGTGACGAGCGAAAGCCGGCCCAAGGTCGATGAACTGCTTCGCGAGGCGGGAGCCGGCCGGCGCACCTCGCGCTGGCGCCACATCAATCACATTGATGCCGCTGGGCGAGACATCCCCATCCTGTTCTCGCTCATCCGGGTGGGTGACTCCGGACAGATGGTGGCAGTGGGCCGTGACCTTCGCGTGGTGGCGTCGCTGCAGGCCCGCCTGCTGGAAGCCCAGCAGCGGATGGAAACCGACTACCTGCGGCTGCGCCGAATCGAGAATCAGCACCGGCAACTGCTTGATGTCATCCGCGACCCCATCCTGATCGTGCACCCCGATGAGCACACAGTGGTGGAGGCCAACCGCGCCGCCTCGCTTTATTTCGGACTCGAGCGCGAGGCCCTCGCATCGCGCACCATCGACAGCTTCCTCGGCCCCAAGGCCACCGCCGCCTTCCGGGTCACGGTCGAGCAGGTCATTGGCTCCGGCCGGCCCGCGGAACTCACCCTCAAATTCGGGCACGACAAAAAGCCCGCGCACCTGTTCATCTCCAGCCTGCGGCAGGAAGAGGACACCATGGTGCTGCTGAGGCTTGAGCCTGAGTCTCGGCTCGCCTTCACCGGCGAGGACGCCTCCATTCTCGAAGCCATCCGTCAGTTCAGCGACGGCGTGGTGCTTACCGACGCCAAGGGCCTCATCCAGAGTGCGAATCCGGCCTTCGTCGAAATGATCCAGATGGCGCATGCCGGCCAGATCATCGGCGAACCGCTCAATCGCTGGCTGGGCCGCTCGAACACCGACCTCGCCGTGCTCATCAACAGTCTCGCTCAGGGCGGCACCATCCGGCTGTTCGCCACCCGGCTGGTGGGAAGTGGCGGCATCCCTGTTCCGGTCGAAATTTCCGGGGTGGCGGTGGCAACCGAGAGCGACCCCTATCTTGCCTTTGTCGTCCGCGACACGGGCAGACGGCTGGGTGCGCAGGACGAAACCACAACGGTGACCCGCTCCAGCAGCGATCTCGCCGCGCTGGTGGGTCGAATGCCGCTGAAGGACATCGTCGGTGAAACCGTCGACCTGATCGAGCGGCTTTGTATCGAGGCCGCCCTCAAGATCACGCGCAACAACCGCGCCTCGGCGGCCGACATGCTGGGCCTGTCACGCCAAAGCCTTTACGTGAAGCTTCGCCGATACGGGATCGAAGGTCCCGACCCCGACGACAGCGGTGCCTGAGGCAAGCGCGGCGGCGGCTTCCGGCCAGCGGGCCGGGGCGGGCGATAACCCGGCGGCAAGCAGCGTCGCACTGATGCTGGCGGTCTGGCGACCCGCCTACGCCGCCTGGGGCCTCTCGCAGCTGATACGAGGCCCACTCACCTCCCCTCCCACCCCAGCCATGCGTTGGCGCAAGGTTCTGGGTAGCGGCCACAACGGCGGCTTTGGGCTGCGCCCAGCCTGGAATCGACTCGGCCTTTTCTGTGCGTTCGATGATGCCGATTCCGCCCGAGACTGGCTGGCCTGCTCCGACGAGGTCACCCGCTGGCAGGACCGAGCCGAGCATTGGCTCACGGTGCTGCTCGAGCCGCTCGCGAGCCGGGGCAGTTGGTCCGGTCACTCGCTTTCAGTGGCCCAGCACACCGATCCGGCCTCACCCCCCGACGCCCTGGTGGCCTCGCTCACCCGGGCCTCGATCCGGCCCCGTCTCGCGCGCCGGTTCTGGTCGCTCTCGCCTGCGGCCGAGGCCTCGCTCAGCCAGGCGCCCGGCTGCCTGCTCGCGGTCGGACTGGGCGAGGCACCCCTGTTGCGACAGGCCACTTTCAGCCTCTGGCACGACCAGTCCTCGATGGATGCGTACGCGCGAGACGGTGCCCATCTGGAGGCGATCAGGCAGGCCTACTCGCAGGGGTTTTTTTCCGAATCCATGTTCACCCGCTTTCGCGTGCTTGAGGTGAGCGGTCACTGGCCGCAGGCACGTGGCGAACTCGCCCTGCGACAGGATCACCGCAGCCATCACCAGGCCGGGTCACACCACGGCAGCACGGCATGAGCACCCGCCGCGTGATCGTGATCGGGGCAGGTGCGGGCGGGCTCGCGGCGGCCTGCGATCTCGCGCGCCAGGGCGTGGCCGTGACGCTTTTTGAGCGAGCGCCAGTCACCGGCGGCAAAATCCATCAGCGTCAGGTGGGACCCGCGCGAATCGATTCGGGTCCCACAGTTCTCACCATGCGCTGGGTCTTCGACCAGCTGCTTGCGGATTGCGGCGAGCGCTTCGAGGACGGCACGCTGACACTGCGCCCGCTGCCGGTGATTGCGCGACATGCCTGGTCGGCGGGCGAGCAACTCGACCTGCACGCGAGCGCTGACGCGTCAGCCGATGCAATCGGCAGATTTGCGGGGGCGGCCGAGGCCGCACGGTTCCTCGCCTTTTGTGATGAAACGCGACGGCTGTATCACGCGCTCGAGCACGCCTACATCCGTGCCGAACGGCCGACACTTGCCTCGATGACTCAGGATCTGGGCGCGCGCGGGCTCGCACTGCTGGCAGGTCTCGGGCCCTTCGCAAGCCTGTGGCGAAGCCTGGCGCGGCACTTTCACGATCCGCGCCTGCGCCAGTTGTTTGCGCGCTACGCCACCTATTGCGGCGGCTCGCCCTGGGCAGCGCCCGCCACGCTCGCCTTGATCGCCTATGTTGAGCTGCGGGGCGTGTGGGCGGCCGACGGCGGCATGCAGGCGGTTGCCACACGAATCGAGCGCACCGCCCGCCGGCTGGGAGTGGACATCCGACTCGGCTGTGGCGTTCGTTCCATAGACCTGCGCGGTGGGCGGGCCTGCGGCGTCACCCTGGACGATGGCGATGCCATCGCAGCCGATGCAGTGGTGTTCAACGGCGACGCTCAGGCGCTTTCCAGCGGTCTCCTGGACGCAGGCGTGAAAAGTGCGGTTCGAACCGAAAGCGTGGCGCAACGCTCCCTGTCGGCGCTCACGTTTGCGATTCATGGCGAGGCCACAGGGTTTGACCTCGGCTATCACAACGTTTTTTTTCAACCCGACTACGTCACCGAGTTCGACGATGTATTCGGACAGGGGCGGCTACCGAGGCAGCCCACGCTTTATCTGTGTGCGCAGGACCGCGCAGGCGACAAGACCCCGTCGTCCGGACAGCCCGAGCGCCTTTTCTGCCTCATCAACGCGCCCGCCCGCGGCGACCGGTCTGCGCCTGCAGCCGAGGAGATCGAGCAATGTCGAACCGCCGCCTTTTCCCATCTGCAGCGCTGTGGCCTCACGATCCGTGCGGCGCCCGAGGCGCAGGTCTGCACGACACCGCAGCAGTTCCACCGGCGCTTTCCGGCAAGCGGGGGCGCGCTCTACGGCATGGCCCCGCACGGCTGGATGTCCTCCTTTCGCAGACCCTCGGCCACCACCGCGATCCCGGGACTGTTCCTGGCGGGGGGCAGCGCACATCCGGGGGCGGGCGTGCCGATGGCCACGCTCTCGGGGCGGCTCGCGGCCGCAACCCTGATGGCACACCTCGATTCGACCAGGCGGTCGGCTCGGGTGCGTATCTCTGGTGGTATGTCGACGGCCTGAGCGATTGCGGCCAACATGCCATCACGCTGATCGCCTTTGTCGGAAGCGTGTTTTCGCCCTACTACGCCTGGGCGCGCGAGCGCGCCGCACGCGCAGGCACACCGGTTGATCCGGAGAATTACTGTGCGATCAATGTGGCGCTCTACACGCCTGGCCGAAAGCGCTGGACCATGACCGAGCGCAGCCGCGCAAGCGTCGAGCGAAGCGCGCGCACGTTCCGGGTCGGCCCCAGCGCGCTCGAGTGGACGGGCTCCGAGCTGGTGGTGAGAATCGACGAGCGATCGGCGCCGATTCCGCTCGCGGTGCGCGGAACGGTGCGCCTCAGCGCCCCGCGCTGGTTCGACTGGCAGCTTCCGCTCGACCCCTCAGGACGCCATCGCTGGGGACCGCTCGCACCGGCCGGGCGGATCTCGGTTGACTTCGACTCACCCGGCATCCAGTGGCAGGGCCATGGCTATCTGGATTCCAACGAAGGCGATGAACCGATCGAATCACGCTACGACGAGTGGGACTGGTCGCGGGCAACGCTCGAAGACGGATCGTCAGCGGTGGTCTATGACCTGCGCACGCGAGATGGCCGCGAGCACCTCATCGCCCGCCAGTTCCGGCCCGATGGCCAGGTGACCGACTTCGACCCCGGACCGCGTCACGCCCTCGCGCGGACCGGCTGGCGGATCGGCCGGTCGATTCGCTCCGAGCAGGCCGGGCCCGCGCCCCGAATCACCCGCACGCTCGAGGACACGCCGTTTTATGTACGTTCGCTTGCCGAATCCACGGTCGACGGTCGGCAGGTGGTGTCGGTGCACGAAACCTTGAACGGGCCCCGCCTTCGGTCAGCGATGGTCCGAGTGATGCTGCCCTGGCGGATGCCACGCTTCGGTTGAGCGCTCGCGCTCGGCCACTGTCACCATCAGATTCATCATCCACGCGGCTTTTTCTGCGACATTGCGCGGCGGCAGATCGCCGATGGCAGAGCGAGCCGCCTCCACCAGAAAGCGGATTGCCTCGAGCGGCACATGGCCGCGGGGCCGGCGGGGCGCTGACAGCGCACACGGCAGGCTCTGCGCCACGCGGGCGAGCTTTCGACGACCGCTCACCACCGCACGGCGATTCACCGAATCAAGCCGCGCCTTGCGAATTTCCAAACCGATGTCGGAATAAATCAGGCGCGCCGCCAGAATGGCCGGGCGGCAGCCACGGGGCAGGTTCCAGAGGCCCTCTTCGGCTCGACGATAGAGCGCATCGGCCTCATTAAGCAGTCGCTCGACCAGGCGTCCAATCGCAGCTGAGAACCGCGGGTCGAGAAGCCAGACCTCCGGATCCAGCCCCTCCTCGCGCACCCAATCGAGTGGCAGATAAATGCGTCCCATGCGCGCGTCTTCACCCACATCACGGGCGATGTTGGTGAGCTGCATCGCAACGCCCAGTTCGCAGGCGCGCGCCAGTGCCCGCTCGTCGCGCACTTCCATCACCAGCGCCATCATGGCCCCGACCGTGCCGGCCACCCGCGCGCAGTAATCGAGCAGTTCGTCAAAGGTGCGATAACGACGACCCTGCGCGTCCCACTGAAAGCCTTCGAGCAGCGCAAGCGGAATGCGCCGTGGCAGACGATATCGATGCACCACATGCGCAAACGCCTGATCGGCCGCGATGGCATGGGGCGTACCGGCGTAAACCGCATCAAGCCTGCGATGAAGCGCAGCAAGCGTGTCGGGGCTTGCACCACTGCCATCGACCTCGTCGTCAGCCACTCGGCAGAACGCATAGAGCGAGACCGCTGCATCGCGATAGCGCGGGGGCAGCAGCCGCGACGCTGCAAAAAAAGACTTCGATCCATGTCGCATCAGTTCCACGCAATCGGGCGCGGGTGCGGCGAGCAGACGCTCGATTGCGGGGCTCGAAACCATGTTCATCGGGCGGCCTGCATGCTTGCCACCGTGGCGGCTGGTGGAATGATGGAGTCGAGGACCTTGGCCGAGGTGAGCACGCCTGGAATGCCAGCACCGGGATGCGTGCTGGCGCCCACCAGATACAGGTCTCGGATATCTTCGCTGCGGTTATGCGGTCGGAACCAGGCGCTTTGCAGCAGCCGCGGCTCCATGCCGAAGGCCGCGCCCTTGAAGGCGAGATAGCGGCTCTCGAAGTCAGCTGGTGTGAGCAGCCGCTCGGTACAGATCGACTCTGACAGGCCAGGCAGCACCGTGCTGCCCAGCATCTGCGCGATGCGCTGCCGATACGGCCCGGCACGGCTTGCCCAATCGATACCCGCATCGAGATGCGGGACCGGCGATAGCACATAAAAGGTGTCACATCCCTGGGGAGCGAGCGACGGATCGGTGGCGGTGGGTCGATGCAGGTAGAGGCTGAAGTCATCGGCCAGGACCTTGCGATCGAAGATGTCGCCCAGCAGCTCGCGATAGCGCGGGCCCAGAAGAATCATGTGGTGCGGCACATCGGGGTAGAGCCTGCGCGTGCCGAAATACCAGACGAAGAGGCCCATTGAATAGGCTGCGCGCTCCACCTTGCGGTCATGCCACACGCGGCGCGGTTCGGCCTTCAGCAAATGCTTGTAGGTCCATGCGGTGTCGGCGTTGGAGACCACGATGTCGGCATCGATCCGCTCACCGCCCGCCAGAATGACCCCGCGCGCACGCTGATCCACCACGCGGATGCGCGCCACATCGGCGCCCAGGCGAATCTCGCCCCCCAATTCGCCGATCAGCTTCGCCATGCCTCTTACGATTGCACCGGTACCCCCCATGGCGGAGTGCACGCCGTGAATACGTTCCAGCGACGGAATGAGGCTGTAGACGCTGGTGACCGACATGGGATTGCCACCGATCAGAAGCGGATGAAAACTGAATACCTGGCGAAGTTTTTCGCTTTTGAAATGGCGCGCGGCCAGCTGGTAGATGCTGCGCCAGGCACGCATGCGCACCATGGCAGGCAGCGCTGCAAACAGATCGCCCAGCGACTCGAAAGCCACGGTGCCCAGTCCCTCATAGCCCAGCCTGAAGCAGCGGTCGGCCTCGGCCATGAACCCATGCAGGCCGTTGACATCCTCGGGGCTCAGTCGCCTGACCTCTTCGATCATCGCCTGGGGATCGCGCTGATAGTCGAAGTGCGTGCCATCATCAAATCGAATCCGGTAGCACGGATTCATGGCCCGCAGTTCCACATCATCGGCAAACCTGCGCCCCGCCAGCGCCCAGAGTTCCTCGAGAAGAAAGGGGGCGGTCACGATGGTGGGACCCGCATCGAAGGTGAAGCCATCCTGCGTGAACACGCTCGCCCGTCCTCCGGGCTGATCGAGCCGCTCGAGCACCGTCACCCGATAGCCCTTGCAGAGCATGCGAATGGCGCAGGCGAGACCGCCAAAGCCACTGCCAATGATGACCACGCGGGGGGCGCCTGACGAAGCGGGCGCGCGCCCCGGTACGGCACGCGCAGCAGCGCGGCGCGCGTTGGCAGGCGCGTCCCCCGACAAGGGCGCGGCGACCGGGGCCCCGGCGGGACCGGCGAGCGGCAAAGCGTCAGACGCAGATTGAAGCATCGGCGGTTGTCGCCTCCTAGCGACGGATTCGGCGAGTCGCACCCAGGCAAATTGTCGGGGACGACGCCAGGATGTGTAAATAGCAATTGACGTTCGGTTTTGTCAAGCAGAGAATCCACGGATGTCTGTCCGTACCGTCCCCACCCTCTCGGCCTTCACCGAGCTGCTCAAGCCCATCACCTGGTTCCCGCCCATGTGGGCGTTTGCCTGTGGGGTGGTGGCTTCGGGTGCACAGCTCGCCACCCACTGGCCGCTCGCGCTCCTGGGCGTGCTGCTCGCGGGCCCCATGGTGTGTGCCACCAGCCAGGCGGTGAACGATTGGTTTGATCGACACGTCGACGCCATCAACGAGCCGCATCGCCCCATCCCGTCGGGCCGCATGCCCGGGCGCTGGGGGCTTTACGTCGCCATCGCCTGGACGGTGCTGTCACTGCTGGTGGCCACCGGGCTGGGCGTCTGGGGCTTTGCCGCCGCCGCGCTGGGACTGGTGCTCGCCTGGGCCTACAGCATGCCCCCCGTGCGACTCAAGCAGAACGGCTGGTGGGGCAACCTCGCGTGCGGCCTCTCCTATGAGGGGCTCGCCTGGATCACCGGCGCCGCAGTCATGGCCGGGGGCGCGGTGCCCGAGGCACGGTCGCTGCTGCTGGCGCTTCTCTACAGCATAGGCGCGCACGGAATCATGACGCTCAATGACTTCAAGGCAATCGAAGGCGATTCGCGCATGGGTATCCGGTCACTGCCGGTACAGCTCGGGCCCGGCCGGGCGGCGCGGGTCGCCTGCTGGGTGATGGCCGTCCCGCAGTTGATCGTGGTGATTCTGCTCACGCAGTGGGGAGCCCCGGTGGCGGCGGTATCGGTCGCTGCGCTGATTGCCGCGCAGGCAGTGCTGATGCGCCGCCTCATTGCTGCACCCATTCAGCAGGCGCTCTTCTACAGCGGCTTTGGCGTGCCGCTCTATGTCTCGGGAATGATGGTGAGCGCCTTTGCGCTCAGGGGTCTGGGCTGAGCCTCACGGCACGTATCCGTGCGGCCAACGCGATCAGGGGGAATCCATGAATCAGTCGCTCGAACCGGAACACGAATCCGACCTGCCTGCCAGCGCGCAGTTCGGCTGGCTGTCCATCGCCCGCCTCGGACTGATACAGGCCTGTCTCGGCGGTATCGTGGTGCTGGCCACCTCAACGCTCAACCGCATCATGGTGGTCGAGCTTGCGCTGCCCGCCGTGCTGCCCGGGCTGCTGGTCGCCATGCACTATGGGGTGCAGATTCTGCGGCCGCGCATGGGCTTCGGTTCCGATCGTTCAGGACGCTGCACACCCTGGATCCTGGGTGGCATGGCGGTGCTCGCCTGCGGCGGGCTGCTGGGCGCGGGAGCCGTGGTCACCATGAGCGACTCGCTCGCCTCCGGCATCGCCCTGTCGGTGCTCGCTTTCCTCATGATAGGCGTGGGCGTGAGCGCAAGCGGCACCTCGGTTCTGGTGCTGCTCGCCAAGCGGGTCACACCGCACCGCCGCGCGGGTGCCGCCACCCTGGTCTGGCTCATGATGATTGCAGGCTTTGCAGTCACCGCCGGTCTCGCGGGTCATCTGCTCGATCCCTACTCCGAGGCCCGCCTGCTCGCCGTTGCAGCCGGTGTCGCTGCCATTGCGCTGGTGCTCACCACGGTCATGCTGTTTCGGCTCGAGCGCCCGGCGAGCGCGATGGCGAGCGCAAACCCCAGCCAGGCAGACGCAACAGTCTCCGAGGGTTTTCGCGCCACCCTGACCAAGGTCTGGCGCGAACCTGCGGCCCGGCACTTCACGGTGTTCGTGTTCATCTCAATGCTTGCCTTCAGTGCTCAGGATCTGATCCTCGAGCCCTTCGCGGGCACCGTGTTTGGCTTCAGTCCAGGTGAAACCACCAAACTCTCGGGACTCCAGCATTCGGGCATTCTCTGCGGCATGCTGCTGGTCGCGCTGGCCGGCAGTGGTCGCATCTTCGGCCGCCGACTGGGGTCGCTGCGCTTCTGGACCGTGAGCGGCTGTATCGCCTCGGGCTTTGCGCTCGCCGGACTGGTGGCAGCGGGCGTGGCCGGACCCGGCTGGCCGCTGCGCGCCAATGTATTCCTGCTGGGCGCGGCCAACGGCGCCTTCTCCATTGCGGCCATCGCTTCCATGATGCGGCTCGCGGGCGAAGGCGAAGGCCGGCGCGAAGGCACGCGCATGGGCCTCTGGGGCGCCGCACAGGCGCTTGCCTTCGGCAGTGGCGGCCTGCTGGGTACCGTGCTCTCCGATCTTGCCCGTCTGGTGATTCAGGACACCGCGCTTGCCTATGCGCTGGTGTTTGGTCTCGAGGCGCTCCTCTTCATCGTGGCTGCGCGCCTCGCCAGCCAGATTCGCGAACCCGCCGTCAGCGGCGATACCCAGACCCCCTCGCCACAACCGCTCGCCCAGGGAGGCGCTCATGCGTGAAGACACCCTTTATGACGTCGTCGTGGTCGGCGGCGGCCCGGCCGGCGCCACCGCCGCCGATGATCTCGCTCGCGCCGGACGGCGCGTCCTGCTGCTCGATCGCGCGGGCCGGATCAAGCCCTGTGGCGGCGCAATCCCGCCGCGCGCCATCCGCGACTTCGATATCCCCGACAGCATGCTGGTGGCGCATGCCCGCTGCGCGCGCATGATTTCGCCCTCCGACCAGCGGGTCGACATTCCCATTGAGAACGGCTTTGTCGGACTGGTCGATCGCGACGCGTTTGATGAATGGCTGCGCTGTCGCGCAGCGCAGCATGGCGCTGACCGCATGATCGGCTCCTTCGACAGCCTGGACGGCCCCGATGCCAGTGGTGTCACCACCGTCCGCGTACAGAGCCGGGAAAGCGCAGGCGAGCGCGCCGAAACGCCCGTCAGTGTCCGTACCCGGCTCGTGATTGGTGCCGATGGCGCGAAATCGCGAGTCGCCGCACAAACGATTCCCGACTCCGACAAGGGCAAATTTGTTTTTGCTTATCACGAGATCGTGCGCGCCCCTGCGGTCGAAGAGCGCGCGGGCGTCGACTACGATCCGTCGCGTTGCGACGTCTATTACCGCGGCACGCTGTCTCCTGATTTCTATGGCTGGGTGTTCCCGCACGGCAAGTGCTTCTCGGTGGGAACGGGCAGCATGGACAAGGGTTTTTCGCTTCGGAGCGCAGTCGCCGAGCTTCGCCGCACCGCCGGACTCGACCGATTCGAGACACTTCGCCGGGAAGGCGCGCCCATTCCGCTCAAGCCGCTGCCACGCTGGGACAACGGACAGAACGTGGTGCTGGCGGGCGACGCTTCTGGCGTGGTGGCGCCCGCATCGGGTGAGGGCATTTATTACGCGATGCTGGGCGGCCGACTAGCAGCCGATGCCGCGTTGGCTGCGCTGAAAAGCGGGCGTGGTGCCGAGCTCGCCAGCGCCCGCAAGCGCTTCATGAAAGAGCACGGCCGCGTGTTCTTTGTATTGGGCCTGCTGCAACGGTTCTGGTATGGAAACGACAAGCGGCGCGAGCAGTTCGTGAAAATCTGCCGCGACCGTGATGTGCAGCAAATCACCTTCGATTCGTACATGAACAAGCGACTGGTTCGCCGGCGTCCGCTTGCACACGTGCGCATCTTCCTGAAAGATCTTGCGCATTTGTTCGGCATCGCGAAGGCATGACCCCCCAGCAGCAAGCGCCCTCGCCACCCGCTTCACAGCGTTCTTCACCCGCCCCGGCTCCACCGCTCGCAGGCGCCACCGAGGTGCGGCCTGCCCGCGGGCTCGGTATCGATTCGCTGGTTGCAGCGATTGCAGTGATCATCGTTGCCGGCACGGGTGGTGCGCTCACCCGGCTTGATGACTGGTACTTCGCGCTCAAGCAGCCCGCATTCAAGCCGCCCGACTGGGTGTTTGGACCCGCCTGGTCGCTACTCTTTTTTCTGATCGCCTGGGCGGCCGTGGTGGGCTGGCGCGCAGGCGCCCTGCGCGAGCCGTCGCCCCGCGGCCGCATGCTCACGCTGTTTGCGGTCAATGCGCTGGCCAACGTTGGCTGGAGCCTCCTCTACTTTTTTCTGCGCCGACCCGACTGGGCACTCGCCGAGGTGGTGATTCTGTGGGGCTCGATCGTGGCGCTCATCCTGCACTTCCGATCCTATGCACCCCGCGCAGCGCTTCTCCTCGTGCCCTATCTGCTCTGGGTAAGCTTTGCAGCCGTGCTGAATTTCGAAGCGGTCCGGCTCAATCCGTAGCGGCGTCTCGCCTGCTGCACAGCCAGCGCTGCCTCCTTGTCGAGGCTCATTACAATCGCCTCTTCCGTAACCCAGAAGGCAGGTGACACCCATGGCCGTGATCAACCCCGGCGCCGATGCCGAGCGCGCCTTCCAGGTAATGAAGCAGGGCGGTATCGCCATTCTTCCCAATGACGTCGGCTACTCGCTGATTGCCGCGCAAGGCCCGGCACTGCGCCGCATCTTCGACACCAAACGACGGGCACCCACCAAGCTGAACGCAATGCTGGGTAACGATGATCTGCACCGAGAACTTCATCGGGTGAGTGATCGCGGGCGCGCAATCGTGCAGGCCATCACTCAGGACTACGACCTGCCGCTGGGCCTGATTGCCCCGTGCCGTGCAGACCACCCGCTGCTTCGAAAACTCGATCCCGACACCTATGAGCGAAGCACCAAGGACGACACGCTCCTGATGCTGCTCAACTCGGGGCCGTTTCACGCCGCCATCACACGCGTGAGCCTGCGTGAAGAAACGCTGCTATTCGGGTCCTCGGCCAACCTGTCGCTGCATGGCACCAAATTCAGGGTGGAAGATATCGAACCCGAGATCCGGGCGATTGCCGATGTCACGATCGACTATGGCCTGATGAAGTACCACCCGTGGCAGGCCTCATCCACCCTGCTCGATTGCGAAACGCTGCAGGTGGTGCGCTTTGGAAGCTGCTATGAAAACATCCAGGATATTTTGAAGCGGCACTTCAATGTCACCCTGCCCGAGCGGCCTGCCGCCTGACCTCGTCTTTTCGCGAACAGAGAGCCCAGCATGAACGAGCACACCCCGTTTGATCCGATAGCCGATGGCCGACAGGTACACGACACGGTTGTCGCGGGCGGCATCGCAATTTTCAAGGCCGATGTCGGCTACGCCATCGTGGGACATACCGAACCGGCCATCCGTCGAATCTACGAGGCCAAGCAGCGCAGCTTCTCAAAGCCCTGCGGCATGTTCGGCTCCTATGACATGTTTCTCGAGGTGATCGACATTGACGCACGGGCGCGCGACTTCGTGCGCGCCGTGATCTTTGATCATCAACTACCCATTTCCATCGTGGCGCCATTCCGGGCCGATCACCCGCTGTTTCGAAGCGTCGCTCCGTTCGTGATCGCCAACGCATCCAAGGCAGGCACCATGGACGTGCTGATGAATGCGGGGCCCACTCACGACGAAATCGCGCGCCGTGCGCTCGAAACACTCAAGCCCGTATTTGGCTCGTCCGCCAATCGCTCACTCACCGGCAGCAAATTCCACTTCCGCGACGTAGAGCCCGAA
>Ga0172372_10007097_pt1 | contig 15117 bp, 11 predicted proteins | sample LakKiv5m_2_FD_114544 | JGI IMG/M metagenome (GOLD analysis project Ga0172372, IMG submission 114544) | Freshwater microbial communities from Kabuno Bay, South-Kivu, Congo - kab_092012_9.5m | ecosystem: Environmental > Aquatic > Freshwater > Lake | place: Democratic Republic of the Congo...
AGCTGCCGCTTTCTTCATGGACATGCTGTTCCCACAGAAACACTTCGGCCGCATCCGAATCGCGAAAGACGCGGACTTTGACGTTGTGAATGGTGCCGGCACTGGTGAACATGACCTCCATGTGCATTTCCTGCCCACTGTCAATAGTGGCGTCAGCGGCCGGCTCCAGGAAGGAAATGTCAACGTCATAGGGCTCATCGTGCATGTGGTCATGTTCGTCTTCCTTGCAGGCGCTCAGAAGAACAGCCACCGAAAGGGGCAGGAACAAGGCACCAAAGGCACGTGCAACAATAGAAGTACGCAGCAAACGGACGAATCCTGCCGCAGATTGAGCAAACATCATGGTAAAACGGTTGATCTTGGTTAGGGGAAGGGCCAGCGTACTGCGGGCTAATGCCCGTCGGTGTTCCGCGCGTATTCAGGGCTGTGACACCGATGATAGATCTGGCTCAAACTCAGAAAGTAGCGGCCATGCACGGAGGCGTGAGCCGGCATGGACCAAAGTGGTGCTTTGCAGAGGATACGCTCCAGCAAGCACGGACAACCAATCAGGCCTGAGGGGGCGGGGTGATCAAACCCGCGTAAGGAGGGGTATAGGGACCAGTTGAAACAGCCTCCAACCAAAAAAATACCGAGTTAACCAAAGTAACCTTCGCGGTCTGTGGACCATGTGGCGCTAACGACAAAATTTCGGTCTGTACCTGTGCACTTCCATCTGCATGGCTGTTTGCCGTTCGGCTCAACTCACTGTTGAGAAAGCACTTACCCTGGCAGGTGGAATCTTGCACCTCCCGGTTAACGCACCACTTGGCAGCAATAAAATCTTTGTTCAGCGCGTATTGCAAATAAGGAGCGAATGGCTGAAAGAAAGCCATGAAATAGATCACCGTAAGCGAGAAAAGCGCAATTCTCTGCAAAACGAAACGAAGGTCTAGGAGAAATGACTACGAACAAAGATACTCGGCATCTGCCGGTAAGGCAACGCTACGGCACAGATTCGGGATAAAAAGCGACTGAAACCGAACGCTAATCCATCAATACTAAGGGAACAGTCACTGATGATGGCCCATATACCGCAGAATCAAAGCCAATTGGCTCGCAGACCAGGAACTCGTTGACCGAAGAAAATCAGGCCAATATCAAACCAAGGGATCCTAGATCGAGGGCTCTGTCAAACGCTCCTGCTCCGGGTTGCTGGTCTGGCTTTCGGCCTGCGGAACGGGGTGTACCGCAGCGGATACAGCTTGTTCGGCTTGAAGAGGCGCTCCGATCGTCCCGGCAGCCTGATCAGTAACAACCAAGTCCTCGGAGGATTTCTGCCCGGCGCGAAGCTCCTGGCGTTCACTATTTGCCCAAACGGTGACAGAAGCCGTGAGGACAAGGTGAAAAAGAACAACCGTAATGCGAGACATGAGGTTATTTAATTAATCGTGGCTCAAAGGTAAAGGCTTATACGGGCAGGGAAAAGAAATGTGTCAGGGTGTTGACAAATAGTTATTGTACTTAATACACTAAGATTGTTGGAAAAAACCAAACAAAGCCCTAAATTCCCAATAGCTGGGCGAATACTTGTGATCATTTGAGAGGGCGAATACTGCCAAAAAATTCTGCAATCCCCCCATAAACAAAAAACTGTCCACTTTTTACCGCAAGTGATCATGGGTAAAAAGACAATCACTCCAATCTAAAAAGAAATTCTATCCTAGGTTTAAATAGATATTTATATACTTATTAACACAAATAAATTTATGTTCCAGATTGGTGCAACCCAAAAAGGTTGCCTGAGGGATCAACCAATGCCGCAACAATGACTCCCCGCTCCTTCCGTTCTGGCTCCATGCGCACTTTAGCGCCTGCCATTTTGGCTCGCGCTACCACCTCAAAAAGATTGGAAACCGTAAACCAAGGGGTGAAACCCGCACTTCCCCGCTGTCCTTTTTCCATGCTCTGCTCAAAACCCAGGTAAATAGTCCCCAATTGAAAACCTACATGGGTCCTATCCTCACGAGCCGGCTGACCCAATCCAAAGACATCCTGATAAAACTTGCTCAGCGATCGGATGTCCTCCGCATACAACACCAGATACTCGACACTGCATTTTTCCATGAAACCGGAAGTTAAGCGGGAGGAAACAAGTAAGGTGGCAAAAGACAAGTGGCTGCTCCTAAAAACTCCAGAGACAAGGCATGCCAAATTCTTAACACCGGAGTTTACTCCTGTAAATGAGGATGTTAAAAATTTGGCATAACGCAGTATATGGAGTTTTTAGGAGCAGCCAAGTAGAAAGACCCCTTACCGGACGCAATCAGATCTCAAATTTGTTGGTAATTTTAGCTTGGTCTTGCTTCCTTTCCTCCCGGAGCGGATAGCTATACCCGGGGCTGTAGCTCAGTTTGGCTAGAGCGCTAGAATCGCACTCTAGAGGTCGAGGGTTCGAGTCCCTTCAGCTCCACTTTTTTTGCTCAAAGCAGTTTTTGCCCGAGCGCAGGGTTATCTCGTTGAAAGCGCCTATTGCTTCACGAAACGCCCGTGTTGGGAGTTTCCCGCTGCATCATCGATGCGGACTAGGTACAGTCCTGGAGGCAATGAACTGATCTCCAAAGTATGGTTTGCCTCACCTAGGTCAAAGACCCCACGTTGCCGAATGCTCCCCTGCATGTCCTGGATCGACCAGCGGAGGGGATGCGCCCCAGGTTGCGGAAGATTGGTTACCTGCACCTGAGTAGTTGCCGGCGAGGGGTAGAGGCGCATGCCCATATCGGGTTCCTGATTGTCGAATCCATTGGGCTTTTCCAGAAAAACCGCAGAAAAGGTTACAGCATCAGCCTGCAGGGTATCCAAAAAGACAGGCTGAAGGGTGTCGCTGATCAGGTCATTGCGCTTCCAGTGGGAAAACGTGTAGCCTGCAGCTGCCACAGCATCGATGCTGATCGGGACGCCGTCAAAGTAAACCCCTGACCATGGATAGGTGGCCGGCTCCAAGGTGCTGATCCGGATGCTGCCTGCGTCGGCAGGCTCCGTGGAGAGCGTTACAGCCACTTGTCTGGGCAGGTCCAGGTTCTCCTGAATATGGTCGCGCACCTGCTCCCCCCGACAAACCAGTTCGCCCTGAAAGGTCAAATGGTTGTTGTAAAAATCAGTCATCTGACCGGGAACGTTGGCGGGGTCGCCCCAGCGCTGGAACTGGTTGGGCATCTCTCCCACCGTCTGTTCAAAGATGGCGTTTTCCAGCGCTACCAGCCGTTCGGGATGGTAAACGCTGTTCATTTGGTCGGCAAATCGGTTGATGAAGTAATTGCGGAATCGGTCGTTCTGCATACTTCGCAACCATATGTTTATATATGGATTGCCAGGATCCTGATACTGGAGGAATTCCATATGATCAAAATAACAATCGGTCCAGGAATTTGGCGCCAGCGCCAGTTCCAAATCGATGACGCAGAACCGCCAGGCACCGTCGGTGGCACTGGAACGATACAATTTTATGTTGTTCCAGGGCCAGTCCACATTGCCCATCCAGGATTCCGCGATGATGTAATCGCTGTAGTAATCTAAATCAATATAAGCGTCGGCTGCCGTCCAATAGCCTGTGTCAGCCGGATTAAGCGCCATAAACGCATCGTAAGATTCATAAAACGATTCAATGGATCCTTCGACGGCCCGCAACACAAAACCGTAAAATGCACTGACTGAAAGTAATTCTACGGTTTCGGGATCAGCGCCATCGGCCAATTGAAACATTTCGGTGTTGAACTTTTCCCGCAATTCATACAACCCGAAGTAGCCACCATTGATGTAAACCGAGATAGGCCTCCAAGCAGAATAGTAGTTATTCGTATTTTTACCCATCATCTTTACCTGCGCTGCGTCTTTGTAGGGCAAAACCTGGTATTGGTTGCTGCCGTTTCGCAGGTAAAAATCGCTGTAGAGGGTTCGCGTAGGCCGGTCAGGTATAACCCGGTGCAAGATCGGACCATCGCCCAGCACACCGTCGGCCATTTTAAGCCGAAAGGAACGCTGCGGCTGCCAGCGACTGCCGCCAAATCCGCCATCCATCCGAATGGCGGCGCGCTGGGAGAAAATCCTGGCCCGGGCATCGGTGGAATCATAGTATTCTACATGGGCATCGCGCAGCCAGTCTTCGGCCGGATTGTCAAATATGCCATCAGGTCCGTATAAGTTTTCATGGTCCGTTATGACCGACAGAACCGGGGTCAGGTGATTCAAGTTCAGAAAGTAGCTGCTGCTGCCCACCGGGCTGGGCAGCATTCCGGGCGAAAAGGCCCGCGCGCGCAACACAGCCGTTTGAAAGACAAAGATGGCGGTGCCGTCCCACAGGGAAGAACTCTCGGTGGGCTCGCTGCCGTCCAGCGTATAGCGGAGCGTGGCCGGCGGGTCATTGGGGTCGGTCAACGACACGGAAAAAGGCGCGTTATAAAATCCCCCTTCGACCGAAAACAAGGGGGCTAAGGCCTGGGTCGTATAAGGAAAAGACCCATTGTTGCTCGCGCCTGGTGTGGCCGGCAGAAAGGTTCGGATGGTCGGGGCTGCATCCGGAAAACGGCCGACGCTCGCGTCAGCGAGACCGGCTGCCGCGTCATCGGGGTCCACGTCCAGGCTGCTCAGCAGGGTACCGGTAGGCGAAAACAAATGCACCTTCTCGCCTTCGCTGTCAATTTTAAAGTTGGTGTGATACAGGAAGCCTGCCATCGGATAAAAATTGCCGTCGAGCTCGGCATCCAGCGCATGGCCCAGGTGAATGTCCAGCGAGGTGTAAACCACGGCATCCGTGGATTCTACCTCGAGCCCCAGGGCAAACAAGTTGCCGGCACTGAGGCCGGCTGCGGTCAATTCTGAAGCCTGGATAAGCATCTGATGGCGCGCCCCCCAGTACCAATTGCCGTAAGGTGCCGGATAATCGGTCGGCGAATTGAGCAAAGTGCCGGTGCCTATCACGGTGCTATTCAGGCGAAGGTTAGGGCGTTGGAAGGCAATGGAGCCGCTGGGATCGTAGCAGGCCGCATCACTCCCATCTTCAAACGTAAACTGTGTGGAAGCAAAGGGCGTGGCAGTCTGCCGATGCACCGAATTGGTGACGTAACCGGCACTGCTGTAGGCACAGAGGTTGATGAGCAGGTTAGAGCTGCCATCCCAGTTAAACGGGGTCGAGAAAGGATGGATGTTCCAACCGGTGGTCGGAGAAAAGTCGGATATGCTGGCCACATGGGTCATGGGCGATGTGGCATAGCGATCCTTGCCGCTGCAAAAAATGACCACGAACTGCCCTGGGGCAAGCACCAAAGGTGGAAGTGGCCACCGATCAGCGTCGGCTTCATCGTCGCTCAAGGCATAGCCCGTCAGATTGACCGCGCTGCTGCCAGCGTTGTACAACTCCACCCAATCCGGGTATTCATTCTCCTCATCGGCCAGGGTGCGGTAGTTCTTGTTGCTTCCTTCATTGAGGACAATTTGAGCGTGGAGGGGGGAAAAAATAAATGATATATAAACTAGTAATAAACTTAATTTCATAATCGAACGCTTTGATCAAAGCTACGGCGCAAGTGAATACCTTTCTAACGGTTAAAAAACCTGTTTCCCAGGGAAAGAGGCTTGCAGAACGCCAAGTTTGGGGGATTTTCGCAGAGTTCCAGCTCGTTGAAAACATCCCGGAAAACGCAAGACAGAAAACAAGTCCGCTTGGAGGACGCTTAAAGTCCTGGCCATTGTGCTGGGTTTTACCGCCGCAGGTGTGCTGTTTGGCGCTTTGCTGGCCCAAACATCCGTTTTGGACCGGGTTGTTGCTCGGCTTCCGTTTCGAACTGCTGGTGATCGGATACTTAGGCATTCGCCGCAGCGACGCTGGCCGAATTCTGGCCTACTGGAACAAGGACTGGGCACTTTTCGGAGGCGCAACCGCCACTGCTCCCCGTCCGGATAGCGTCAAGCTTCCCCAAAAAATGGCGCTTATTCTCCTCGCAGGCCCGTTGGCCTCTTTGATTTGGAAGGGATGTTGCTGGGGGTTCATGCATCATTTCCCCCGCTTCTGGGTCTTTGGCCTGCTGGTCAGCGGCCTGGTCTCCATCGCCTTGTTTCTGGCCACTACCCTCCCCGACCGCACCGGCGTGTTCTACACGGACCGCAAGCGTTTTCAGCGCCTGACGGGAGGTGGCAAAGAGCGGGAAATTGAGATGGCGCTTAGGGAGGTTTTGCGGCACGAACAAATGGGGCTGCCCATTCAATCGCTGGAGCGCGAAAAACTCCTGATGATTTGCGAAGACGAGGCCGCCATGTTCCGGTTTTTCGGCTATTCGCTGCTGCGGATGTAGGACCGGGATGACCCGGAGAAACGGAGCCAGTGGGAGGAACAGCTCGCCGTTATGAAACCGGAAATTCCGGCAAACATTGCCGCTATGATGGACAAGGAATGGGAAAAGCAAACTGAAATGGAACGCTCCTAAACCTTTTCGCACCGCCTGATGACCGCTCCTGGCCATAAAAAAACCCGCGACCAGGCGCGGGTTTTTGAAAAGCTTGTACCGAAGGTGGGACTCGAACCCACACAATGTTGCCATTACTGGATTTTGAATCCAGCGCGTCTACCGGTTCCGCCACTTCGGCAAGGGCTGTAACAAAAGAACAACTGAAGAGCACAATTAGCCGGCCTCGGCTGCAGGAGCAAATGCCGGACCGTTGCGGGAGCACAAAGATAAGACAAAGCTGGATTGTTGGGAAAGCCTGCCTGCCTCGAAATTTACCCACATGCCCGAAGCAAACGGCCGTTCAGGCTTATTCTTCTGTTCGCACGTAGCGGGGCGCCGGAAGGCCGCTGACCACCGCGGCGGAAAGGGCCGGGAAGGCGCGCGCCATGACTTCGTAAAGATCGTTGGTGTTGGAACGAACCATGACGGTGACGACGTCTGCCGCAAAAAGTTTCCCGCTGACGTCGTACAAACTGTAGTGAACGGAGATTTCGCGCACAAAATCGCCGGTAGCACGGTCAAGGCATTGGGCGTAGTTGGTGCGAATCTCCAATTGGTTAAGAAACACAAATAAATCTGTGCCGTAGCGGTCGTAGAAATACGTAAGCACGCCGGGATCGAGCAACTCCGCATGCATGATCCGACGACCCATAACGGGGCCGCGGAGTGCGCCTTCCTCAAAATATGGATCGGCCTGGTCGGATTCCGGCAGGGTTTCCTGCGGACCCCGGATGTCTTTCCAAAAACGGCGCAGCGCCTGGCCGGGACGCTCCTCTTCCTGCGGCTGCTCGGCCCTTTCTTCTGCTGCAGCCTTGGCTCCGAAAGGGGCCTGGTAGCGGTAACGGACGGCACCGTACAACCGCATCAGATCCAGATTCCGGTCAGGCATAGTATCTAATAATATTCTATGCGTACTATATAAATCCATGACGGACGCCGAGACATTTCCGTCAATGCCGTAGCGCAACGTCTGTTGCACCTGGGCCAGCGTCTTGTCATTTCGCTTGGCCAGCTCGTGATCGGCGTCGCTGAGGTAATACGTCATGTCGAAAGGGACGATCAGGGCCTTGCGGTATTCCGGCTGGTAAAAAACGGCGTTCGTGTCGCCTTCCAGTCCGGGGGAAGGACCTACTGTGCCTTGGGCAACACTGCGGTCAATGGCCAAGGCCAGGGCAGCCACAAGCACAGCCGGCCAAAGGATAGATCGGAAGGATTCGGCAAGGCCGCGAAAGGGCGGCATGATACTCATTTTCCGGAGAAGCGCTCTTGAACGATTTCCAGGATATCGCTGCCAAACGCAAAGACCATCAGGGCCAGGATAACCACCATGCCAAAGACCTGGGCCTTTTCCATGAAGGCGTCGGGCAATTTGCGGCCGATGATGGTCTCTATGAAGATAAACATGATGTGGCCGCCGTCGAGTGCAGGAATTGGAAGGATGTTCATAAACGCCAAAATCATGCTGAGGATTGCCGTGAGCCACCAGAATTTAGCCCAGTCCCAGGTTGGACCGTAAATGCGGGCAATGCCAATCGGGCTTTCAATAGACTTGGCAAAGGGCACATCCCCGGTAAAGATTTTGCCCATGGCCCTGGCGTTGAAATACAGCCAGTTCCAGGCGTCGCCGGCCCCGTAGCGAAGGGCACTGGATGCTGTATAGACGGTCGAATCCGTATGGAGAAGCACAATGTCTGGCACAAAGCCAATGCGTCCGGCGGTGTCCACCGCTGTTTGCACGGTGACCGTCTGGCCAGCCCGTTCCAATTGCAGCGTTACCGAGTCACCTTTGTTCGCCGAGAGAGTCTCTACCAACTGTCCGAAGGCGAAGAGCGGCTCGCCGTTAATGGCCGCAATGCGATCCCCTTGCTGAACCCCGGCCCTGGCGGCAGGACTCAGGTCTGGCCCGAGCAGCGAATCCACCAACACGTCGTTGCGCATTTCCAAAAACCCGGTCATGCCTTCGCGGACCCGGTCAAAATGCGTGGAAGGAATCTCAATGTTAACCAGTTGTCCGTCGCGATCAACCGTCATTTCGCCGCCGAAAAAGATCCGGAAATTGGCCATGTAGTCCTCGAAGCGATCGTAGCTTTTGCCGTTGACCGACACCAATTTATCGCCGGTTTGGAAGCCGTACTCGCGTGCGGTCTCATAGGCGTAAATGCCTTCTTTGTTGAACTCCGAGAGGGGGATGTAGGACTTCTGGTACTGGCCCAGGTAAAAGGCGTAGAGCGCTATCCCGAGAACAAAATTCATGACCACACCAGCCACCATCACGATAAACTTCTGCCAGTTGGGTTTGGAGCGAAACTCCCAGGGTTCGGGCTCTCGCTTGAGCTGTTCCTTGTCCAGACTCTCATCAATCATCCCGGCTATCTTGACGTAGCCCCCCAACGGGAACCAGCCGAGACCGTACTCGGTATCGCCGCGCTTAACACTGAAGAGTTTGTACCCGCCAAAGTCGAAAAAGACGAAGAACTTTTCGACCCGAATGCCAAAAGCCCGGGCGGCCAGAAAGTGGCCGAGTTCGTGGATAGTGACCAGGATGGAAAGGGCCAGGATCAATTGTCCGGCCATGATGAGCACTTGCAGAGGATTCATTCAGGTCGCGAAGTTGAGGAGTTGCCGGAGCGGCGGCTGGCCTGACGAAAGGCCGGTTTTGGTAGAATATGCGGGCAAAAATACGGTTTATTTCAGGTCTCCGGGGTGCCGACAATCCAACGCCCTGGTTAAGATCAGGTTAAAATCGGGTTAAAAGAGTTTTAAGAAGGAGCCTGCCATCAAGCCAGAAAGGGGCCGAGGGCATCGGCGATGTCGCGGTTGTTGGCCAACCGCGCCACTTTGTTCTGGCCGCCCAGTTTGCCCGCCGCCCGCTGGTAGTCGCGGAAACCGCCCGGACGCACGGGAAGGATGGTCAGGGGTTCCAAAATGGCTCCGGTAATCAGGTCCTTGTAATAGGTGTTCCGTTGCTGCATGGCTTCGTCCAACAGCTGGGCCGCCAGCTCCAGCGAGTCCGGCGGGCGGTTGAACTCCACGTACCATTCATGGCGCGGTTTCGCCGATCCATCGCCCATGCGCGGGGCCACGGTAAACTCCACGATGTCCAGACCGAGTTGCTCGCGCAGGGTCTGCATTGCCCCTTCCACCTCTTCGGCAATGACATGCTCGCCAAAGGCCGAGAGAAAATGGGCCGTCCGGCCCGTGACGACAATGCGCGCCGGCCGGAGCGACGTAAAGCGCACCGTATCGCCTAGCCTATAACCCCAAAGACCTGCGTTATTGTTGACAATCAGCGCGTACTGCACCCCTACCTCAACTTCTTCTACAGATAGCCTCGGAGCATCCGGCTCGTGGTAGCGGTCCATGGGAATGAATTCAAACCAGATGCCGGAAGCCACGTTGAGCAACAGCCCGTCCGCGTCCAGCCGATCCTGGAAGGCCATAAAACCCTCGGAGGCCGGGTAGGTTTCCAGCGTATCCACCGGTCCGCCGATCAAGTCCTGAAGCCTGGCCGCATAGGGTTTAAAGTTGACCCCGCCGTGCACAAAGAGCGAGAAATCGGGGAAGAGGTCGCGGATTGTGTCCACCTTGTTCAGGGCGAGCAACCTTTCGAAATACATAATGACCCAGGGCGGGATGCCGCTGATGAGGGTCATGCGTTCGCGGGCGGTCTCGCGGCAAATGGCGTCGATTTTTTCCTCCCAATCCACGATGCAATTGGTTTCGTAGGTGGGCATCCGGTTGCGCAACAGGTATGCGGGCACATGGTGGTAAACCAATCCCGATAAACGGCCCGTAGGAATGCCCCCCGTCCGGGTCAGCACCGGGCTGCCCTGCAGAAAGATCATTTTGCCGCCTACAAAGGCGCTTTTGCCCGTGGAGTGGATGTAACTGGTCAGCGCGGCCCTGGCCGTCCCGATGTGGTTGGGGATGGAGTCAGGGGTCAGCGGAATGTACTTAGTGCCGGAGGTAGTGCCGGAAGTTTTGGCGAAATAGGCCGGTTTCCCGGGCCACAGCACGTCTGGTTCACCGGTTTTAACCCGCTCTATCCAGGGTTTGAGCTGTTCGTAATCGCGCAGGGGAATGGCCTGGCGGAACCCCGCTGCATCAGTCACCTGGTCCAGGCGGTGTTCCTTTCCAAAATGGGTTTGGCTGCCTTTGTGCAGCAATTCCTGCAAAACCAGCCGCTGCGAAGCGCCCGGATCGGCACTCCAACGGCGGATGTTAGCGGCTTCCCAGGCGGCGAATGGCCTGGCCAAGAAGGATTTAAGGCTCAAAGGCAGAGGTTGAAAGGAAATTTAAGGCCGGGATAGGCTTTGGCTGCAAAGATTTTTAATTTTGTCGGGTTCCACCCACCTTGTCTTTGTTGGTCGAATTACAGCGGTTCTTTATCCGAATGTTAATTTAATGTTCGGTTTTGCCCGCTTTTTGCTAACAAGTCGTAAATTTGCACGTCCAATTAAAACTAGCCTTCCCCATGTACGTTATTGTTGAGATTGCCGGCCAACAGTTCAAGGTCGAAAAAGACCAGGAAATCTTCGTGCACCGGCTCGAAGGAGAGGAAGGCCAAAAGGTCGAATTCAGCGAGGTGCTGCTTAAGGCAGACGGTGCTGATATCACGGTAGGTACCCCTACCCTTTCTTCTTCCAAAGTTTCTGCAACCATCCTTGAACACCTCAAAGGCGACAAAGTCATTGTGTTCAAGAAAAAGCGCCGCAAAGGTTACCGCGTAAAGAACGGTCATCGCCAGGCTTTCACGCGCATCAAGATTGACGGCATTTCCTAATTCCATTTTTTACGACCCTTGCCGGTTGCAACCGGTTCAGACGATTATACGCCATGGCACACAAGAAAGGCGCAGGTTCTACCAAAAACGGACGCGATAGCGAAAGCAAACGCTTGGGCGTCAAGATTTACGGCGGCCAACTGGCCATTGCCGGCAACATCATTGTACGCCAGCGCGGCACGCAGTTCCACCCCGGCCTGAACGTAGGCCTGGGCAAAGACCACACCATTTTCGCCCTCACGGACGGCATTGTCGATTTCAAGCGCGGCCGCAAAGACCGCAACTTCATTTCGGTCCTGCCCTTCGTGGACGGCGAAGCAACCGTTGATGCTCCCGCCGCTCCGGTTGCTGCTGCTCCTGTGGCACCCGCTCCCGCGCCAAAGGCAGAAGTGCCCAAAGCGGCGGCTGCGCCTGAAGCAAATGCGCCTAATGCAGATGCTGACGAGGCCGCTGCTGACGACAGCGCGGAGTAATTGGCCATTTACCCAACATTTTCCAAGCCCTGCTCTCCGGAGCGGGGCTTTGTTTTTGGCTGAGGCCAGATAGCAGATTGCAGGCAGCGGGCAGCGAGATGGCAGGCGGCGGCCCAATCAATCCTCAGCGAGCCAGTGCAACCTTCAGGCCCACTTTTCTGCCCTCGCGCTCCATAACCAGCGAATACAGCCCGACGGGTTGGTCGGAGAAATCCAGCGAAGCCGGTGGATTGCAGAGCCCCCGGGCCACCGCACGGCCGCTGAGGTCGAACAAATGGTAAGTCCAGTTGCCAAAAAGCGACGGATCATCCAGCCGAACCTGAAGGGGGCCTGAGGTAAGTGTAGGATATAAGGACATACCAACATCCTCGGGAGCATCCAATCCCTCATAGAGGCCATATGCTAAGAATACTTTGCCGTCCACCTGCCGACCGGGTCCCATTCCACCAATCAAAAACACGTCATCCAACTGAGTATCATCGCTTCCCCAACCATCTGTTGTCCGGTGAATGCCCACACCGCGGTAATCCATGCGGCCTTCCGGCAGTTGAATATCAAAATTGTATCCAACAGTGAACCCGTCGCAATCGCCTTCGATGTCTTTGCGATCGAGGGGTTCGACGTCGCCGCTCCCGTTGTAGGCGATTGCGTCAAAATTGTAGGTCACCGAAGATCCTCCGGTCAGCCAGAGAAGCTTTTCCCATCCATCATAGTTCAACAATGGAGCCGCCCGGTACCGGGCAGCCAGCGAATCCTCCACAAAAGACCAGGTAATCTGGGTGGGATCCGCGGGGTCAATTTCGCCGCAGCGGATGTAGGGGGCGATGGGGAAATTGACACCCATCCGGGCTCCTCCGGCATAAATGATTTTGTTGCCTGCAATGCCGCCAGCGGCCCCGAAAGCCCGGTACTGGGAGGTAGCAGGAACGGGGGTGCCCGCCTGCCAAGTGTTGGTTGCCGGGTTGTAAATCTGCACATTGGCCACATTGCTGGTGTTGCTCCAGCCGGTCACGACATAAATGAGCGAATCGCGGTACACCCCCTGCACATGGTCATCGATGGGAACAGGCACTGGAGCACCATCCGGGAGCCAGGTATTGGTCACGGGATCAAAAATGTGCACGCGGTTTGAACTAATTTCTGAACCATCCTCTAACACGTGATAACCTCCGATGAGGTAAATTTTTCCCTTAACGGTACTAGCCGCTGAAGCAATTTTGCCCAACGTATCGGGAATGGGAGGCAGGATGGTCCAGCCTGAGCCTGCGGGCCAATTCAGGCGAAAGGCGTCCTGGCGAATGCCGGACCACTGAAGCGAACTGTCAATTCCCCCGAACGAATAGGTAAAATACTCCCCGGCAACCTTGGCGCTGGTGACCGCATTGTTTGTGAGGGGAACAGGCATCTTTAATTCAGGCCTTTCCTGCCAATTGGCTACGTCATTCAAAAATTGGGCGGCCAGGTGGGACGAACCTTGCCAGATCAGGGCAAAAAACAAGACCAGCCTTAAGCCGGAAGCCTTATTGACCATCGCATCGTTTCTTTGCAAAGTCCTTTCGTTCGATTTCATGATGGCGTCGTTGAATGACACAAAAGGTTCAGCCCTGGTCCGCGTCGTATGATTAAAAATAAAGACATTTCCGCAGCATTTCAGTTGCTCGGCCAGCTCATGGAACTGCACGGCGAAAACGCGTTCAAAGCCAAGAGCTACGAGACGGCGGCCTTTCGCCTGAAAAAACTGGACGCTCCGCTGTTCCAGATGACGGAAGTGGAACGCGGGGCTATTCCTGGTATAGGCGCTGCCATTCAGGCTAAAATAGCGGAGCTGCTGGATCGCGGAAGCATGACAGCGCTGGATGAACTGCTCGCGAAGACCCCTCCCGGGGTGGTGTACATGCTCCGCATCAAGGGCCTGGGTGCCAAGAAAGTTGGGGCCATCTGGCGGGAACTGGACGTGGAAAGCCTGGGGGAATTGCTGTATGCCTGTCGCGAAAACCGTCTGGCCATGCTCAAAGGTTTTGGTGAGAAAACCCAGGCGCAGGTGATCGAGAACATCGAATTTCTGCAAAGCCAAAGCGGCCTTTACCACTACGCTACCCTGGAGGAAAGCGCCCAAAAACTGCTGAGCGCCCTGCGGGCTTTGTGCCAGCGGGCCGAAGAAACCGGGGCCTTGCGCCGGCGGGACATCGTGCTTGACCAGCTGGAGTTTGTGGCGGTTACCGACAACGGCAACCCCGAAGCGGTGAGCGATCTGCCCGGATTCCTGCAACAAAACGGTATGGTCGAAGACCTGACCATAAGTAAAGAAATGTTATGGATTGGCGGGCAAGGCGGGCGCGAGATAGACGTGCAGCGTATCCAGGCCAATACGTCGAACGGCGTCCCGCTCCGCGTGCTGGTGACCCGGGAGGAAGATGCCGATGCCGTCTGGTTTCAGACGAGCGGCAGCGAAGCGCACCACCAGGCCCTTCCCCCGAAAATGGATCACTTTGCGGGAGACGAAACGGCCATTTACGCCAGCGCTGGCCTGGCCTGGATTGCCCCGGAACGGAGAGAAGGGTTGGACGAGGTCGGGCAGGCGGCAGCGGGACCGATGCCGCCACTGCTGGAAGAGAACGACCTCCGCGGGGCCGTGCACAACCACAGCACCTGGAGCGACGGCGGCGCCAGCATAGAAGCCATGGCGCGCGAATGCATGCGCCTGGGGCTGGAATACCTGGTCATGAGCGACCACAGCCGCACGGCCGTGTACGCGGGTGGGTTGAGCATCGAGCGCGTAGAGGCGCAAGCACGGGAAATTGACGTGCTCAACGCCAAACTGGCGCCCTTCCGGATTTTCAAATCCATAGAATCAGATATCCTGAGCGACGGCAGCCTGGACTACCCGGATGAGGTCCTGGCGGGTTTTGATCTGGTCATCGCGTCAGTGCACAGCGGGTTGAAGATGGACGAATCGCGCGCGACGGAGCGGCTGCTCAGGGCCGTCGCCAATCCCTACACCACCATTTTGGGACACCCCACCGGACGCCTGCTCCTCTCCCGCCCCGGTTACCCGTTGGATCATGAACGCATCATCCGCGCCTGTGCCGAGCACGGCGTGGTACTGGAGCTCAACGCCAATCCCTGGCGCCTGGATGTGGACTGGCGCTGGATTCCGCTGGCTCGGAAGGAAGGCGTGCTGATCTCCATCAACCCCGACGCCCATGCCCTGAGCGGGATCGCCGACATGCATTTTGGCGTGCTGGCCGCGCGCAAAGGCGGGCTGACCGCTGCGGGTACCTTTAACGCGATGTCCCTGGCTGAGATGGAGGCCTGGCTCGCCCGGCGAAAAGCGACAAGACCAGAAGCTACGGAACCAAGAGCATCGGAACCAAAAGCCACG
>Ga0172372_10007098_pt1 | contig 15116 bp, 7 predicted proteins | sample LakKiv5m_2_FD_114544 | JGI IMG/M metagenome (GOLD analysis project Ga0172372, IMG submission 114544) | Freshwater microbial communities from Kabuno Bay, South-Kivu, Congo - kab_092012_9.5m | ecosystem: Environmental > Aquatic > Freshwater > Lake | place: Democratic Republic of the Congo...
GAATGCCAGCACCTGCCAGCCGATTGCCAGATTGACCAGGCTGTTTTCATATTGAGGAAACCAGTGAATACCCGCCCGGATGGTCAGCAGAAAAATAACGGGCTGCACCAGGGTTGGCAACACCAGCAGACTGACGACCTCTATAGTCCAGTCGTTCTTTGTCCTTTTGTCGTGCAGGTACAATCCGCCTGCTGCTTCCAGTACGCCAAGTACAAGCAGCAGTGCCGCGGGAATCAGTTTACTGAGCAGTTCAGGTTGCATTGGCAGTCTGTTTATCGGATGAGTGTTACGTTGCCCACTCTTCGGAAGCGGTCGCCGGAACATTCCAGTTCAATAATATAGATGTAAACATCGGAAACTGCCGGTTTCCCGCGCACGTTCCCGTCCCAAGAGGCAGCACCTTCATATTCGTACAGTTTTTCGCCCCAGCGGTCATAAATGGTCATTCTTCCGATGGCTGGTCCTCCCTCGGCCACTACCGGTGCAAATGTATCATTCGATCCGTCACCGTTGGGAGTAAATGCGTTGGGAATATCTGCCAGCTCTGCACCGCAGGGTGGTGCCACGACTACCCGCCACACGATGGTATCAGCACATCCGCTGTTGTTGGTAATCACCAGCGTATATTCAAAGTAGCCCGATGAGTCGGGTGTAACAGTGATTTCCGGACAGTTGTCGCAATTGACTGCGGGAAACCAGGTGTAGCTTGCATACCCGGGCAGGCCTCCCAGTATGATGGCTGCTCCGGAATTGCTGAACAGGGTATCAGGTGCTGGTTCATCCGGCAAATCCTGCATGGTGGCCGTCACGCAGTGTACGCTGTCGCAGCCGTTTGTACCCGTGTAGGTTCGGCATATTGTCCCGGATTGTGCCAGCACGGTATCCAGTACAGGAACTGCGGTGCCGGAGCAAAAACTGATTTCTTCATTGATTTCTTTTGTTTCGAGCACCACTACTGCCTGCGATACAATACTGTCGCAACCATTCCGGTTCGATAACAACAGAGAGAATACTCCTTCCGTGGCTGTGACGCTGCTGCCCAGTACCGTGATTGTTTCTCCTTCACAACTGCGGATAACCGGAAGTACCGTCGAATCAGGCTGGAAAACCGCTACCTGTGCAGAGGCGGAGGTAGTACACCCGTTCGCAAAGGTCACGGTTACCAGATACGTTTCGGTTTGTACAGCCGTAATGAGTTGGCTCGGGGCCCCGACTGCAGTAATACCTGGTCCTGACCAGTTGTAGAGTTGCCCTGACGGTTGTGCCTCCAGCCTGACGCTATCTCCTGCACATACAGCAGCACTTGTCAGCGTGATGGAGGCATTTTCCCCGAAAGAATAAAAGAAATGATGTACCACCTCGCAGTCGCCGGTTTTTTCCAGCAGTCTCAGCTCGCTGCTCAGCGTCTGCGGAGTGAAGGTGGTTACTGCGCACGACAGACATGCCAATCCATCAGCAGGTGGCAGCCAGGTGTAGGTCGCGCCCGCCTGCGCGGGCACACCTGTCTGTACGGGCGTGAGATCGCAGTAACTGATGGTATCATACAGCAGATCAATGTTATACAGGGGTAATTCTATCGAACTGCAAAGACAGTTTTGATCGGCGGGCAGTTCTGCAATCAATCCACACAGATAGGCTGGATTGAAAGGCATGCTGTCCGTCAGTAGTACTATTTCACCCGGCCCAATGCCGAATATTTGGTGCATCGGAAGCAGCAGGGTATCACCCGCACTGATGTTGCCGCTTCCATCCCTGTCAAACCAGATGTTAACCTGTTCATCGTAGGCTAAAACAGTTCCGTTATTTCCCAGATTCACACCCACTGTGATTTGACCATCTCTGACTACTGCAGTGGCTGATTCAATCACCAGTTCAGGATACAGCACCTGCAGCGGGATGGTGGAAGATCCGGTAGCAATATATATATCGCAGGGCGCTCCTAGTGTAGAGCAGTAAGCCACTGTCCTGACGCGTGTCTGAACGGTCAGGCTTAAGTCCTTGCAACCAGTATCGCCCCTGAATTTTGCCTCAAAAAAGAAATAAAACTGGCTCCCTGCACCCCCCGGAGGCAATGGCAACCTGAATCCGTCGGTAGTAATGGTTGGCGGCCCCGGAGGCGCACCCGGCCCCGGATCGTATGAATTGGTGAGGTAAATAACACCCTCAGGAAGGATTACGTAAATGCTGTCGCCCGGGGCAGGATTACCCAGCAGCGTGACAACTGTCTGGAAGGTTTGCAAAGTGCCACAGACCCCCGGTCCGAATACCTGACTGACTGAAACGGATACGCCATAGGTTGGCGATAATCCCTGTACCGTTATTTCTTCACCCGGTTTATTGAGTTTATTGGTACTCGCTCCGCAGGGCTCATTGCCGGTTACGCCGTAAATAATCGGCGTATTGGATACAAATCCGCAGGTAGTCCGTACCCTGAAACGGAGAAAAACGGTATTCGCCGGCGACAGGTTGATACCGGGCAGGCCGTTGGCAGCAATAAACGGAACCACTTCCGACAGTTTCCACAGTCTGAGGTTTCCGTTCAGCACAGTCGGGTCAGGAATGTTCTCCCAACCGCCTGGCGAGTATTGCACCTGTGATGTACCTGGCTCCATCTCCATACCCTGAGGTAATTGTATGGTGGCAGAAATATCATAGGCATAACCGGTGTTCGCATTGTAAATTTCCACTATATAATAACCTGAAGTATCGCAGAGCGCTATGTCGTTGTCTTCCTGTACAATATCCAGTTCCAGTTCCGGTTTGGCGAGTCGGAGCAGTATTCTGAAGGTATCTCTTGAACAACTTGCTGCATTGATATCGGTGTAGGTGGTACAGTCCCAGCCATAAATCAGCAGCAGGGTGTCGGTGGCGCAGTCGGTCGTCTCTCCGGTGAGTCTGAATGACGAAGACGAGAATCCTGACAAATTGGGCAGATTGAACAGATCGTTTGTTCCCGCCAATTGCTGTGCAGCCGGCATTTTGAGCAGACTGAAGTTGCCGGTCTGTCCTGAAGTTGACTGAATGTTCAGCCATATATTTTTTGCGGTATTAACAAACAGATTTTTCAGGTCGAAATCGGCCTCAAACCGGCGACTGTCGGAAACAATTACAGTATCCGCCGATTTGATATCGAGGTCGGGATAGTTGGAAAAGTATCCGATCTGATTTTTAAGGGTGGTATCGAAAACCATCTTGTCGCTGTTCAGGCACCCTTCAAAGGTGGTGGTGATGATTTGCTGCGATGTATCGGGGTACTTGAATGTACAATCAGGGTCAAATACGATGTTGGTTTTGAGCAGGAAACCTTCATCAACCAGCGAAGCAAAGGCAGGGTTGAAGTCAACATCCATCAAACCGGGTGTCTGAACGAAGGGCAGCGCGGTGTTGGTCAGCAGCAGCTGGTTATCCTGCAGCGTTAACTGGTTGATCCTGACCGTATTGGCAGTTAATCCGTCAGGTACAGTAAGCTTGTATGCGGAAATGATTCCCAGTGGCCTGATTTCCCGCGTAAACAGGTTGGCCCGGGCAATACGCAGCGAATAGTTAAAGTCGCTTACCTCCAGCGATGGTTCGCACGGACGAATATTGAATGTGTTGTTTTTGAGTTTGAATCTGAATCCCGAGTACTGCTGTTTAACCCGTGGTATCTGTGTCCATGCACACAGCCGGTTGCCATGGCTGAGGGCAGTCTGTATGCCAACCAGTACCGGATTTTCGGGGTTGTCGTTCGTTTCGTTGTAGTTCAGGTCAATTTTGAAGTCAGTATAGAAAAATATGGAATCTCCCGGCCCCAGAATTGGCCTCGGAAGCAACCCCTGTGTATGCAAAAGACCGAAATTTACCACGAAACTGTGCTTTTGCGAGCTCAGCTGGTCCAGCAGGTTGTCTGGATACTTGTTGGGTATCAGCATTCGGATAAAATTGTTGTCGTCGGTATCAAACAGACTGGCTATTTCGAGTGCGACGGAACTTCCATCGGCATACCTGATTCTCATACTGTCGCCCAGAAGCCGGAAACTGGTTTCCTCAAACATGCGGGTGCGCAGATCCAGCAGGGAAACTGAATCGTTCTCCGGATCAGCCATGTCGCTCAGCAGCGCCTCGTGAAAGATATTTCTGGGAAGGATGACTATTTTACCGGTGTCAACATACCCGCAGTATGCTACCCGCATGGTATCTCCCGCCAGAAAACGGTCACGCCGGATCTCACTTTTGACCGCCCGGCTGCCGTCGTCGGCAATCCGGTCGTCATTGCTGTCTTTATATCCGATGTTCAGCCTGAAAGCATCAAATTTCCATTGGTAATTGCCCGGTAGATATCCGGAATTGCCGGTGCCTCCGCCGCCGCCGCCGCCTGATGAGCAGTCCTCCAGTACCAGGTCATATTTTCTGCAAACGCCGATTCCGCAGGTCGTAGTGCTGTCTGATGAACCTGAAATAAACGAAACAACCGACATCCCCCGGATGCAGGGCAGACAGTTGGCTACATAAACATCAAAAAAATCGGGATCAGGAGAGGGCGCCTGCGGACAGGCTTCAGCCGGGTCGCAATCATACCGGATACAAAAATCCATCTGCATCTGAAAAGATGGCAGTGGCAAACTATATACCCAGCGGATTCTGCCGCCTGGAAGGGAGGTGTAACTCAGTGGGGTAGCGCCTGAAAGGGTAGTCTGACAAGCCGGATCCAGACTGATTCCCGGCGGGAGCTGCATGTCAATGTGCAGATATCGTCCGGAATCAGTCAGTTGCGGGGATCTGACCATCAGGGTTACCGGATAGGAGTTGCCGCTAGTCAGACAAGCCTCCACATCCATGAATATTTCTTCGTTGAGTTGAGCTCCCGTACTTGTTTTCAGGTTCAGATAGCCCGAAACAAAGCCCCCCGGCGGACAATCCTTTTGATAGTAGTAATCTACTCGTATATCTGCCTGTGTCTGATCACAAAACGAGGCACAGGTGAGCATATCAAAGGTGAGGGTAGCCGTATCTCCGGCTTTTATCTCCGGGATAACCAGTGTCATACTGCCGGCCTTGCCCGGATCACAGGAAAACAAACCAGTGACGGGGGCAACATTCGGAACAATGGGCAACTCAACCCCTGACTGACTCAAAATCACACTCGTCTGGTCAAAGGCGTTTACACCTCCACCCATCTCGAAGGTGGTATTGATGATGACATTTTTCGCCGCTGCACCGCCGGTATTGACAATTTTTACACCCATACGCGCTCCTTCACTCGCACACTGGCTCACAATCGTACTGGTGATTCCCGTGAAGTTCAGGTCAGGTACCAGTGTGGACGGCTTGACCAGTATATTGGCCTGAATACTGTCGTAAGTGCACAGTTCAGCTCCGCACCCCCAGCCGGCTCTCAGCATGGAGGGCAACAGAAACGAGGGGGTACCACAACTTTGTATGACTATTTTTTCGGTAAAACAGATGGTTTCTCCCAATTCAAGCAATTCATCGTTATCGCCGGCAGCACTGATCAGCGCCGGATCTATTTCCGCCCTGAAAAGGAGGGCTCCCGATGAACTGGCCAGCACCTGATCCATGAAGATATTGATGCCGGAAGCATGGGTGTCTTCAAAAAAGACGCGCTTGATGGCTCCCAAACGGGTGTTTTTTACGCATATTTTCCGATAAAGCGTATCAAAACGCTCGCCTTCCATATACAAGTCATCAACACTTTCAATCAGCAGCAGACCAGTTTCCAGCGGAATGGAGCTGGTCACTACCGAGACGGAGACGTTACTTCCGTTCAAAGCGAGTGTGCACGGGAAAAGGCTTCCTGCATTCAGCCCGCGCGCTGCCAGACAATCAGCTGTAATAATCAGGGATACTGTGCGGCTGGTACCCGGGGGCAGTGTGCTCACTGCCAGCAGCGGTTCCGCCAAATTGCCGATATTCAGCTCCGTTGCGCCGGTGGCTGTTCCCGGCTCATACCAGATTCCTCCGGGCAGTTTTACCGACAAATTCCCGGAAACAGGCTGTGTGCCGCCATTTTGCAGATTGACGAAAAGCGTGTCTCTCCCGCATACATACAGCGAATCAGGCAGGGTGTATTGCAGAACGACACCCTGATTTTGCGCCAGTGTGGTTGACCAGGAAAAAATAAACAGGAAAGCAGCAGGTAGAAGGTGTTTCAACATCGGGTTCAGTTAATTGGCAATAAGGTCGAAAAGTAAACATACTTTTGCAGGGAACAAACGCCGTTGATACATTGATTATTTTAAGAAAGATCTGGTTGCTTTGGGCTGTGCTGCTTTTTCTGCTCATGATGGGATTTAACCTGCTGGTTTTATTCCTGAATTCAGCCGTTTTTCCGGAAGAAAGAGCACTCAGATACAATATATGGTGGCTGCATCACGCTTTCACCAACGTGTTTCTGCCGCTGATCGGCGTATTTCTGGTGGTGGAAGGCCGCGATCAGCTGGATCCTGCAAAATCGTATGTCATCGTGGGAAATCACAAGTCTTCACTTGATTTTATCCTGAACGCGAGGGCTTATCCCGGAGGATATCAGTATCTCGCCAAACAGGAACTGCAGAAGATTCCCATTTTCGGGTGGGTGGTGAAGAAGATGTGCCTGATTGTTGACCGTGGCAGTCCGATGAGCCGCGCGCGAAGCGTGGTGATGCTGAAACAAAAACTCGCAAAGGGAATCAGTATCTTTATATACCCGGAGGGCAGCAGAAACAGAACGACAGAACCGCTGGGCCCTTTTTACGACGGTGCATTCCGGATTGCCATACAGACGGGTGCGCCCATCGCTGTTCAGACAATCACCAATATCAACAGGGTGGCTGGTCCCGACGACTCGTGGCTGCAGCCCGGCGTGATCAGGATTGTGTGGGAAAGACCCATTGAAACCGCTCAGTTAACGGATGCCGATATTCCGGCGCTGCGCGAAAACGTAGCTTCCATGATGACCTCCCGGATTCTGGAGGTCAGGAAGTGAGTCGCTTTACCCGGCCGTTTACCATGGCATCAATCACCTGGAACACAATAAGGGGTTTCTGTGAACGCCAGAACATATCGTTATACTCATCCCCGAAATGAATATAGTGCTGGAGCCTGGCCTCCTGCATCTCTTCCATCACGTGCTGCCGGGTGTTGACACAAACTACCCAACCGCCCTCTTCGTGTACTTCTTCGGCCAGTTCTGCGTAATAATCATCCTCTGAACTGTGAAAATTCAGGACGTTCTCGCAGAAGAGAACGAACTTGACAATGCCTTTTTCATACAGCATTTCGAGTACACGTCTTTTCAGATGCATAATATCGTTGTAAAGCGCGTCGTTCCACTCGCCAATCAGCTCAATCAGCGCGAACTGGTCGTCATAATCCACGAACAATATCTTGCAGTACAGCGTTGATGATCCAAAGGCATCCCATTGCGGGTGCAAATAAAAATTGTACAACTTGTGCGTGTACTGGAACTCATTGTACTTGCGGCCGAAAAAGGGGGATTCAGGATCTTCCTCGGCTGCGTACAGTTCGCGCCACTGATAATGAGGCTCAATGTTGTGCATGTTTCACTGAATTGATTAAGCGCCGCAAAGTTACCATGATCTCCCAACATGTACGCCTGAGAGTTGTACTTACTGGTCCCGAATCCTCCGGAAAAACCACGCTCGCCCGTGCGCTGGCCGACTTCTACGGCTGCGGGCTGGTTCCCGAGTTTGCCCGCTCCTTCCTCGACGCACTTCACCGGGAGTACCAACACGATGACCTGGCCCGCATCGCACACGGACAGGCGGCCTGGGAGCAATGGCATGCCGCTCACTCCAGACACTGGCTGCTGGTCTGCGACACCGACTGGACGGTCATCAGAATCTGGGAATCATTCAAATACGGATCTGTTCAGCATACCCTTCGCTGTACTCCCAATCCCGATACGCTTTACCTCCTCTGCCAACCGGATATTGAATGGGAACCTGATCCGCTCCGCGAAAATCCGGGCGATCGCGATGACCTATTCGGCCTGTATGAACAATTACTGAGAGAAACGGGGTGTCAATACAGCATTTCAGGGGGTAACGTGACAGACAGGTTACAAAATGCCGTGTCGCTGATTGAAAAATATTCCTGACCTTTGTGATCCTCATTGGGGTGCTGGCGTTGCCGGCTGAGATAAAACCCATCGAACTTGCGCGGGTAATTCCGGGCAAGGAACTGAGACGGGTAGTGGCATCACTACACCTGCGAAAACCCCTTTCGCAGGTGGATGTTTCACTCAATCTTCACTTTTCATGACAAATTTTGTCAGATTACTGGCTTTTTCGCCGTTTTTTCTCTCTTCTTCCCTGTTCTCACAATCTCCCGACTCGGCGGCACTGAAGGAGGTGGTCATTCAGGCTACACGCGCGGGCGAGCGCACACCCGTGCCACACAATAATTTCAGGTCGGAAGCAATTCTAAAAACACTGCACACACAGGATGTTCCCTATCTGCTGTCGGCAACACCCTCACTGGTGGAGAGCTCCGACGGCGGTACCGGCACCGGTTACACAGGCATGCGCATACGCGGGAGCGATCAGTCGCGCATTAATGTCACTATTAATGGCGTACCGCTTAACGATGCCGAGAGTCAGAATGTCTTCTGGGTCAATCTGCCCGATCTGGCTGCCTCGGCTTCTGAAATCCAGGTACAGCGCGGAGTGGGGAGCAGTACGAACGGGGCGGGCGCTTTCGGCGCCACAGTAAATCTGGACCTTACCAGGGTGGTTGCCGATGCCTCAGCTTCTGCGGCTGTTTCGGCCGGTTCGTTCAATACCCGGCGCCTGTCGGCCCAGCTCAACTCCGGATTACTGGGCCGATGGGCTTTCTCCGGAAGGGCATCGGCTATTGAATCGGACGGATATATTGACCGCGCCAGCGCCAGTCTCCGCTCCATGCACCTGTCAGGTGCTTATGTCGGCGACAAATACACCATACAGGCTCATGCGCTGCTCGGAAGGGAAATCACTTATCAGGCGTGGAACGGGGTGCCTGCGCAATATGTCAACGATCCCGTGCTGCGTACGTTCAACAGCGCCGGGGCAGAGCGGTCGGGTGAGCCCTACAATAACGAGATTGACAACTACACACAGAATCACTATCTGCTGCATTACAAGTATGCCATCTCGCCGCTTTGGCTGCTGCAGTTGAATGGACACTATACCCGCGGTTATGGATATTTTGAACAATACAAAGCCGACCAGCGATTTCAGGGATATGGCCTTACCCCGCTGCTGGTCGCCGATACAGTGATTGAACAAACCGACCTCATCAGACAGCGCTGGCTCGATAATCACTTCTACGGAGCCACGTTCGCTCTGCGCCGTAACTCGCGCACCGATGCGGGTACGTATGCCATGGCAGGCGGTGCGCTGAGTCGCTACCAGGGCGATCACTTCGGCAAGGTTATCTGGTCGGAATGGCCGGTGGGGAATGGAAAAGACTATCGCTACTACGATAATGCTGCCTCCAAACTCGACGCCAATATCTATGTGAAGGCCCAGAAGCAGTTTACCTCGCGACTGAATGCCTACCTGGATGTGCAGGGCAGGTTAGTGAATTATGATTTTACCGGTTTCAACCAGAATCTGGAACCGGCACCCCAGCGGGTTCAACACCGCTTCTTTAATCCCAAGGCGGGACTGACTTATACTTTCTCGGATTTTCTGAGCGCCTATGCTTTCCGGGGTGTTGGTCACCGGGAGCCCAATCGCGACGATTACACGCAGTCGAGCCCGTCATCGCGTCCGCTGGCCGAGCAACTGAGCGATACGGAAGCTGGTATCCGGTTCGCGAAAGAAGGCTTTACGCTCGCCGCCAATCTGTTCTATATGCAGTATAAAAATCAGCTGATTCCCGACGGCCGAATCAATGATGTTGGTGCGTATATCAGAACGAATGTGCCCGACAGCTACCGGGCAGGAGTGGAGCTGGAAGCATCGCTATCTGCCGGAATATGGCAGTTTGCCGGAAATACCTCCATCAGCCGGAACAGGGTGCGCAGCTTCACCGAATACCGCGACAACTGGGATACCGGCGGACAAGATGTTTTTGAATATAAAAATACTGCCCTTGCTTTTTCGCCGGATATGATTGCACGCGGAGAGGTGGCCTGCAAAATCCTTGACAAGCATCAGACCAGGTTGACGCTCACAGCTATTGGTAAATATGTGGGAAGCCAGTTCCTCGATAATACCGGATCATCTGCCAGACTGGATGCCTATTTTGTCAGTGACCTGCGTCTGAATGTTGAATTTCCGTGGATGAGAAGGCAGAAAGGCAGTTTTATTCTCACCTGTAACAACTGGCTGAATGAGCAGTTTGCGAATAATGGCTGGGTTTACCGCTTCACTTCGGCAGGTTATGACCCTCGTCCCGATGATCCCTATTCGGTCGGGGATGGCAGTGACGTTTATCGGCAGACCGGTCTGTTCCCGCAGGCAGGGCGAAACTGGATGGGAACCCTCAGAATTGAATTTTGAGCGATTAAAAAGGGGATACCGGTTTTGTACCAGTATCCCCTCATAAGAACTTGTTCTGGGTGCCCGGAACAGGACTCGAACCTGCACGACCTTTGGGGTCAAGGGATTTTAAGTCCCTCGTGTCTACCATTTCACCACCCGGGCCACTTCTGGGCGCAAATATAGTTTTTTCCTGGAGTTTGTCAGTATTCTCTGCCGTTTTTGACTCGGCGAGAGATTCCTGAACAAACTTTTATTCTACTTTCAGAAATTCGTAAGACGCGCGCTCGGGAAAAACAGCAGCAGCTTCTTCATTTTCGGCAGCCACGTAGTAGTGCTTTACCTTTGATTTTTCGACCAAAGCGGTAAAAATACCATCTCCGGCTTTCAGGTCTCCGTTGGTACCATCATCGGTCATGGGAATATGGGAGAAAGCAAAACTTTTGTCTCTGCGGAAATAAAGTGTCCCGCCCTTGGTTGCACCCGTCAGTTTGGCGGTGACCCGGAGCTTTTCAGCCTCTTTGAAGTGTTTTACCTCGGCAATAACCGGCTGAACCTTGTTAAGCAGTGGATGTTTGGCGAGCCATTCGGTGCGTTTGGCCATGAGTTGTCGCAGTCCGATCAGGTGGTCGGGCGCGTAGGTGAGCGTACTGTCAAGCGAGTTGCTGAAGTCTTTCTGACTGTACAGTTTCAGAGAGTCCAGTTTCACCCAGGGTTCTATTTCCTTCTGCATGGCCAGGGCGCGTGTCATCAACTGATTGTTTGTAAGCCAGTCACTGCTAATCGTGCGCACGTGTGCGAGATAAATCTTCCGGTAGGTGTTGTTGCGCAGTATTTTTGAGATCAGTGGTCTCTTTACATTGTCAATTTCGGTCAGAGGCTGATACTTGATCAGCTCCTCGTCTTTCATTTCCTCGAAAGAGAAATTGCGTCGCCAGCCGCCGAAGCACATGTTGAGGTCCCAGAGAATGGGGTGAGCAACGCCGGTTGTATCGAACCACAGGTAGTAATTGTGCGAAAGCGATCCGTTGTAACTGTCGAGATTGACCATGACATTGTTGAACGCCAGCATCCAGAGGGTCTGGTCAACATCCAGTACGGTTTCAATCTGGTCGGGTGTCCGGTTGAGTACGCGAATCAGATTCAGCAGCGGTTTCCAGGCTCTTTCGCTTTCCACTTCGTAAAAAGCTTCATAACAACCGGGACTCTCGTTCAGATAAACCAGCGATGCGTTTTCACCTTTCTGGCATCCGTTCTGGCTTCTTGTCTTCTTCCAGTTATCGGGGTCACATTTCACAAGATCACCAGTGGTAGTTCCGAAATGTTTGCTGATGAAACTGGCGTCAACAGACTCGGAATTGACGTACAGTCCGTAATACTTGTTGTTGATATAGACATTCGCAAAGTTGCACAAGGGGGCAGGCATATATTTTCTGACCACCTCGTAACCCAGTGGTTCCCTCACAAAACTCGGATCAAGGAATCCGTTGGAGAGCTTGATGGTGCGATGTCCCCCTTTTAACTGCTGATTGCGTTTTTTGTAATCGAGTTTGATATTGAGCGGCAGTTTCTTGTAGGTGTCCTTCCTGGTTTTGAAATAGGAACTGTTACCCTTGTACCTGACGCCCACGCTGTCCAGTTTGAGTCCGTTGACCCATACTAACCCATGCGCTCTGGCATCCTGATTGGCTTTTTTCAGCGAGTCGAGTTGCTGGTCCCAACGCTGATAGGGTAGTCCGATTTTTACTTCCTGTACTCCGGTACCGTAGAAATCCTGTGCACGCAGACCGAAGGAAAGGAGCAGGAATAAGAGAAATGCTGTATTCTTCATTGGAAGCTGTATGTCGCTTTTATTTATTCAGATCGCTGAGTTTTACCTTGTATGGCTCGCGTGTGTAGCCTGCCGGAGCGAAATTGACCGACCCTGCATTTTCTGCCACTAAATAGTATTCCATTTCGGTGTCCGGCCCCTTGGCTTCAATGCTGGCTGTGAAGCCCTTTACGCCGGATGGCAATCCTCCCGTATTATCCTCATTCATCGGAACCATGACCCAGGGCTGATTGTGATCAAAGCGGTAGTAAACGAGCATCCGCTTGGGGAAACGATCGGCGCGGGCAGTGATATTGAAGGTATTAACAGGCTGATTTTCAAATTTGGCTCTTCCCTGTACTTTAACCTCCGAAACAGAAGAGGGCAGGGTAGTAAGCTCCGGATGGTTTTTCAGGTATTTGCTCCGCCTCGACATGAGTTCGATGATACCCGGAATTTTACTTTTCTTGCCAATTGTGGTGCGCAAACTGGCCTGAAAATCGTCGAGACTGTATGTCTTGTACTTGTCTTCGCTAAGCGGCACTACAATCATGCCCTGCAATTCAGCCGACCGCTTCTCGTAGGCACCATTCAGGAAGTTCTCTTCATTGATCTGTCTGATGTGCGCCAGATACACTTTTTTATAGTAAGGATCTTTGAGCAACTGGCTGATCAGTGGTTTGTACGGATTGTCCGCATGCAGCAGCGGATCCAGTTCCTGCAGCTGGGCAAGCTCCAGATCACTTCCCTCGCCGGTATTCTTGTAACTGCCAAAAGCGAGGTTGAGATCCCAGTGTATCGGCTGAAACTTTCCGTTTCCGTCTTTGTACAGGTAATAATTGACACTGTGATTCCCTGAGTAACTGTTCAGGTTAACCATGATGTTGTTGAGGGCCAGCATCCAGAGCGCCCGGTCAGTGTCCAGTACTTTTTCAACCTCCTTCGAGCCTTGTGAAAGCAGGCGGGTAAGTTCCTGCAGGTCATTCCAGTCAGCACCTGAACTCCCTTCAAAATTGCCCTTGTAGCAGTCTGCGTTATTCTCGTACTCGAGTGAACCATAGATGTTCAGTTTGCAGGAAGCAGGCAGGTTACCCGGTTTATTATCAACACCAGCCTTGAAAACGGAACCGGCAGAAGTTCCGAAGTTTCGCTCAAGCATTTGTTTTTCAATGCTTTCTACATTGATAAATACCCCTATGTACTCGTCATTGACAAACAGTTTGGTAAATCCGGTTTTTGAACCCGGCATATATTTGGCTGCTATTTCGTGAAACAGTGCTTCCCTGATCATACTGGGGTCGCGAACGGCAGCCGACAATTTGACGGTGCTGTAGCCCTGATGCTGTTGTCCGGGATTTTTATAGTCCAGCTTGATCTGAAACGGATTTCTCTTCAGTCCGGTTGTATATGACTTGTCGCCCCTGAAGCGTATGCCGGCACCCTGATAGGATTTCCCGTCAATGATGACCAATGCCTCCATCAGTCCGCCTCCGTATATACGCATGGAGTCGAGCTGGTCAGACCAGTTCCGGGCGTCAACCTTGATCCTTATCTCCCCGACTGTTTTGCTGTCGAAAAGCTGGCGCCCTGACTGTGCGTTCAGGTGCAGTGAAGCGAACAAAAGTATGAGTATCAGACTGTTTTTCATGTTTAATTGCTTAGGCATGTGGAGAATGGATAATCGGGGCGCAATGTTACGAACTCTGCATTCATATTACAACAGATTGCCGAGTTTCCAGATATCGGTGAAGCTGTTGTACAGCGGAACCGGGGCAAATCTGATTACATTGGGTTCGCGCCAGTCGGCAACAACCCCTTGCTCTGTCAGGCGATCGAAAAGTGCACGTCCCCCGGGACCGGTAAGCAGCGACAACTGACAGCCTCGTTCGTTGATGTCTCTCGGTGTGATAATTCTGAAGTCGAGGCCTCGCGCGCGGGCATGCTCGAGGGTATATTCCAGGTAGGCGGTCATCAGCAGACTTTTACTCCTCAGCCGATACATTTCTGCCTCGTCGAATATTTTCAGACTGGCCAGGTGCGCCGCAAATGATAATATCTGTGCGTTGCTGAGTTGCCACCCGGCTGCTCCGTACATTGGACTGAACCCTTTTTCCATGCTGAACCGGGAGTCTTCATCGTGGCCCCACCATCCGGCGAAACGTGGCAACTCCGGGTTGCTGGCATGCCGCTCGTGGACAAATACACCGGAAGGCCCTCCCGGACCCGAGTTCAGGTATTTGTAGCTGCACCAGACGGCGAAGTCAGTACCCCAATCATGCAATTGAAGCATCACGTTGCCGGCAGCATGCGCCAGATCAAAACCTGCGTATGCACCCACCCGGTGCGCAGCCTTTGTAATGACTTCCAGATCAAAATGCTGGCCGGTATAGTACTGCACACCGGAGAAGAGCACCAGCGCTGTTTCTTCGCCATGCCTGTTGATGGTATCCAGAATATCTGCTTCCCGGAGTGTATGCTCTCCCTCGCGCGGAGCCACCTCAATGATGGCATCTGCCGGGTCGTAACCGTGAAATCGAACCTGCGACTCAACGGCGTACTGATCACTCGGGAAGGCACCGGCTTCCATAATAATTTTATATCGCTTCCCCGATGGCTGGTAAAATGACACCATCATGAGGTGCAGATTGACACTCAGGGTGTTCATCACCACCACCTCGTGCGGGAATGCACCAACCAGTCTGGCTGTGGACTCCGACAGGAATTTGTGGTAATACATCCAGGGCTTTTTGCCCCGGAAATGACCCTCCACGGCATGCTCTCCCCAGTGATCAAGTTCGTCATTGATTGCCTGTCTGACGGCAAGTGGCTGCAAACCGAGA